>Ga0114901_1000053_pt1 | contig 98445 bp, 77 predicted proteins | sample MalvireepMed_s16_FD_89686 | JGI IMG/M metagenome (GOLD analysis project Ga0114901, IMG submission 89686) | Marine viral communities from the Global Malaspina Expedition - Malaspina viral metaG DeepMed_s16 | ecosystem: Environmental > Aquatic > Marine > Oceanic | place: Mediterranean Sea... | reverse complement strand
ATAAGAGACCTATTGCTACTTTTTTAAGTTGCTTTCCGTTTTCTTTATTAAAAATTAAACGCTGATTAAAATCAAGAATTACATTTCTAAATATATTGATTAAATAACATAAAAAAATCATTAATAATAAAGTAATACCGAAGATTATTAACCTTGATGTAGAGGAGGTTTCTTCTGATAAGTGGATACCAAAGAATGGATTTGTCTCTACACTATCAAATTTCATGAAGAAGTGTGTTGTTTTTGCAATTATAATACTAATGATAAATAATTGAAAAGCAATCAATAAAAGATGTAGAATATTTGAAATTTTTTTCATGGAGTTAAGAGTTTATATACAACGCTAAATTATATTAAATTATTGATAATCGATAATTTATTATTTAATAATAATAAATTAAAAAGATTAATTAAGCCCTAGTAATAATAATTGCTAGGGCTTAATTAATCTTTTTAATTTCAAATATTTACTGCTTCAGCCAAGCTTCGCGGTGTTTTTCTACTCTTCTTTTTGCTTTTTCATTTAAAGAAATGGTGTAAGTTGGGTCGCTAGTTAATGTTAGCTTCGTTTCTTTTTCTACACCAAATCTGCTGTAGGTAACAGTAATAACATCGCCTACTTTTTTATCAGCAAGAACTTTTTCAACTGTATTATCATTGTTTAATTTTTTAGCGTCGATTGCTAAAATAATATCTCCAGCATCCAATCCTGCTTTATACGCTGGACTTCCTTTTTTTACATTTCGGGTAATTTCATTATTAGAGTTGGTATTAAAACCAGTATAAATTTTTTCTTCATCTTGAGAATAATCAAAACCTACACTTTCAAAAAGGGTTGCGTAATCTGGCATTTCGCTTTTATAGATATATTTATTAAAGAAATTATCGGCAAATGGCTTTCCAGCATATAAACTTAAAGTAAAATGTAAATCGTCTATTGTATATGGATTTTCTTTTTTGCCTTGTTCCTGCCAAAGTTTCTTCATATAATCGTCTAGATTGAGTCCGTTTTGACGCAGCGATAAGTCTAATGCCAATCCGAGTACACTTCCGTAGGAATAATAAGAAATAAAAGTATTTTCTCTATTTACAGGGTCTACAGAGGTTGCAGCATCTACAAAAGGCGCTTGATAGCTCATTTCAATCGGGTTAAAATAGTTGCGTGCTGGAGAGTTCCAAACATAATTAAAAGTGCTATTTATGCTTTTAGCATATTCTTCTGGAGTAATAACACCTGCTCTGCATAAAATAAGGTTGGTATAATAGCTTGTAAAACCTTCTGCAAACCATAAGCAACCACTCATGTTAGCTCTAGAAAAATCAAAAGGCTCTAAAGATTTTGGTCGCAAGCGCTCTACATTCCAAGAGTGAAAATATTCATGAGAAACAGTTCCGATATTATTTTTCATACCTCCATTTTCCAAGCCTTCAGAGTCGGTTAGAATTGTGGAGTTTCGGTGTTCCATTCCATCACCGCTAGCATTTTCAACATAGCATGCCAAGAAGGTATATTTACCATAATCATAGTCTGGAAGTTCACCAAAAACATCTTTTTCAGCCAAAACAATACGTTTAACTTTTTCAAAATATTGATCTAATAATTCATCCGAAGCCGTGTCGTGCAATACAAATTCTATGGTATAATCTTTTCCGTTAGAATTCACCGTAAAAGAGCGTATTTTATAATCGCTAATTTCTGTAGGACTATCAAAAAAATATTGAAAATTAGGAGCAGAATACGTATTGTCATTTTCTTTTTTGAGCTGTGTAGCTACTTTCCAGTTGAGGTCTTTTCTTACGTCAAAAGTAATTTTTACAGGAGATTCCAGCATTTGAGTGGCATACATAAAAGTAGCTGGCATATTTAAATGCGCATGAGACTCGTCAATCTGACTATAAGTTCCATCTCCACGATTTCCAAACAAGGTGTAATGTACAGTAGTTGCTCCTTTTGGATTTGCAATAATCCATTCATATGGGTTATTGCGAATAATCTTTAAGGTATCCCCCTCATCATTTACAGCGCTTACACCATAAACATTTTTTGCAAATTCATGCAGCGCATACCTGCCAGGAGAGCTCCTGCTCATCCTAATATGTAGAGAATCGTTAGTTGTATTTGGAAATACAGCTGTAATTTGAGCCTCATGGTGTACGGCATTCTCAAATGAAATTGTATAATTTACGGGAGTTTGAGCTTTCATTAATAAGGAAAGCATCAAAAAACTTGTGAAACAAAATGCTCTTTTCAAAGTATTTAGGTTTAATGTTAGTTTTATTGAAAGGACAAGATACCAATTTTTAATTTTTGAGCTAAAAAAGTAATCGCATTTTCTTTTTAGGGTTTGCGGTAACTTGAACGTTTATGTACTTTTACTTACTAAATGAGTTTTTATAGCTTTAAAGTCTGTTCTGAGTTGCCAAAGGGCTTGTGTTGAATTGTTTTTATAGAGTTTTCCCTAACGCCTTGAAGACTTAACCAACTTGTAAGATGTAGACATTTAGATGTTAATTTTACTTGTTCCTAAATATAACTTAAAGTAGCATTGGAATGACCAATTTTCCTAAGAAATTATCTAAAAAGCTAGCGACAAGAAAGCTTGAAAATGCATTTAGGGTTTTACCTGAAGCATCTAATTTAATAGATTTTTCATCTAATGATTATTTAGGGTTTTCTAATGCTGAGCTAATTTTTTCTGAGACACAAAACATTCTGAAAGAACGTAGCATTTATTCAAATGGAGCTACTGGATCTAGGTTAATAAGTGGAAATTCTTTGTTTTATACTGAAGTTGAAAAAGAAATTAGCACTTTTCATAATAGTGAAGAAGCGCTTGTTTTTAACTCGGGTTATGATGCCAATCTAGGGTTCTTTTCTTCTGTGCCACAGCGAGGGGATATTGTTTTGTTTGATGAGTACATTCATGCCAGTATTCGAGATGGAATTAGGTTGAGTACTGCTAAGGCTTTTAAGTTTAAGCATAACGATTTAAAAAATTTAAAAGAGCAGCTTTTGAAGTTTTCTTCGGAAGATAATGAAGTTTTTGTGGTTACTGAAGCTGTGTTTTCTATGGATGGCGATAGTCCTAATTTAGTATTGCTATCCGATATATGTGAAGCCTATCAAGCTCATTTAATTGTAGATGAAGCGCATGCCGTTGGAGTTTTTGGAACAAATGGAGAAGGATTGGTACAAAGTTTAGGGTTAGAAAATAAAGTTTTTGCTCGGATAATTACTTTTGGGAAGGCTTTTGGATGCCATGGAGCAGCTATATTAGGAGCTTCAGAATTAGTTAGTTATCTAGTCAATTTTGCAAGAAGCTTTATTTATACTACAGGTTTACCTCCGCATTCTTTAGCGGCTATAATGAGCGTTTACAAGCAATTAAAGGAAAATAATAAGCAATCTCTTTTCAGAAGTAATTCAGAAAAGCTTAAAAATAATATTGATTATTTTAAAACTACTTTTAAAGCGAATAAGAGTGCGTGTAATTTGTCTTTAAAATATATTGAAAGTGATTCTCCAATTCAATGTTTTATAATTCAGGGAAATGAAACTGTAAAATTAATTGCAGAAAAAATAAAGGGAAAAGGTTATAATGTAAAACCTATACTGTCTCCTACAGTTCCAAAAGGGGAAGAGCGATTACGGTTTTGTATTCATAGCTTTAATTCTTTTAACGAAATTTCTGAAGTTTTAAGCTTATTTTTCGCTCAATATAAAAACTGATTTTGTAATTTTAGCTATTATACTAATAATAAATACTACCCTATGAAGTCTTGTTATTTTGTAACAGGTATTTCCACAGAAGTTGGAAAGACTATTGCTTCGGCAATTATTGTAGAGGCCTTGCAAGCAGATTATTGGAAACCTATTCAATCTGGAGATTTAGACAATTCGGACACTAGAAAAGTTCATACTTTAATCTCTAATACAGAAACTAAATTTCATCCTAATAGCTATTCCTTAAAAGTGCCTATTAGTCCGCATGCTGCTGCAGCTATTGATAACGTAGAAATAGATATTACTAAAATTAAAGTACCAGAAACCAATAACAAGCTTGTTATTGAAGGAGCAGGAGGAATCTTGGTGCCTTTAAATAATAAGCATACTATTATGGATATTATCAGTCCTAAATATAAAATTATTGTAGTTTCTCGGCATTATTTAGGAAGTATAAATCATACATTACTTACCGTAAATCTTCTTAAAGAGCATGGTTTTGATGTGTCTATTTTGTTTAGTGGGAAGGAACATCCTACTACAGAAGAAATTATTCATAAAATGACTAATGTGCCTGTAATTGGACGAATTGATGAGGAAAAAGAATTTACCAAAGAGGTGATTCTAAAGTATGCCAAAAAATTTAAACCTGTATTAGAAAAACTATAGTATTTATGCTGTACATTTACTCGCTAAATGAAATTTAAATACTAAGATGTTGGTGTTGATTGCTTTTTAGAGTAACCTTCTTATGTCTTGCGGCTTTTCCCTGAACTAGTATTATTTCAAGCAATAAACATATTATAAGGCGAAAAGGATGTTTACAGTTCTACAAATTCAAGACGCACACTCAAAGGTAGAGAGTGGAGCAGATTTTCCAAAGTATATTCAGGATATTAAAGCGCTTGGAGTAGAGGCGTTTGAAACCTTTGTAGCAGATAGTCATACCGATTATTTTGGTAAAAACAATTATAAAACTAGTTCTTTAGCTGTTTATGATACTCTAAATATTTCAGAAGAAAGTAATAAAGAACGCTTTATTGCATGTATAAAAGCGCATCAAAAAGGAGCAACAGATTATGTTACTTTTTGTAAAGATTGTGCTGATAATGGTATTGAAAAATGGATTGTGGACCTCGGGAAAATGACTTGTATTTACTACGATAAAAAAGGAAATGAAATTCTTGTTGAAAATATTCCGAGTGTCTAAAAAGTGTATTCTTTTCATTTTAAAATATTGTTGTCCGATAAAAGTTAACGGAATTTATTGGACTCCACTTATATCAAGGTTTAAATGAGGTATTCAAAATAAGATCCCTTGCTATTAATAAAATGAATGAAAAGAATATTTTAGTAATGTTATTTCTTTAAACTACTTATTTTATGATAGTTAATATTTAGTCTTTGCTCTTTTTTCTTATAGCGAAGCGGTCTTGTATTTTTTCTCGGACAACAATATTTTAAAATATAAAAGAATCCGCATCTTTGTAGTGTAATTGTTGATATACAAAAACACTATTTATGACACTTTCAGAAAGAGATAAAAAGCATCTTTGGCATCCTTTAACCCAACATAAATTACACCCAGAATCTATTGCGATTACGCATGCAAAAGGAGCTGTTTTGTATAGTGAAGAGGGAAAAGAATATATAGACGGAATAGCTTCTTGGTACACCTCTGCATATGGACATTGCCATCCATATATTGTTGAGCGAGTAAAAAAGCAAGTGGAGACACTAGATCAAGTTGTTTTTGCAGGACTTACACATGAGCCTGCAGTTAAGCTTTCTGAGGAATTAATAAAGATACTTCCAGGTAACCAAAATAAATTATTTTTTTCTGATAGTGGTTCTACCTCTGTAGAAGTAGCTATAAAAATGTCATTGCAATATCATTTTAATAGAGGGGAGAAACGCAATGTATTAATAGCCTTTGAAGAAGGTTTTCATGGAGATACTTTCGGCGCTATGTCGGTTTCTGGTTTATCGGTTTATAATGGTCCGTTTGAAGAGTTTTTTCTTTCCGTAGAGAGGATTCCAGTACCAAATGGACAGAATAATCAAGAGGTATTAAAGCAATTACAAACTATTATTGCTGAAAATAAGGTAGCTAGTTTTATATACGAACCTTTAGTGCAAGGAGCTGCAGCTATGAAAATGCACGATGCAGAAGGGTTAGAACTACTAATAAAAGAATGTAAAAATAGTGAGGTTATTACTATTGCCGACGAAGTGATGACTGGTTTTGGGAAAACTGGAAAAAACTTTGCCTCACTTCATTTAGAAACATATCCAGATATTATTTGCATGAGTAAAGCGCTTACGGCTGGAATGGTGCCAATGGCTATTACAAGTTGTACCGAAGAAGTGTATCAGGCATTTTATAGTGACGATATTGGGAAAGGCCTATTTCACGGACATACCTATAGCGCCAATCCAATTGCTTGTGCTGCAGCACTTGCAGGAATAGAATTACTCCAAACCGAAGAAATGCAAGCTAACATTCAGCGAGTTATAAAACTGCACGAAAATTTTGATAAGTACATTAAAAATCATCCTAAAATAGCGAGCACTAGACAGTGTGGGATTATTTATGCAATAGATTTGAATGTAGAAATGGAACGTTATGGAAATCTGCGAGATAAATTGTTGAATTTCTTTTTAGATAACGAATTGTTTATGAGGCCTTTGGGTTCTACGCTCTATATTTCTGCGGCTTATGTAATTACCGATAAACAATTGCAGAAAATTTATGATAAGATTGAGTTTTTGATTGAAAAAATACTATAAATTAGCATTAGAAACATAAACTTATTAGCGTATCATTCAATGATTCATCCGCATACCGAGCTGCGATTTATTTCTGATGAAATAGGTCATGGCGTTGTGGCTACAAAATTGATTCCAAAAGGAACAATTACATGGGTTCAAGACCAATTAGATTTGGTGCTTACTCCAGACCAAGTTGCTAACATGAGCAACGATTATCAACAAATTATTGATTATTTTACCTTTAGAAACAATAAAGGAGAGTATGTACTTTGCTGGGATATGGCAAAATATGTAAATCACAGTTTTAAAAGTAATTGCTTAACTACCCCTTATGATTTTGAAATAGCAATCCGAGATATTTTCCTGGAGAAGAGCTAACAGACGATTATGGGTATTTAAATATAGCAAAACCTTTTAAGGCTAAAGACGAGGGAACCCGCCGTAAAACTGTATATCCCGACGATTTACTTAAATATCATTCGGTTTGGGATAAACATTTAAAAGAAGCTTTTCAGGATATTAGTTCGGTAAATCAACCGCTAAAAACATTTTTAAATCCTAAAATGAAGCGTAAAGTAGAAAAAATAGATAAGGGAGAAGCTGTGTTAGATTCTATCCTTACTTGTTATTACGCAGATAAATAGTATTAGCATTAAGGAGAGGTCTAAAAAGTAATTCATAGTAGTCAAATTGATTTCGTCGAATAGTTGTCAAACTGAGCTTGTCGAAGTTTCAAACAACTAACCCTCAGTAAAATCCTTCGACAAGCTCAGTTTGACATTTAGAGTTTAGATACTTTTTAGACCTCTTTATTATGTTTTATACTTTGTAAGGAGCGCAACCTTTTTCTTATCACTATCTTTGTTGTCTTTATATAGTATACATTAAAATTTAGCTATAATGAGTGATAAAGCTCCTTCAAAACAAGAGCAACCGAACAATCCATTACATGGAGTTAAGTTGGTAGATATTCTGGAAGAATTAGTAGCTACCTATGGCTGGAAGGAAATGTCTGAGCGCGTAAATATTAATTGCTTTAAAAGTGATCCTTCCATAAAATCAAGTCTTAAATTTTTACGAAGAACGCCATGGGCCAGAGAAAAAGTAGAACAAATGTATTTGTATATGAATGGAAGGAAAAAGTAGGTTACTCGAGAATCGAGATTTGAAGGCTCCTTACTGAAATATTTTTAGTTTTTCCTTTTAGTACCCCGTAAGCATGCTCCGAGGGAGTTTGCTTTTATAAATTATTAAGAAGTAAAAGTCAATTTCTATGTAAACTTTAGCTTAATTTACCCTGAAATTAAGGTTTTATTCAGAGTTTATTCTCTCCATCTGATTTAAATAAAAAGCCAAGGATTCTATATAAAGTCCTCGGCTTTTAGCAACGGCAAAAATATGATGGATTATTTTATTACATGCGGTTTCTCATTCATTTAGTTTTTTCTAGTGGCTCGTCCTGTTTTACAGGATAGAAAGTTTTAAATTGACTGATGTATTGTTTTTCAGATCCCTTTGTAAATGGAATCATGTAAAAACTGTAGGTGTGTGTTTTATCACCTTTTATTAAATATTCATCTTGTGGTTTAGCACCCCAAGAATCATCTCCTGCCACCCCACGTTGTGCCATATCTATATTTAATTGAACAAGGTCTTTTTCTACAATGTCAGTGGTGTGTTTACTGATATTTACTTGTGGCATTCCATCACTATAAGTGTCATCATTTACAAAGTGTTCTTCAGAGTTCTTTTTTTCTTGATTGTATGAGATTCCTGAAGTAGCATCAAAATCTTCATTTAGCATATGTAAAGCGCTTATTCCAATATTTTTTTCATTTTCTTCAGAAGAAACAATTAGTAATCCTTCCTGACTTTCAGCAGTCAGAGCTACCCAACGAATCTCTGTTTTATAACCGTTTTCTTGCGGACGGATATAAGGTACATATTGAGCTTTTACAGTTGATTTGTACAGATCTACAAAAGCTGAGGCATTTCTATCTTGATAATTTTCCCACGGACCACGTCCAAAATAAGTCAATTGTTCATACTTTTTTGGGAGCTGCATCTGCATTCCAACTCTTGGAATATCTGCACTATAAGTCGTTTTATTTAACTTGTTATCTATCTTTACTACACCGTTTCCATATATTGTATAGGTAGTTTCAAGTGTAGTATTTACGCCAGGTAATGCGTATACAACCATTACTTTATAAGAGTTATCTTCAATCTTTTTTTCTTTAAAAGAACTCACATTTGCATGAAGTGAAGCGCGTTTCCACTCTATATTTTTTTCGTGCATCCTATTTCCAAAGTCATTATCGGTAGGAGCTCTCCAAAAGTTTGGTTTTGGTCCATTTCCATCTTTTATCAGTTCATTGCCTTTGTATATATACGAAGAAATAATTCCATCTTTTTTGTTGAATTTTAATTCAAAATCATCATTATAAAGGGAGAGTATCTCTTTGGTGTCATTTTTATTTATTGCTTTATTATTTTTAAAAGCGGTAGAATTCCATTTAATTTTATTGTCTAATCTTATCTGTTCATGTGCAACTTCATGCCCTTTTTTTAGTATGCCGTTGTCCCAATTCAGTTTTGCTGAAACTTCAACAAAATATTCAGTATTTGGTTGGAATTGAATTCCGTCTAAAGGAATACGTATTAATTTTCCAGTATGTGGAGCTATGTTTAACTGATCCATAGAAATTGTTTTCAGAATTTCCCCATCAGCTTTGACATTTGCTGTAATAGCAAACCAATCGAGGCCTATAAAATCATACAAGTTCTCCACCAAAATTCTAACAGCATTATCTCTATTAATCCCCTTGTATTTAAAATTGATAAATTCGTGTGCTTTTTTAACTTCATGTAGGGCAGGTTGCGGAGTTCTATCAGGAAAAATAATTCCGTTATTTAAAAAGCTGTTATCTGTAGGCATATTTTCACCAAAGTCTCCTCCATATGCATAAAATTTCTGTCCTCCTTCATTAACTTTCCAAATAGACTGATCTACCCAATCCCATATAAAACCTCCTTGGAGATTATCGTGTTGTTCAATAACGTCCCAATAATCTTGAAAATTTCCGGTACTATTGCCCATGGAATGTGCGTATTCGCTAGGTATAAAAGGCCTATCGGTTAATGAAGTTCCAACTGCTTCAAAAGTTGCAGGAGAGGGGTATTGAGGAACAATAATATCTGTATTGGTATCCATATCAAATAAATTACCGTCTTCAGGTTTATAAGCTCTTTCGTATTGCACGGGACGCTTCTGCGGATCGAGATTTTTAATCTCCTCATAAGCTTTGAAAAAATTAACTCCATTCCCAGCTTCATTTCCCATTGACCAAATGATAACCGAAGGATGGTTTTTATCACGAGCAACCATTCTTAACATTCTGTCTATATGTGCTTTTTCCCATTCAGGTTTTTTTGCAAGCGAATGCTCTCCGTAATACATTCCATGAGATTCTATATTAGCCTCATCAACCACATAAATTCCATAGCGATCGCACAGCTCATAAAACTTTTCTGATTGTGGATAATGGCTTAGACGCACTGCATTAATATTATTTTCTTTCCAAAGTTTAATATCTTTTAGAATTTGTTCTTCACTCACTACATGTCCAGTTTCTGGGTTATGTTCTTGTGTGTTTACTCCTTTTAAGGTAATTGTTTGTCCATTCAGTTTTAATAATCCACCAGATATTTCAACAGTTCTGAAGCCAACATCATTAGAAATTACTTCAAGAAGATCGCCTCTTTTTTCTTTAGTAGAAACAATCACTTTGTATAGATTTGGAGTCTCTGCAGTCCAAAGCATTGCTCCTATTACATAAGCCGAAAAATCTACTGCGACATCTTTTTGAGGTTCAAGAGTGAACTCTTGTATATCATTAGCTACCAAAACATCATTTTGGTCAAATATTTTATAGGCTATTTCTAGTTTTTTTCTCTTGGTCGCTTTATTTTCTATTGCTACAGTTAAATCAAGAACACCATCGCTGTAACTTTGATCTGTAGTAGCCGTTATTTCAACATCTTTAATACGAGTTTTAGGCTGTGCATAGAGATATACACTTCTTTCAATTCCGCTTATTCTCCAAAAATCCTGACATTCTAGATAAGAACCGTCCGTCCATCTAAATATTTGCAGAGCAATAGTGTTTTTGCCAGAATGTAGGTATTTAGAAATATTAAATTCGGCTGGTAATTTACTTCCTTGAGAATAACCTACGTATTTGCCGTTTATCCAAACAAAACCACCAGATTTCATGGCTCCAATATGAAGGAATACTTCTTTATTGCTCCAATTTTGGTCGATTACAAATTCTCTTCTATAGGATCCTACGGGATTGTAATCATGAGGAACTTTCCCTGGGTTAGCAGGGTAGACCCCGTCTATAAATGTTATTTCTTTAGAAATTGGAGCTTTATAGTCTGCAAATTCGTATTGGTGATTTACATAGATAGGTGTTCCAAATCCTTCGATTTCCCAATTAGCGGGCACTTTTATGTTAGCCCAGTTATCTACACTAGTTGTTGGATCTATAAAATTTTGTGGTCTGTCTGTAGGTTTTTTTACCCATTTAAATTTCCATGTACCATCTAAAGAAAGATAATTCTTAGAAGTTTTCCAGTTGTTATTCTTTGCATTTTCTTCTGAAGAAAAAGAATAAAAAGTTGCATGCGCATCTTCTTTATTTTCTGAAATAACCTTAGGGTTCTCTATATAATATTCCAGACTGTTAGGAATTTCCTGAGAAAAAGAAAAAGTATAGTTTAGCAGGAATATAATTCCTATGAATTTTAATTGCTTCATTTATAATTTGTTTTAGTATTATATCTTTTCCTGAAAAAAAATCATTCAAAAGAAAAAATAGGATTTGGGGTATGTGCTATTTTCATGATGGAGTCCATTTGTTTTACAATCTCTGGATGTTGATCGGCAATATTTTTAGACTCCGAAGGATCTTTAGCTAAATTATATAATTCAATAGGCTCCTCTCTGTTTTTATTTACTTCCAAACGTATAGCTTTCCATTGATTTTTACGCACTGCTTGCTTTCCTCCGCCTTCAAAAAACTCCCAATAGAGATATTTATGGGTTTTTTGTGTTCCTTTACCAAATAACTCATTCACAAATGAAATTCCATTACTTTTTGCAGATGGAGCTTTCACTCCAGATAACTCTGTAAGTGTTGGCGTAATATCCCAAAAAGCTGCTATATGGTTACTGGTCTGTCCTGCTTTAATTTTTTCTGGCCAACTAGCTATAAAAGGTTCGCGGATACCGCCTTCATAGAGGTCTCTCTTTACACCTTTATATATACTACTGCTTTTAAAAAATTCCACATCTTCTATAGTTCTGCCCCCTTCTATATGAGTGCCGTTATCACTGGTGAAAACCACTAAAGTATTCTCATCAAAACCTTTGCTTTTTATTACTTCCATTACACGACCTATATATGCGTCCATACTGGTTACTAAAGCAGCATAGGCAGCTTTAGGGTATTTTTGCTTTCCGTAATGTCTTCCAGATGGCCATGCCTTCTCTGGCATAAATATACTTTGCCCTTGATCGTTTTTGTATAATTTTAAATACTTATTGGGTACAACCAATTCTGCATGAGGAACCGTAAAAGAGAGGTATAGGAAAAAGGGATTTTCTTTTGTTTGATTTTCAATAAAACCTACAGCGTTATCAGTAAAAATTTCATTTGCGTAACTATTTGGTGGGGTAGCAATCTGTGCCATCTCTCCTTTTTTAATAGTCCATAATGAATCAGGTTGTTGAAAATGAGCATCTACATGATGTAAATGTCCTGTGAAATAATCCCAGCCTTTTTTCTCCGGAGACCCCTCTGTTGTTTCTGTACCTAATCCCCATTTCCCAAACATAGCTGTAGTATAGCCTCTTTTTTTGAGTATTTGAGAAATTATAGTGTCTTTAGTTCTTAGTGGGAACTCTCCATTTCCGCGTATGTAGCTTATTCCAGTATGTTGCCCTGTCATTAAACTAGCCCTAGAAGGAGCACAAACAGTGCTTCCAGCATAGAAATTGGTAAACTTCATTCCTGTAGAAGCTAATTTATCTATGTTTGGAGTTTGAATATACTGTTGTCCATAACATCCTAAATCTCCAATTCCCATATCATCAGCAATAATAAAAACAATATTTGGTTTTTGAGAATGATTAGATATTGTTACTGTTTCATTTTTCTTATTGTCTTTTCCTTTACATGAAGCAGAAAATAATAATCCTGTAAAAACCAATATTAGAAAGTAATATCGTAATTCCATTATTTGTATTTGATTCTTATACTGTTTAAAAACTTTATTTAACCCATATTAAATGAGGTTTAATGTCTGAAAAAATCTTAAGCTACTATGTAATAAAACTTTAAGCTTGATAAGTCTACTTTATAAAGTTACTTACCAAACTTAAAGTTAATGTATCAAAAAATTCTATTATTTAATACCCCTTGGTTTCTTGAGCTTCTTTTAGGTTTGGATTTCTATCTATAGCTGTTTGAGGGTATGGAAATCTTATAAATCTAGGCTCCCATCTTCTTTCCTGAGCCAAACTGTTGTCAATACTATATATAGAGTTCATTACCTCACTACTTATTCCCCATCTACGGATATCATCCCATCTAAATCCTTCTCCTGCTAATTCAATACGTCTTTCATTTCTTATAAGCGCTCTCAAAGCAGGTTTTGAATTTACCACATTCCTGTCAATTACTGGCATTCCTGCTCTTTTTCTTATTAAATCAATTGCATCATAAATGGTTGCGTCAGGTCCAGAGGCTTCGTTTTTAGCTTCTGCATATGTTAGCAGAATCTCCGCATAACGAATAACGGGAAAGTTTTGTGGTCCTTTCCATTGCCCACTTTGAGCACTTTCACTAGGATCGGTCATTTTACGGTAGTTGTATCCTGTTTTAGAAATATTGCTTCCTCCTTTATTCCAAGAAAATATCAATTCTGGAACTAAAGAATTCCATGGCGCTCCTGGAAATAATATAGATGCATACAAGCGTGTGTCTCTGTTTCTAAATTCATCTAAATATGCTTCGTCATAAGCTCCAGCATTATATCGAGCTGCTCTTTCACCAGGAGAAGGTGCTGTAAATTCATTTCCCTGCTGTGTCCAATATGCATTCACCATGGATTGAGTAGGAGTAATAGAGCTCCATCCTCCACCAGCATTGTCGGCAAGGTATAAGGTATTAATTCCACTGGAATATTCATACGCACTCTCAGGGATATACTCAACTTCCATAATTACTTCTGAATTACTTTCGTTTTGCTCCCAAAAAAGTTGCTCATAACTTCTTAAGCCTTTATAAAACTTTTCTTTTTCTTGATCAGAAGCAAAATCAACTAAGAAGGAATAATCATCAATCATATCTTCCTCAGTTATTGAGGCGAGTTCAAAAAGTTGATACCCAAGTCCCATTATCTCATGAGCGCTTGATGCAGCTTCACTCCATTCTTTATTAAATAAATGTATGCGAGCTTTAAGTGCTAAAGCAGCACCTTTTGATACTCTACTCTTATATACATTTTCTACAGGAAGGTTTGCAATAGCATCAGTTAATTCACTTTTTGCAAACTCCATTACTTCGACTTCAGACGTAGGGGCAATAGCTACTTCTTCTCCTTCTAATGAAAAGTTCTTTATTAAAGGAACTGCACCAAATTTCTTAGCCAAATTATAATATGCCCATGCCCTTAAAACTCTTACTTCACTTTTGTATTGTGTCTTAATGGTTTCGGCTAAAGGTGCTTTGTCTACATTGTCCAAAAAGTAATTAAACCTTCGAATTCCGCTGTAACTATAACCATCGTTCATATCTGCATTAATAGTTCCAGCACTTATAATTGTGGCATTACTTTCCCATGGGTATTGGCAATAAGAATTATCTGTATAGCCATCTACATATGCTTCATAAACGCTTGCTTCCACATATTGATAGCATCCATTTAAAGCCAACTCTACATCTGATTCCGATTTCCAAAAGGTCTCACTAGAGATCTGATCTTGAGGTACTCGGTCTAAAAAATCATCACTGCAACTCCCAAGGATTGTAACCATCAAAATTGGCAGTATTTTATATTTTTTTATTAGTTTCATCTCTTAAATATTTTCAATTAAAAATTAACGTTTAGTCCAAACGAGTATACTTTTATAACGGGATAACTCCCTCTTGAGGAAGAAAACTCCGGATCAAAATCGTCCAATCTGTCATCGCTTCTAGTAGTAAAGAGATTTGTTCCAGATATATAAAAGCGTATTTTATCTACGCCAAATTTTTGAGTAGCTTCTGTTGGGATTGTATATCCTAGCACCAGATTTTTAATTCTGAAATAAGAAGCATTGTACAGCCAAAAAGAAGATAATCTTTGGTTGTGCTGGTTTTCTCCGCTAGGCAATAATCTAGGGTAGGCAGCATTTGGATTTGGATTGTCTATTGTCCATCTTTTTAAATGATATTCTTTTGCGCCAGCTCCATTAAAGAAAGCTTGAGAAGCTTCGCTATCTAAATAAACCATCACATCTGCAACTCCCTGTCCTTGTACTGTTAAATCAAAACCTTTGTAAGAAGCATTGAAATTCATTCCATAAGTGAAATATGGAACATCATTTCCAACAATAGTTCTGTCCTCTCCGTCTATTACTCCATCTTCATTAATATCTTTATATCTAATGTCTCCAGGGCTAGTAGCTGCGTCTTGAGTAGCATGTGCGTCTATCTCGGCCTGATCTACAAATAAACCATCTGCTTCATACATATAAAAAGAACCGATAGCTTCGCCTACTCTGTTGATCCAATAGCTATTTATCTGATCGTCCATTCCATTAAGATCTGTTACTTCATTCCAGATTTTAGAGAAGTTTCCTGTTAAGCTATATTTAAAGTCTTTGATTTCACCACGGTAAGTCAGCATAAATTCTAGCCCTTTATTAGATACTTCTCCTGCATTTGCCGAAATAATATTCCCGTCATCTCCTTCCTCGAGGCCTAACTCTAAAGGTTGAGGTACTTCTAACAAAATGTCTTCTGTTACTTTGTTAAACACGTCCACTTGAACACTCAAAGCATTACGAAAGAATCCAGCATCCAAACCTATATTGCTCATTACCACGGTTTCCCAGCCTAAATTTGGATTAGCCTGCTTATAAGGCCATACTCCATCTACTCTGGTATTTCCCATAATAGTAGCCGTACCTGTTCCTAAAGCATCATAATAATCATAATAACCAACGTTATTTACATTTCCTAGTTCTCCCCAAGAAGCTCTCAACTTTAAATTGTTTAACCAAGTTAAATTTTCCATAAAAGATTCTTGTGAAATCCTCCAAGCGGCTGAAAAAGAAGGGAAAACTCCTGATCTGTTATCTGAGCTAAATCTTGAAGATTGATCATGCCGAATATTAGCTTCAAACAAATATTTATCGTTATAGCTATAATTAATTCTTCCAAATTCCGACATAAAAGCTTCTTCTTCAACCAAACCTGCATTACCTAAATTTTCTGCTGCATTAGAACCTCCGTTAATGGCTCCCAACTCATTGGAAGGGAATTCTTTTCTTGATGCTTCTAAGTACTTATATGTTGAAGCTTCATATTGAAACCCTGCCATTGCTTTTAAATAGTGCTTTCCAAAATCTCTTTCATAGGTTGCAAAGCCCTGTAGCATAAGGGTGTTGTTTTTATTCCAACGTACCGTCATATTATTTGGGGTTACAGCTGTAGAATTTATAGGTTCTTTGGTGACAAAGTTAACAACAGGTGCTACTTCATTGTTAAAAGTGTTTTCTTCATGGGTGAACGATTTATAAGACCCAATTCCTCTTAAATTGAAATGATCTGTTATGTTTAATGTAGCATTAACAGAACCAATAAATGTTTCTCTTTGTCTGTTTTGTCTTCCATATTCTGCAATCTTACGCAACGGATTATTCTCTGCCAATACACTACTTACTTTTCCTCCAGTAACACTCCCCCAACTACCATCAGAATGGTTTGCCACAGTTAGAGGTGTCATTCTGTTTAAATCGGTAATAGAAAAATTACCTGCTCTTTCAATGTCTTCTCTTATATAAGAAATGTTAGTTCCCAATGTGAAAATATCTCCAAAGTCTCTTTCTGTATTAGCTCGAAAACTATAACGTTCCAATTCTGTATCTGGTACCAATGAGCTTTGATCAAAAAATGTTCCACTCACAAAGTAACGTGTATCACCGCCTCCTGAAACACTAAAGTTGTGTTCGGTCATTGGAGCTGATGAACGGTAAACCAAATCATACCAATCATTATCAGGATATAAATCTGGCTGAATCCCATTTTTTATAATAGCTAGTTCTTCTTCTGAATAAATAGCAGTTTTTCCTGCATTTATATTGGCTTCATTTAACAAATTAGCATAATCTTCAGATCCAAGTATTTTAGGTAAAACTGTAGGAGTCTGCACTCCGTAATAAGTGTTGTAGCTAAATCTAGCCTTGCCATCAGTACCTTTTTTGGTGGTTACCAAAAGCACCCCAAATGCTGCTCTTGAACCGTAAATTGAAGCCGCTGCTGCATCCTTAAGTACGCTAATGCTTTCAACATCCGAAGGGTTTATACGTTGAAAGTCGGATGCACTAACAGGAATACCATCCACTACGTATAATGGAGAAGAGGCTCCTAAGTTTCCTCTACCTCGGATATTAATTGAGCCAAGATCACTCCCTACATTTCCTGGTCTTGAGATAACTGTTAATCCGGGGCTAACTCCTTGCAATGCATTGGTAAGTGAAGTAGTACTCTTCCCTTCAATTTCATTAGTTTTAATCTGACTTACAGAGCCTGTTAAATTTTCTTTTTTCTGAGTTCCGTAACCTACCACTACAACCTCATCCAATTCTGAGGCTGAAATTTTAAGCTTTACATTAATAACATCTTGTGTGTTGATTAATATTTTCTCTTCCTTATAACCGATGTATGTAATTAGGAGTGATTCTCCTGGGTCTACATCAATGTTAAATTTTCCGTCAAAATCTGTTACAACTCCTTTAGTTGTTCCATGCACCGATACATTTGCTCCGGGGATCGGTACTCCGGTTTCAAAATCAGTTACTGTTCCATTTAGTTGCTTTTCCTGACCATAAGAAAACCAAGTAAAAAAAGTAACTAATACAATTAGAATGTTCTTCATAATTACAAATTAGTTTTGATGATTTTAGTTAGATTTGTATAAAAATCTTTGTTGTTATTTGATAAAAGTATAAAATACTTTCATTATCGCAAAATAAATAAGTATTTTTTATTTCAAAACCTTTCTTTTTGTAATTTATTTTTATTATTATTTTTGTTTTATTCAATATTTCTTATTTGTAAGTAGTTACATACAATTATTACGTAAAAATAATTTTTTTAAAGTATAAAAGAAAATAAACGAAATTATTTAGTTTCGAATAGAGTAAATGAAATAGGGTGTTGGATGCTATAAAAACAAATAGCTCAAGCAACGTTATTTATAAAGAATAATTTTAGTCTCTTACAGAGAGATTAATCAATTTGGAACTATTTATTCAGGCAATAGTGCGTTATATTTTCGATATTAACTAAATATACTCAGCAGTTAATTTTTTATAACTCATTGCATTTTCTCATTTTTCAGTATTAAATAGTAGCTTTGCATTTGATAATGTAGATGAATTACCAATGGATAAAAAAATTGCAATTACTGCACTTTCTTCAATTTCTGCACTTGGAAGTGTTACTCAAGAAATTTGGAACAATTACCTTAATAAAAATCATTTTTTAAAAGAACACGACTTTAATTCTCAAAAGGCTTTAGTAGCTTCTTTGTCGGACGAAAGTAAAGACAAAATAGAGGCTTTAAGAGTCTCGGATATTAAATATAAGAGTTTAGATAATTCTGTTTTGTATGCTATGTTAACTGCACGTGATGCGGTAAAGCAAGCAGGATGGGAAACTGGAGATGACTTCGGAATTAATATTGGTTCCTCACGTGGAGCAACTGCTTTATTTGAAAAATACCATGAGGAATATTTAAAAGAAGGGAAATCTAGTACGCTTGCTTCTCCTACAACTACTTTAGGTAATATATCTTCTTGGTTGGCGCACGACTTACAATCTGAGGGGCCAGAACTTTCGCATTCTATTACTTGTTCTACTGCTTTGCATGCGCTTGTAAATGGTGTGGCATGGTTAAAAAGTGGGATGAGTACTAAGTTTTTGGTAGGCGGGAGTGAAGCGAGTTTAACCCCTTTTACTATTGCTCAAATGAAGGCTTTAAAGATTTATGCTGAAAACAATGGAGATACGTATCCATGTAAGGCATTAGATTTTAATAAAAATCGAAATACAATGGCTTTAGGAGAAGGTGCTTCGGTTATTTGTATGGAAACAGATACTAGTAAAAAGGTCTTGGCTTATATTGAAGGAGTAGGATATGCTACGGAAGTACTTAAACACAATATTTCTATTTCTGATGATGCTGAATGTTTTCAGAAATCGATGAAAATGGCATTAAAAAATACTAATTTAGAGGAAGTAGATGTTGTAGTGATGCATGCGCCAGGAACTATTAAAGGAGATAGTACCGAGGTAAAAGCAATAGAAAAAGTGTTTGGAAACGTAATGCCTGCTTTAACAACCAATAAATGGAAAATAGGCCATACCTTTGGAGCTTCTGGTTTATTGAGCTTAGAGCTAGGTGTTTTAATGATGCAACATCAAAAATTTATTGAAGTTCCATATATTGAACATACAGTAAAACCAAAACAAATAAAAAAAGTTTTAGTTAATGCCGTTGGTTTTGGAGGCAATGCAGTAAGTGTATTGTTGTCTCTTTAACTATGTTTTTAAAAGAAATTGAAATTTTTTTATACAAGAGAAAATTGTGTTTGAAGGGAAGTTAACCAAATGGAATTACTATTTTTGAATTTTAAAATGAAGTTGGCTTAGGGATTGAGAGGTATGTTTGAGCTCTTCCTGATTTTTTATCAGGGAAGCGAGTAACGAAAGCCCGACCAGACTTTTTTGTCTGGGAAGCCCCGAAATATTAGTTTTTATGAGCGAAATAAGACATAATTGGACGCAAGAAGAGATTTTAGAAATTTATAATAAGCCTTTGATGGAGCTGCTTTATGAGGCGGCAACCATCCATAGGTTGCACCACGACCCGAATACGGTGCAGGTGTCTACGTTACTTTCTATTAAAACAGGGGGGTGTCCAGAAGATTGCGGGTATTGTCCACAAGCAGCACGTTATCATACCGATATTGAGGGGAACGATTTAATGACGGTGCCACATGTAAAAGCGCAGGCATTGCGTGCAAAAGCGGCAGGAAGTTCTCGTGTTTGTATGGGAGCAGCGTGGAGAAATGTAAAAGATGGTCCAGAATTTGACCAAGTTTTAGAGATGGTTCGTACCATTAATAAATTGGAAATGGAGGTTTGCTGTACGCTCGGAATGATTACAGAAAACCAAGCACAACGTTTGGCAGAAGCAGGTTTATATGCTTATAATCATAATTTAGATACTTCTGAAGAATATTATAAAGAGGTAATTTCTACCCGTGGTTTTGAAGACCGATTAGAAACCATTGATAATGTTAGAAAAACTAATGTTACTGTTTGTAGTGGTGGAATTATTGGAATGGGAGAAAAAGTAGAAGATCGTGCCGGAATGTTGGTGGCACTTTCTACGTTGAGTCCGCAACCAGAATCGGTGCCAATTAATGCGTTGGTAGCTGTAGAAGGGACACCAATGGCTGAGGAAAAACCAGTAGAAATTTGGGACATGATTCGTATGGTGGCAACTACACGTATTGTAATGCCACAAACGCAAGTACGTTTATCGGCAGGAAGAACTCAAATGAGTAGAGAAGGACAAGCCATGTGTTTCTTTGCTGGTGCAAATTCTATTTTTGCAGGAGATAAATTATTAACAACTCCAAATCCAGATGTAAATGAGGATATGGAAATGTTTAAAATGTTGGGGTTAAATGCGCAGAAGCCTTTTGTTAAAAAAGCACAACCAGAATCTGTTGACGCAGAAAAATCTCAGTACAAGCCCTTAGGAGAAAAGCCAAAATGGACGCGTCCAGGACATTCTATAGAAAGAAACGAATTGGCAAAAGAACAAGGAAAAACAGCCAAAATAGTATAGTCTAATTTATATAAAAGAACACCGTTTTTAAGGTTTAAACCATCACAATTGTTTGTAATTATAGTAGTTTATAGCCTATAATTGCAAACAATTTGTACTTTTATATAGTTTATTACAAGTTATTTTTATGAACTTAAGAGAGATTCCTCGTTTAAAAACGATTTCTAAGGACGACTTTATTAAGCAGTATGTAAAACCTCAAAAGCCTGTTGTAATAGAGCAATTAACTCAAGATTGGCCAGCGTATAAAAAGTGGCATCTTAACTATATAAATGAGGTTGCAGGCGATAAAATTGTTCCTTTGTATGATGACAGACCTGTAACGCATGAAGATGGTTTTAATGAGCCTCATGCAAAAATGAAAATGAGTGAGTATATTAACTTACTAGAATCAAAACCTACCAATTACCGTATTTTTCTTTATAATTTAATGAAAGAAGTACCATCATTGCAAACCGATTTTAAGTGGCCAGCTATTGGTTTGAAGTTATTTAAACAACTGCCAATGCTTTTCTTTGGAGGGGAAAATAGTAAGGTGTTTATGCATTTTGATATAGATTACTCTAATATTCTTCATTTTCATTTTCATGGGAAAAAGCAGTGTATTATTTTCCCACCTAGCCAGTCAAAATATATGTATAAAGTACCGCATTCTTTGATTTCTCGAGAGGATATTGATTTTGATAATCCAGATTACAAAAAATGGCCAGCTTTAAAAAATGCAGAGGGGTATATAACTCATTTAAACCATGGAGAGATGTTGTATATGCCAGAAGGATATTGGCATTATATGAAATATGAGACGCCTGGTTTTTCTATGAGTTTACGGTCATACCCTAGAAAAGTAACGAGTCTTTTTAAAGCTACCTACAATGTGTTTGTTATGAGAAATTATGATAATTTAATGCGTAAATGGAAAGGACAAGCTTGGATTGATAAAAAAAATGAACGTGCTATTATAGATACTCATAAAGAACTTGGAATAGAATCATAGAAACGGTTTAAGCTTTTTCTGCTTCTTGAAAAGAGCTCTATTTAATCAATCTCACTTTATCTCTTTTAAACAAAATAAATTCAAATAAGTTCTTGATATGAATTATTACGCCTTAACATATAAAACCGCTGATAACTATTTAGAAGAGCGACCAAAATACAGAGCTGAACATTTAAAATTAGCTACTGAATTTGTGGAAAAAGGATATTTAGTTTTAGGAGGTGCTATGGAGAACCCTGCCGATGAGGCTTTGTTAATTTTTAAGGCTGAAAGTGATAAAATAGCCATCTCTTTTGCTGAAAACGACCCATATGTTAAAAACGGACTTGTAAAATTGTGGAGCGTTAGAAAATGGAATGTGGTTGTAAATAGTTTTGAGAAATAGGGGGTAGGTCTAAACTTATTAATCAATAAGCTCATTTACTTTATCGTATACTAAATGCGATTCCCAGCCACGGTATAATAAGTAATCTGCTATTTTTTTCTTTTTTTTAAAACGGTCCTTTTCTGTAATTTGATTAGCCCTTTTTTCTGCTAAGGCATGTAAAGTTTTATAGTAATCTTCTTCTGAAATTTCCTTCAAAGCTGTTTGAATATTGAATCTCGAAATTTCTCGAAACTTAAGCTCGCGAACAATTCTGTTTTTTCCCCATTTTTTTATGTTGAATTTTCCCCGAGCAAAACTTTTGGCAAAGCGTTCTTCATTTAAAAAATTATGCGCTATGAGGTGTGCAATAATAGTGTCTATTGCTAAGGGAATCATTTTCATATCTCTTAACTTATTTACTACTTCTTTATGACAACGGTCTTGGTAGGCGCAGTAACTCTCTAGTTTGCGTTTGGCTTCTTCAACGGTATACGACTTGACGTTATTCATGGTGTAAAGGAACAAAAAAACATAAACTTACTTCTAGAAAAATTAGGATATTGAAGCAACAATTAACTCACAAGTGATGATTAGTTACAATAAATCACAATTAAACACATCGAGACCAGAGTATAAAGCAATGATAATAGGCTTTTGTTTGTTTTTATTTATTCCTATTATATTTTTTTCATTTTTGATTATTAATATGGAGTTTGAAGAACATATAATTTATGGGGAAATAGCTGATTTTAAAATTATAAGTGATAGTCTAGTAGATACAAGTACTCATGGAGGTGATAATAGTGTCACTCATTTATATAATATAGAAGGCTTAGATAAAATATTTTTGAAATCTGAAATAGTATTAATAGCTATTTAGATGAAAAGAATGAATTAAATTTTGTGAGCAATGTAAAAGGAGATACTGTAACTGTTAAAAGTATAGGTGAGAAGTCGGCCAAAATATTACAATGGAAAGATATAGAATTGAGTACTCCTTTAAATTTTTGGTGTAACTTTTGGCTGTTTATTTTAATACTCCTAAGGCTCTCTTTTTTCTTATGTAAAACCATTTATTTAACAATAAAAATCTAATTACCCTTTTGAGTGCCAGCTTTAAAGCTCGTGCCAAGTATGAGTAAGAAGCAAGAAAAAGTAAAAAACACTCCCTATAATCCCCTCAAGGGGTAGTTATGCGGAGCAGAGCATGGTGTAAAAAAGGAGTCCGAATTAATCCCCCCTTGGAAGGGGGCTAGGGGGATGTAAAACCCACGATGGTGCGCAATTGTATCGCGTTCCAAGGGGATTACCACACGTAAGGATTTGTGCGGCTAGGGTATTTGGGAATTATGTAATGGGCACGAGCGACACTTGAGCTACCATGGGGGAGGTAGATAACTAAAAGAATTTACTTATATTTAGTTTTACTAATTTAACTAACCAATTTTGAAACAACTTAAAGAACGCTATTTATCGTTAGACGTATTTAGAGGACTTACTCTTTTTTTAATGATAATTGTTAATACTCCTGGCTCTTGGAGTTTTATTTATAAACCATTACACCATGCACCTTGGAACGGATTTACGCTAACCGATTTAGTTTTTCCTACCTTTTTATTTGTCGTAGGAAATGCAATGAGTTTTAGTCTTAAAAAGTTTGAAGAAATAGGAAATACAGCATTTCTTAAAAAAGTTTTTAAGCGTACTTTCCTTATCTTTTTAATAGGATTTCTATTGTATTGGTTTCCATTTTTTAAAGATGGAGCATTAAAACCAATCTCCGAAACTAGAATATTTGGGGTATTACAACGCATAGCGTTATGTTATTGTTTTGCAGCGCTCATACTTCATTATTGGAAACCAAAAGGAGTATTAATATTTAGTGTAATTGCCTTAGTTGGATACCATATAATTTTATTATTATTTGGAGATCTTACTATGCAAGGAAATGCTGCTATAAAAGCAGATTTATGGCTAATAGGCTCTTCTCATATGTATAAAGGCGAAGGTTTTCCGTTTGATCCCGAAGGAGTTTTAAGCACATTACCTGCTATTGTAAATGTAATTGCTGGATATTTTGCTGGTGTTTTTCTTCAGCAAAAAGGAAAAACATATGAAGCTATTGCAAAACTAACTATGGTAGGTGGGGTATTAATTTTTCTTGCCCTAGGGTGGGATTTGTTATTGCCTATCAATAAAAAGCTCTGGACAAGTTCTTATGTTTTATTAACTGTGGGAATTGATGTTATGGTGCTCTCTATTTTAGTGTTTGTTATTGAAATTTTGAAGAAGCGGAGTTGGACCTATTTTTTTGAGGTATTCGGTAAAAATCCTTTGTTTATTTATATTCTTTCAGGGGTATTTGCAACCTTATTATTCACTTTTTCTATAGGAGAAACTTCGGCTTATGGATGGATTGCTGAGAACGTATTTATGTCGTGGATGGGCAATCTATTTGGCTCTTTAATGTTTGCATTGGTTTTTACAATGATCCTTTGGTTAATTGCTTATTATATGGATAAGAAGAAAATTTATATTAAGGTTTAAGTAAATGTAGCTGTTTAAAAAGCAATTAAACGGTATGTGTTATTCTAAACTTGACGAAGGATAGGGGTTTGAGGGATTTTTAGAAGTTTGATAACTATAATTTACTTTTTAGACAGCCATACATTATTCTTCCCGCTGGTGCGCGATTGTATCGCGTTCCACAAGGTATTATGACAAATCACATGCGTTTTTAGGAGCAATAAAGGATAACTACCACGCGAAAGGATTTGTGCGGAAACGGAGGTATTACTCGTAATAGAAGAAACGGTGGCTGAAATGAGGAAAAAGTGAAATAAACACCCTTACACCCCTATAATCCCCTCAAGGGGATAGTTATGCGGACCACGAGTAAATTCCCCTTCGAAGAGGTTAGTAGATGCGGAAACCCAAATCAAATTCCCCCTTTAAAGTGGGCTAGGGGGATGTCAGAATACACAAATAGTAAACAAGACTAGGGAAATACTATAACAATATAACACCTCCGCTGGTGCGCGATTGTATCGCGTTCCACAAAATAATAATAGTAGTAATAAATATAAAACTACCGCATTTGGATATATTTATTAAATTCCAAATGCGGTAGTTTTATATTACTTATTCTCCCAATCTATTTTTTTAGAGAAATACATAATGGCAGCTAGAATTACAAATAATCCAATGCTTCCTACTAACAGTGCATAATCTTCTAATTGAATAATTACATATATAAATCCATATAAAGCAAATAGGGATATTCCGATTAAGCCCGCAAACTTGTTGCTTTTTAAGATGGATTTAGAATATAATGAAACCAAGGCCAATACAGCAAGTGTTGCAATAACATACGCTTTTAAAAAGGAGCTATGTTCAGAAATAGATATCAGCAGGGTGTAATACATAACCAGTGCCAGTCCAATCATTACATATTGAAAAGGATGGATGTATACTTTACTAACTAATTGAATGAGTAGAAATACTAGAAATGTGAGTCCAATTACCAAGAATCCATATTTTGAGGCACGTTCACTTTTAGCATATTCATTTACAGGTATAATAAGGTTTGCACCAAATGCAAAGGGAGTTAAATCTGGCAGCGAGTTGTAAAAAGTTTGCTCAAATTGCCTGTTTATTTGCAACACTTTCCATGAAGCTTTAAATCCATCTTTTGAGATTTCTCTAGAACCATCTTCGGGTAAAAACATTCCGTCAAAGCTTGGAGATGCCCAGTTGGACGCTATGGAGGCTTTGGTTGTTTTCCCTATTGGAATAAACTTTACTGCCTCACTTCCATTAATTTTAAGTTCGAATTTAAAATTTATTGCTTTCTGGTTCATCATAGAAAAATTATCAATAGAACTACTTTCAATAGTGTTTAGTGCCGAATTGTTATAAATTGGAGCCATAGAAAACTTCTCATTTCCTAACTCTGTCTCTACGGTATTTCGGATTCCTTTTAAATTTGATGTCTGAATAATAACAGTAGCTTTATTCCAAAGAATGTTCTCTGGTTGAAGAGCTTCCAATTCAAAATTAATAATAGGGAATTTTCCTTCCACAGTTATATCTGAGGTAAAAACAACCGACTTATAGATGCTTCTATTAAGAGGCTTAGTTTTTACTTTGGAATCAATATTTAACGTTTCCGGAAAAAAATAAGCGTAGCGAGTATATTCTTCCTTTTTAATATCATACAAATTGGTTTCGCTGTTTAAAGATTTAACTTCTTTTATTTCTTTATAAGGAACCTTGAGAATAGGTCCAGATATTATAATTTCATTTCCCCATTTATTGTTAATCTCACTTACTACTTCTTCTTGCCTATGTTTGCGTTCTTTGATGAGGTCTTGTACAAATGCTAGCGGAATAAGTAAAATTAGAATTAACATCCCTACCGTAAACATTTTTGCAGTTATAGATTCTTGTATCCAGGTGACTAATTTGCTTCTTTTTTGTTCCATTTTTGTTGTATTTAAAGTACTTTGAATTTCAAAGTATATGATTAAAAAAATATTAATTGATTAATTTTTCTAGCGCTTCTATATGTTTTTTAAATTCTAGTTTTCCAATTTTAGTGGCTTTATAATTGGTATGAGGTTTCCTGCCAATAAAAGTTTTTTCTACGGAAATATATTCGGCTTTTTCAAGTGCTTTTAAATGACTCGCTAGGTTTCCGTCTGTTACATTTAAGAGTTCTTTTAAACGATTAAAATCGGCTGCTTCATTTACTGCTAAAACAGACATGATGCCTAAACGTACCCGGTGGTCAAATAATTTATTTATGTTATCTATGATTCCCAATGTGATGCTTTTTTTTCTTCAACAAACATAATACTTCCGTAAATGATATGAAAAAGCCCAAATCCAATCATCCAAAACCAAAAACCATAACCAGGAAATGCAGCGCAAATAAGTCCTAAAATAACTTCAGCAATTCCTAAGTATTTTATATTTCCAATTGTATATTTTGATGCGTTAACAAGCGCCAGTCCATAAAAAATAAGCATAAGAGATGCCGTGAGACCGTAATGTTGACTATTTAATTTTAAAATGATATAAATTCCACCAGTTACTAGTGGTATTAAAAAGTTTATAACTAATCTATAAGTAGTAATATCCCAAATTTTTGCATTGTGCTTTTTGGCTTTTCTAGAAGTTAAAAAAATAGCAGTAGCAATACTCAATACTAATACTAGTAACGCTATTAAAATTATTTCAAAAAACTTTGTGCTCCCATAATTCAATTGCTCGTGTGGTTTTGGGAAAAGATAGTAATAGGTAAATAGTCCGCCAATAATAGCGTAACAACCTGCAAAAATTCCTGAAACACCACTGAGAGAGATAAATCTTGATGAGCGATTCATCATATCTTTAATGTGTCCTATATCTTTTAAATAATTATCGTTTTTCATTTTAAAGTACTTTGTAAAACAAAGTAAATGTAAATTTTTATATTTTCAAAATACTAATCTTAAAAAAATGATTTTTAAATCCCTCATTGAGGGTTTTAATCCCCGAAGTTCTATGTCGAAATGGATTAAATTATTTTCCTTTAAATATCTCGTAGGTTTGCTTCAAGGTAGTTGATTTATTGTTGTTCGATAAAAGTTAACGAAGTTTATTGGACTTCATTTGTATCAAGGTTCAAAATGAGGTTTTCAAAATAGACCCTTTCCTATTAATAAAATGAATAAAAAGAGGGTTTTAGTAACATTTTTTTTAAAACACTTATTTTGTGGTAGTTAAGGCTTGGTTTTTGTTTTTTTTCTTGTAGCTAAGCGGTCTTGTATTTTTACTCAGACATTAATGTTATTAAATCTTAAACTAAGGCTTCAATATTTTTATTATATTCGGAAGGTTTAATTTTTATAAACCAATTATCAACCACAAAATTACCGCCAACTAATGCCTTTATTAATTGTTCTTTTAGGAATCCTTCTGCTCTTTTTATTAATAGCCAAGTTTAAACTCAACGCTTTCTTATCATTTATAATTGTCTCTTTATTTGTAGGAATAGCTGGGGGAATGGATATATTAGTTGTTGTAGATTCTATTCAAAAAGGGATAGGAAATACCCTTGGTTTTTTAGTACTTATTTTAGGGCTCGGAGCTATGCTCGGAAAATTAGTTGCCGATAGTGGAGCAGCACAGCAAATAACAGCCAAACTCATAGATAAATTCGGAAAGAAAAACATTCAATGGGCAGTTGTACTTACAGGATTTATTGTGGGAATACCAATGTTTTATTCTGTTGGCTTCGTTATTTTAATTCCGCTAGTTTTTACGGTGGCTATAGCTACGCAGATGCCACTTTTATATGTAGGTTTACCCATGTTAGCATCTTTATCGGTTACTCACGGGTATTTACCGCCGCATCCTGCACCAACAGCCATTGCCGATCAATTTAATGCAGATATTGGAAAAACATTAGTCTACGGAATAATAGTTGCAATTCCTGCTATTATTGTAGCTGGTCCATTACTTTCTAGAACTAAACTCATCAAAAAAATAAATGCAACTCCATTAAAAGAGTTCTATAATCCAGTTGTTTTAGAGGAAAATCAGATGCCGAGTATGAGTATCAGTATTTTTACGGCATTACTCCCTGTAATTTTAATTGGGATTTCAACAATTGCAAATCATTTTTTAGCGGAAGACTTGTTGGTCGCTAAAATTTTTAGCTTTATAGGAAACCCAGTTATTGCAATGCTTATAGCAGTTTTAACAGCTATTTATACGCTGGGACTTTCTAGAGGGAAAAAAATGCCTGAAGTAATGGATTCACTTACCGCTTCTATTTCTAGTATTACAATGGTGCTTTTAATAATTGCGGGTGCTGGGGCTTTAAAACAAATTTTAGTAGATAGTGGTGTGAGCGATTATATTGCCGATTTAATAAAGGATTCTAGTTTGTCACCTTTACTTTTGGCATGGCTTATTGCAACTGTAATTCGTGTTTGTGTAGGTTCTGCAACCGTAGCAGGACTCACAACAGCTGGGATTGTGTCTACTTTAGCACAAGCAGATGGCGTGAATGCAGAATTAATGGTGTTGGCTATTGGATCGGGGAGTTTAATGCTCTCCCATGTTAACGATAGTGGTTTTTGGCTCTTCAAAGAATATTTTAATTTATCTGTAAAAGAAACACTTTCTACATGGACGGTTATGGAAACTACAGTTGGAATAATGGGGCTTCTAGGTGTTTTACTATTAAATATGTTTGTTTAATAAAATAATTAATGTTAGAAGAAAAATACAAGACTGCTTCGCTACAAGGAAAATGACCAAATTTTAACTATCATAAAATAAATAGCTTATAAAAATATCGTTATTAAAATCTATTTTCTGTAGATGCTTTTTAATAGTAAGAGGCTATTTTGGAAGCCTTTTTTAAATTATGAAACAAGTGGAGTTTAATAAATTCTGTCTACTTTTATTAGATAATAATGAAAAAAAATAAAATATGAATCTAAGAATTTTAGTACTATTTTTTCTAGCAAGTACTAGTATAAACGCTCAGCAGTTTCAAGATGATAAAGATAAAATGCAGTGGTTTGGAGATGCTAAGTTGGGTGTTTTTATTCATTGGGGTTTGTATTCTGTAAATGGAATTGACGAATCATGGTCTTTTTATAATGGCTATATTTCTCATGAAGATTATTTAAAACAAACTAGCGGATTTACAGCTAGCAAATACAATCCAGAGGAATGGGTAGATCTCATTAAAGAGTCTGGAGCTAAATATTCTGTTATTACCTCTAAGCATCATGACGGATTTGCACTCTGGAATTCTCGTTATGGCGATTTTGATGCGGTAAAAAGTGCAGCAGCTAAAAAAGATGTTCTAACTCCTTTTGTTACAGCTTTACGTAATAACAATCTAAAGGTTGGAATTTATTATTCACTTCCAGATTGGTCATATCAAGATTATACACATTTTACACGAGATAGCATACGGTATAAAATTGGAGAGGAGTCTAAGAGATGGGATAAGTTTTTAAGATTTTACCAAGGACAATTAAAAGAATTGTCGGATAATTATAATCCAGATTTATACTGGTTTGATGGCGATTGGGAGCATTCTTCGGAAGAATGGGAAGCTCCAAAAGTGCGACAAATGTTATTAGATAAAAATCCAAATACCATTTTAAATTCGAGATTAAAAGGACACGGAGATTATGCAACTCCAGAGCAAGGAATGCCAATTACTAGACCAAAAGATGAATACTGGGAGTTATGCATGACGATGAATAATTCTTGGGGGTATCAAAAAAATGATCATGATTATAAATCACTAAACCAAATTATAGGCATTTTCACAGATGTTATTGGAAATGGTGGTAATTTATTGTTAGATATCGGTCCAAAGGCAGATGGTTCTATTCCAAAAGAACAAGTTGCCATTTTAAAAGGTTTGGGGAGATGGACTTCTAAACATAAAGAAGCTATTTATGGAACAGTGGCTGGAATACCAAAAGAGCATTTTTATGGCGCTTCAACCTTATCAAAGGAGGGAAATATTTTATATCTTTTTGTAAAAGGAAATCCAGAAGGAGAAGTTGTTGTAAGAGGATTAAAAAATGACATAAATAGGATATGGGTAGTAGGAGAAGGCACTAAGCTTTCTCATAAAGTTGTTGGAAGTGTGTATTGGAGCGAATATCCAGGAATAAAATACATTCAAGTTCCAGATACAGTTTTAGATGAAAATATGACTGTTTTAGCGTTGCTTTTGGACGGAAAAGTAGATTTGTATCGAGAAGATGGCGCTGTAATTGAAAGCAATTAATAAGTTTCTAAAAGAAAAGAGTTTGTTTGCTGAACTTATCAAACATATATTAATGAGCATTAATGTCCGAGAAAAATACAAGAGCGCTTCGCTATAAGAAAAAAGAGCAAAGACTAAATATTAACTATCATAAAATAAGTAGTTTAAAGAAATAACATTACTAAAATCAATTGTTTAACTTAAATTTATTTGTGTGAAAAAGCCTTCAGAAAAAATAAAAGAATTAGGATTAATACTGCCTCCAGCACCAAAACCAGCAGGAGTATATCGCCCAGTTTTGGTAGTAGATAATTTCTTGTATGTATCTGGACAAGGACCTGTAAATACCGATGGAAGTTTGATGTTTGGAAGAGTAGGGGATGATATAAATTTAGAAGATGGATATGCCGCTGCTAGGCAAGTAGCACTCACAATGCTTTCTACTATTCAAACTCATTTTGGAGATATTGATAAAATAAAACGAGTGGTAAAGGTATTGGGGATGGTAAATTGTACCCCAGATTTTAGAAAACATCCTTTAGTAATAAATGGATTTAGCGAATTAATGGCGGAAATTTTTGGAGCAGAACACGGAATTGGAGTTCGTAGTGCAGTAGGAATGATGCTTCCCGATAATATTCCTGCAGAAATAGAAGCAATGTTCGAACTTCATAAATAACGTAAGTTAGACATAAGAATTATGAAAATATAAGAGAACTGGCCTATTTAAAAAGCATTGAAAATCAAGGAAGCCGTATGGGACTATAGATAAAAAGCTGTTTGAGTGTAGCGAGTTCTTTTTATCTGTGGAGGGTGTTTCCGTAGATTTTCTCATGCTTTTTAAATCAGTCTTGACTTTTTTGTTTCGTTTTTGTGTCAAGACAAAAATGAAAATAGACTTAGGTGATTAAAAATAATATGGTTAAATATACGCTATGTTGATATATAGAACTCACGTTAAATAGAAAATATGAATTGGTACGAAATTTTAAATATTGATACAATTGCTACACCAGCGCTACTAGTATTTCCAGAGCGGATAAAATTAAACATTCAAAGAATGCTTGAGATTTCAGGAGATGTAAATCGACTAAGACCTCATACAAAAACGCATAAAACTGCAGAGGTAATAAAATTGCAACAAGAGGTAGGAATTAATAAATTTAAGTGTGCTACTATTGCTGAAGCAGAGTTATTGGCAAAATGTGGTGCCAAAGAAATTCTTCTGGCAATGCAACCTGTTGCTGAAAATATAAATCGCTTTTTTAAACTGAAGGAAACCTATCCAAACTCTTATTTTTCAACACTTGTAGATAATGATTTAATACTTGAGCAAATTAATAAATTGGCAGGTGAAAAAAGTATGAAAGTCGGTCTTTGGATGGATGTAAATGTTGGGATGAATAGAACAGGCATTGTGCCAGATGAGAAAGCTTTTAAGTTATTTAAATCGCTCACAACTTCAGAGAATATTATTGCAGAAGGCTTCCATGTATACGATGGACATTTACGAAACCCCAATTTTAATCAACGTAAAAAAGATTGCGATACTGCTTTTGAAAAAGTTTTATTGCTAAAAGCTAAGTTGGAGAAAGAGAGTTTCAATGTAAAACATATTATAGCGGGAGGTTCTCCTTCTTTTCCAGTACATGCGTTAAGGGATGATGTCGATTTGAGTCCTGGTACAACCTTGCTTTGGGACGCTGGCTATGGAGATTTGTTTCCAGAAATGAAAATGCTTCATGCGGCAGTTTTGGTTACTCGAATAATTAGTAAACCTTCTGAGGGGATTTTGTGTTTAGATTTAGGACATAAATCGCTTGCCTCAGAGATGCCTTTTCCAAGAGTAAAGTTTTTAAAACCAAACGACTTTGAGCAAGTAAGTCAGAGTGAAGAGCATTTTGTGGTTAAAACTAAAACTCCTGAAAAATATAATATAGGTGATGTTTTTTATGCTGTACCGATGCACATTTGTCCTACCGTTGCAAAATACCAAGAGCTTAAGGTGGTAAAAAATAACGCTGTTGTAGGAACTTGGGACGTAGTGGCTAGAAATCAGAAAATAACTATTTAGTAGGATATAGAAAGGATTATATTTCAACACTCAACACTCAACACTCAACATTCAACATTCAACATTCAAAATAAAAAAAAATATGTTTATACTTGATGCGCACCTAGATCTTTCCATGAATGCTATAGATTGGAATAGAGACTTACGATGGACAGTTGAAGAAATCCGTGCTTATGAAAAAGGTATGACCGATTTGCCTGGGAGATCCGCAAATACAGTGTCTTTGGATGCTATGCGAAAAGGGAATGTTGGGGTGTGTGTAGCCACGCAAATAGCACGTTATGTAAAAAAAGACAATCCCTTACCAGGTTGGAATTCTCCACAACAAGCATGGGCACAAACCCAAGCGCAATTAGCTTGGTATTTGGAGATGGAAGCTCTAGGAGAGATGAAGCAGATTAGAAATGTGAATGAGCTAGACTCACATTTGGAGTACTGGAATCATTCGGATGATTGTAATAAAGCGATTGGTTTTATTCTAAGTTTAGAGGGAGCCGATTCTATAGTTTCTATGGAGCATTTACATAAAGCGCATGCATATGGATTGAGAGCTATTGGTCCTGCGCATTACGGACCAGGAACTTATGCTTTTGGGACAGATTCTGTAGGAGGAATAGGTGAGAAAGGAAAGGAATTGCTTAGAGAAATTGAAAAACTAAACTTAATCTTAGACGCCACACATTTATGCGACCAAAGTTTTTGGGAAGCTTTGGATGTTTATAATGGTGCCATTTGGGCAAGTCATAATAATTGTAGATCCTTAGTAGATCATAACAGGCAATTTTCTGATGAGCAAATTAAAGAATTGCTTAAAAGAAATGCTGTAATTGGAGTAGTAATGGATGCTTGGATGATGGTTCCTAATTGGGTGCGAGGGAAATCTACTCCTAAAAGTATGGATGCTTCTTTGAAGCAAGTGGTAGATAATATCGATCATATTTGTCAGCTTGCAGGAAATACTTCTCAAGTAGGAATAGGCTCCGATTTAGATGGCGGTTTTGGATTAGAGCAAAGCCCACATGATATAGATACAATAGCCGATTTACAAAAAATTCCAGAATTACTAAAAGCACGTGGATATTCAGAAAAGGATATTCAAGGAATTATGCATGGAAATTTCTTGAAGTTTATAAGAAGGGTTTGGAGTTAAAACAACTAGCCTTTCTCAAACAGAGAAAGGCTAGTTGTTTATAGGTAATTGTTTATGCCTCTTTCAGGCTTTTCATATCAATAACAAATCGGTATTTTACATCCGATTTTACTACCCTATCAAAAGCTGTATTGATATTTTGGATGTCTATCATCTCAACATCGGAAACAATATTATGCGTTCCACAGAAATCTAACATCTCTTGAGTTTCTTTAATACCACCAATCATTGAGCCAGCTACACGTTTTCTACCCATTACTAATGCACCACCATGAACAGGATCTATTGGCTCAATGGCACCAACTAATACCATAGTTCCATCTCTTTTTAATAGCCCTAGGTATGGATTAATATCATGGCCAACAGGGATAGTATTTAATAAAAAGTCAAAACTAGCTGTATGCTCTTGCATTTGGGTGTTGTCTTTAGAGATTAATACATCATCAGCCCCCAAAGATTTTGCATCAGTTGCTTTTTCTGGAGAAGTGGTAATCATAATAACTTCTGCGCCTAAAGCATGAGCAAATTTTATTCCCATATGTCCAAGTCCTCCTAAGCCAATAACGCCAACTTTGTCTCCTTTTTTAACATTCCATTCTCGTAGTGGTGACCATGTTGTAATTCCAGCACAAAGAAGTGGTGCAGCAGCTTTTGTATCTATATTTTCTGGTACTTTCAATACAAAATCTTCTCTAACAGTTACTTGTTCAGAATAACCTCCAAAGGTATGCCCGCCCAAATCTTTATCTTTTCCATTGTAAGTTAGTATTGCTCCATTTTCGCAATATTGTTCTAGATCTTCTTTACAAGAGTTACACTCTTTGCAAGAATCAACCAAGCAGCCTACTCCTACTAAATCTCCTACTTTAAATTTTGTTACTTTGGATCCAATTTCTGTAACTCTACCAATAATTTCGTGACCAGGAACTACAGGATATTTTGAGTTTTTCCAATCGTTTCGTACTTGGTGGATATCACTATGGCAAACCCCGCAAAAATCTATTTCAATTTTTACGTCATTCTCTTTTGTATTTCTACGTTCTATTTTATGGGGAATTAAATCTGCATCGTTTGACAATGCCGCATATGCTTTTACCTGACTCATAACTAAATTTAATTTTGTTAGTAAGAGCAAGTTATTTAATAGTTTATAGAATAATATTAACACATGTTAATTTAAGAATCAACAAAAGTTAAATCTCTCATTGAGGGTTTTATTTCCCAAAGCTTGTCCAGAGTTTACCGAAGAGCTCTACATCGAAATGGATTACATTATTTTCCATTGAATACCTCGTAGGCTTGTTTCGAGGGAATTTATTTTATTAAACATCAACTTAACAGCCTGAATTTTAGTGGAGTAAATAAAAAAACCACGCTTACAAATAGTTATTTGAATGGCGTGGTTTTAGAAAATATTTTAAAATTTTAAATTATTACCGTCTTTATCTTTAAAGCGGTATTCTAGATATGTGTAAGCATCTCTTGGTAAAATCTTGACCCATTTTTTATGTTCTAAAAACCATTTAAAACGTACGGATGGAAATCCTTTTGTTAAATAAGCAGCAATAAATGGGTGTGTATTAAGTACAATTCCATTTTTACTGTTCTTGCTTTGCATGATGCGTTCTAGATCGAAAGTAATTTTGTTTATTAAAACAATTGGGGCTTCAATTTCACCACCATTTCCGTTCGGGTTTTCCTCACGGGTTTTAATATTCATTTCTGGTCTTACGCGTTGTCTTGTAATTTGTATGAGGCCAAACTTACTTGGAGGTAGGATTTTGTGTTTGGCTCTATCGTCTCGCATTTCTTCTCTTAAATGGTCGAATAGTTGTCTTCGATTGTCGGCATTTGCCATATCTATAAAATCAACAACAATAATGCCTCCCATATCTCGTAATCTTAATTGGCGTGCTACTTCAGAAGCAGCAATTAGATTAACCTCTAAGGCGGTGTCTTCTTGAGACTTTGCTTTGTTAGAACGATTTCCGCTATTTACATCTATAACATGTAATGCTTCGGTGTGTTCTATAACCAAATACGCCCCTTTACTGGAGGATACGGTTCGTCCAAAAGAAGTTTTTATTTGTCTCTCAACTCCATATTTTTCATAAATAGGAATATTTGATTCATACAATTTTACAATAGATTCTTTCTCTGGTGCAATTTCATGCAAGTAATCTTTAATTTGAAAATAAAGCGTTTCGTCATCTACATAAATTCCAGTAAAATCATCGTTAAATACATCTCTTAAAATAGAGGCTGCCCGATTCATTTCACTTAAAACTTTAGATGGATAATTTGCCTTATAAATTTTTTTGCACAACGCTGTCCATTTTGCTAACAGGTTGTTTAAATCTTTGTCTAGTTCGGCGACTTTTTTGCCTTCTGCCACTGTTCGCACAATCACTCCAAACCCTTTTGGGCGGATGCTTTGTACAAGCCTTTTTAAACGATCTTTTTCTTCTTTACTTTCTATTTTTTGAGAAACAGAAACTCGATCAGAAAAAGGAACCAATACCAAATACCTTCCGGCTATAGATAGCTCAGAACTAATTCGGGGTCCTTTTGTAGAAATAGGCTCTTTTACAATTTGTACTAGTATAGATTGATTGGCTTTTAAAACGTTGTTTATTACGCCATTCTTGTCTATATCTTTTTCAAATGGGAAGTCTTTTAAAGAGAAATCTTTTAATTTACCTGTGCTTACACGTTTTATGAATTTCAACAAGGAGCTTAATTGTGGACCTAAATCGTGGTAATGCAAAAATGCATCTTTTTCGTATCCTACATTTACAAAAGCTGCATTTAAACCAGTAACTGGTTTTCTTACTTTTGCAAGCATAATGTCACCCACGGAGAAGTCGCTACTTTCTTCTTCCTTGTGTAATTCAACAAGTTTTCCATCCTTTAATATGGCAAAATCAACGTCAGAGGAACTAGATCTTACAATTAATTCTTTATTCACTCTGAATGAATTTTTATCTGTTTTGATATTTTAATTCCCTCACAGAGGGTTTAATTTTCCGACGCTTTCCGCGGAAAAGTATTATAAATAAACAAAATTGCTTAGTATTATACCCTTAATAGGAATTAAAATTGCAAAACTGATGGATTAAACAATAAAATTTGTTTCATCTAAAAAAAATGAAATAAATTTTTACTACAGGTTTTTTTGAATAAACCCAACGAAATTTACCCTAGCGTTCTTGCTAAGATTAAATTTCTTTTTCAATGAACGTTTGTATAATGAGTATACAATCACATAAAAAAGAAAAAGTAGTTATCTAACTACTTTTTCTTGTGACGGTTAGCTCTTCTTCTTTTCTTACGCTTATGCGTAGCTACCTTATGTCTTTTTCTTTTTTTACCGCTTGGCATCGACTTTAATTTTTTATATTAATACTTATTTTACTTCTACGCTAGTTTTAACACCCTCTACAAATACTTTTGCGGGTTTGAAAGCTGGGATATTGTGAGCAGGAATCTTAATAGTTGTGTTTTTAGAAATGTTTCTTCCTGTTTTTTCTGCTCTAGTTTTGATAATGAAACTACCAAAACCTCTTAGGTAAACATTATCACCGCTTTCTAATGAGTTTTTCACCTCTTCCATAAAGGATTCAACAGTTGCCTGTACATCTCCCTTTTCCATGCCAAGTTTCTCTGAAATCTTAGCTACAATGTCTGCTTTAGTCATTTTTTTATATTTGTTTACAGTGTTATAAATTTAGGGGATGCAAATATATAAATTAATTACCCAATAAATAAACTGTAAATAATTAAAATTTAACTAAATAAAGCTATTATTTTTGTACACGATAAAGAAACATATGGATTTTAAAGGCGTTATCATGCATTGGTATGATAAAAATAAAAGGATTTTACCATGGAGAACAACCAAAAATCCGTACAATATATGGCTTTCTGAAATCATGCTTCAGCAGACTAGAGTGGAACAAGGACTCCCTTATTACCTAAAGTTTACCGAAAAGTATCCTACAGTTTTTGATCTTGCACAGGCTTCGGAAGAAGAAGTTTTGAAATTGTGGCAAGGACTTGGCTACTATTCTAGAGCTAGAAACTTACATACAACAGCTAAAAAAGTTGCTTTCGAATTTGATGGAAACTTTCCTGATAACTATAAGGAGTTAAAACAACTAAAGGGAGTGGGAGATTATACGGCTAGTGCTATTGCCTCTATTTGTTATAACGAAGTAACGCCTGTTGTAGACGGGAATGTATATAGGGTTCTAGCTAGATTTTATGGGATAGATCTACCAATTAATAGTACCGAAGGGGTTAAATATTTTAAATCTTTGGCAGAAGAATTAATAGATACTCAAGACCCAGGCACTTACAACCAAGCATTAATGGAGTTTGGAGCAAAGCAATGTAAACCTCAATCTCCAGATTGTAGTATTTGTGAGCTTCAGTCTAAATGTGTTGCTTTTAATAAGAACGAAATTTCTTTACTTCCTGTTAAATTAAAAAAGACGAAGGTTAAAAAGAGATATTTTAATTATTTAATTATTACGGATGATAAAAAAACAGTCCTTCAGCAGCGAACAAAGAAGGATATATGGCTTAATTTATATGAATTCCCTTTGATTGAAACTTCTTCAGCAATAAAAATAGACGATTTAATAAAGCACGAAGACTTTTTAAAACACACAAAAGGCTACACTTTTGATGTGAATTTGTATAATGAGGAGTCTAAAGTTCATAAATTATCACATCAACATATATATACTCAGTTTTGGATTGTAACTTTGCAGAGCGAATTAAAAAACGGGATTTCTGTAGATAATGTAAGAGATTATCCTGTACCTGTGCTAATTGCAAATTTTGTTGAAGAGTTTGGATTTAATAGTTAGTGTGTTTTAATTGCAAACAAATACTTTTAAAGTTGAAGTTGCAATTTGAAAGACATCTTGTAAATTACCATTTTTTTGCAATGAAAATTTAGTAATTTTTAATACATTTATAAATTAACGAAATAGATTTTAAGAAATAATATTATGAGTGGAACGTTAAATAAAGTAATGCTGATTGGTCACTTAGGAGACGACGTGAAAATGAATTATTTTGAAGGAGGCAATTGTATTGGACGTTTCCCGCTAGCAACCAATGAAACGTATACAAACAGACAAACAGGAGAGCGTGTTTCTAATACCGAATGGCATACTGTTGTAGTACGTAATAAAGCTGCCGAAGTTTGTGAAAAATATTTAAGCAAAGGTGATAAAGTTTATATTGAAGGGCGCTTAAAAACAAGACAGTGGCAGGGAGAAGATGGAAATATGAGATATACCACAGAAGTACAGGCAACAGATTTTACTTTCTTATCTAATAAAGGAGAAAGTGCAGGAGGGGCTCAGCAAAATGCTTCTTCGCCTAGTCAAAATCAAAGTAGCAATAACCAAAATACAGAATCGCCTCAGCAGCATCATCAAGCATCGGAACAATCGCCATTATCTCCAGATGCAGATGACGATTTACCATTTTAACCAAGTTTAATCAAAACAAAAACCTTTGGACCCAGAGCCCTCGAGTTTATTTTCAATTTTATTATTTATTGACACAACTTCAATTATTAAATTGATAGTTTTAGTTGTATTACTTGCTTGTTCTGCTCTTATTTCTGGAGCAGAAGTAGCCTTTTTTTCACTTTCTCAAACAGATGTTAACGACGTCCAAGACAAAAAAACTACCGTAGGAAACATAATTGTAAAGCTACTAGACAAACCAAAAAAGTTATTAGCAACTATTTTGGTTGCCAATAATTTTATAAATATTGCCATTGTATTATTGTTTAGTTCTCTCGGAAATTTTTTCTTCGGAGGCTTAGAGGGAAGAATTTTAGGAATTATAGAAGTGCGTTTTATTGTGGAAGTAGTTGTAGCTACTTTTCTAATTTTGCTCTTTGGAGAAATTCTTCCAAAAGTATATGCAAATAGAAACAAGCTCAAATTTGCTTATTTTATGGCATATCCCTTGAATGTTTTAGATACACTTTTCTATCCTTTAAGTATGCCAATGCGCTCCATAACCATCTTTTTACAAGATAAATTAGGAAAACAGCGTACCAATATTTCAATAGATCAACTTTCTCATGCATTAGAACTTACCTCGGAGGAAGATACAACAATAGAAGAACAGAAAATCTTACAAGGAATTGTTTCTTTCGGAAATACGGATACACGACAAGTAATGCAGCCTCGAATAGATGTTTTTGCATTAAATGAAGAGATGAAGTTTCAGGAAATTGTGGATGAGATTATTAAGAATGGCTATTCTAGAATTCCAGTTTTTAAAGATAATATGGACAATGTAACTGGAGTTTTATATGTAAAAGATTTATTGCCATATCTAGATAAAAAGAATTTTGATTGGACTTCTTTAAAAAGAGAGCCTTATTTTGTTCCTGAAAATAAAAAATTAGACGATTTATTGAAGGAGTTCCAAGAGATGAAAAAGCATTTAGCTATTGTTGTGGATGAATATGGAGGAACTTCTGGTTTGGTAACTTTAGAAGATATTATTGAAGAAATTGTAGGAGATATTAGTGATGAATTTGATGATGAAGATCTTGTTTATTCTAAATTAGATGAAAAAAACTTTGTCTTTGAAGGAAAAACAGCATTAAAAGACTTTTATAGAGTTATTGATATTGAAGATGAAAGTATTTTTGAAGAAAAGAAAGGAGAATCTGAAACCATAGCAGGATTTGTTTTGGAAATAGCGGGAAGCTTCCCAAAAAAAGGAGAAAATATTGTTTTCAATAATATTACCTTTAAAATTGAAGCGTTAGATAAAAAGCGAATCAAACAAATAAAAGTTACACTTCATTGAAAAAAACAATCTTTATAAACATACTTATTTTAAGCGTAGTTTTATATTCATGTGGAAATGATCCAGTTCCAAAACCTAATGGAATGCTTCGTTTGGAATATCCTACTGCTTCTTATGTTTCAGTAGAGAAGAAAGTATGTCCTTATATTTTTCAAGTGAATAAAGAAACAACGGTAAAGACCTCTAACAATTGTTCCATGACGGTTGATTATCCGCAAATGAATGCGAGTATCTATATTACGTATAAGCCCGTTAAGAACAATTTGGACAAATTATTACGAGATGCTCAAAAACTTACTTATGAGCATGTAGCTAAGGCCGATAATATCCAAGAACAGCCATTTGTAAATCCAGATAATAAGGTCTATGGAATGTTTTATTTGGTAACAGGCAATGCGGCTTCGGCTTCTCAATTTTATGTAACCGATAGCACTTCTCACTTTCTAACAGGATCATTATATTTTAATACCAAACCTAATTACGACTCGGTACTTCCAGCCGCTAAATACTTAGAAGAAGATATTAGAAAGATTATGGAAAGCCTAAAGTGGCAAAATTAACTACCTAAATAATATATTATGTTGCGTATACTAATTTTAATAGTATTGATTCTTCCATGGTTTTCATGGTCGCAGGCTGCGGATATCGACAAGGAGTATTTCTCTGTTGCTTATGTGAGATTACCTTCTCATCCTATTTTAAATGAAAACGAACGAACTTATAATGTTTCAAGTACAATAGACGAAACCGTAGGGAATTTAATTTCTGAAACAGCTATTTCTAATGATATCCAAATACAAGGGTTTAGAAGAGAAGAAGTAGCTCCTAAAGTACATGTAAAGTTAAATTTATCGAGTTTTTTAATCGATCCCCAATCGTTTTCTATTGACAGTAAGCTTATAGAGGTAAAAGACGATGATGGGAATGTTGTGCGGTCATATTATGTATACCGTTATTTGTTTAGTTACAAAGTAAGAGGAGGGTATATGGTTGAAAATCCGTTTGAACTTAAAATGGAAAATAACCTAGACAGAGTGGAGAAATACGCTTCAGATTATTTTAACAGTAAACAAGAGGCTTACGCACATTACGATGTAAATAAAGAGGAGATAAAAGAAGAAATACTTTATAATTTTGTGGAGTATGTTAGTTATAGAATAGATGATATAATAAACTCGGCTTTTGGATATAGACCCTATAAAACGAATGCTTATTTATGGATATTAGATTCAAGAAATAATCCGCTTACAGAGCCTCAGAAAACAGAATTTAGCAAGGTAAAAGCGATAATGAGTGGAATAAACCATGAAGCTCCAATTGAAGAAACTAGAGAAGCATTATCTCCAATAGTTGAAGCGTTTGAACAAATGGCTAATCAAATAGAAGGAGATTCTAGAAGAGAGCGAAAGGTAAAATTTGCTTGTTTATATAATTGCGCTATTCTATCATACTATATGGACATCCCTAGTCAAGCCATAAAATATGCTGAAATGATTTTTCCACTTAAGTATAGCGATACAGATGCAGAAGAGTTAATAAATACCGCCAGTGATTTAGATAAAATACTAGCCGCAAATATGGTAGATAGTAGAAGAATGGTAGTTCCAATAGATGAGAAATTTAATGAGGTAGAAGTTGAAGAAGTAAGTAGTTTTGCATATTTGGTTACCGTTGAGAACGATACATTAATCGCAAATATGAATTATCAAGATCTTGCAATGGTAGGAGCAGAAGCAAAGGTATATTTACCCGATGAGAACGGAAATTTAAAGCTAAATATATTTAATGCAGCAGATTTAAAAGAATTAGTTTTTGATGAGAACAACATATATGTTCAGAAGGAATTTATTTCATACAAAAACAACCCTCGGGCTAAGTTGCCAGAAAAATATTTGGTACGAAAAGAATTTGAAACAGAAGAGCTTTCTATGTATGCATTTCTAGACGATGAGGTTGTTTTCTTTATAAAAGATGAAGAGGTAGGTTATTCTAACCGTTCGTATAAATTTTTGATGGGGTTTAAAAATGAGTTAAAAAAGTTTACAGGTTCTTGTTCTAAAGTAAATGAGTTGATAGATAAGAACTATTATAAAAACAATACAGCAAGCTTACGCAGTTTTATAGAAGATGTTGTGTATTGTGAATAGAATAAAAAAAGAGGTCTAAAAAGTAATATATAGTTGTCAAAGGAGCTTGTCGAACTGAGCTTGTCGAAGTTTCAAACAACTAACCCTCAGTAGAATCCTTCGACAAGCTCCTTTTGACATATAAAATTTAGATATTTTTTAGACCTCTTTTACCTTATAAGTACATTGTATTTAAATCGATAGTAGTGTCTATTCAGATTTAAAAACTTTAACCTGATTTTTTACACTATAATAAATATCATCGGTAGCATAATCTACATCGTAAATTGGTCTTAGATTATCAACAGTTATTTTATCTAGTTCTTCTCCTGTTTCTTTATCTACTTTTATTAATAAGCGTTCACCATTTTCTCCTTTAGCAAAAAGAATAGCATATTTGTTTGTTTCTTGTAGGGCATTGTGTCTTTCCTTAGCAAAAAGCATTGCTGCAGCGGTAGCTATATAGCCTGCATCGCCAATTGCTTTAGCTTTATCACCAAAAACTGCCGAAGTAGAACTTCTACTTACTATATTTCCTTCAGAATCTCTGTAGTAAGTATTTGTAGTAGAAGTTGCACCAGCAACAGCAAAGCCAATATTTGCAAGTCCTAGCCCTATATTTTTTAGTACACGACCTGTTTCTCCAGGTTGCTTGTATTGGTTATGAAATATAACTTTTCCACTTTTATCAACTCCAACAACTTCATTTAACCCTGTTATTGTTACATTATTAGGAAAAATTTCTAGACTTGTTAAATCTTTTTCATTTTTAAGTTTTAATTCTGCATAAGGCTCGGGTTTTTCAGTACTGTTTTCATCAAATCGGTAGAGCTCTTCATCGTTGTATATAATAAAGTTTCCAGAGTTTTCATTGTATTCAGCAAATGTTGGTCGCTTTTCGTTCAACTTTAAATTTTTTCTCCATATTTTTTCACCTGTTTTATAATTTACCATATTTGCGTAGGTGGCAGTTATGTATAAAACACGACCGTTTTTAGTTTTTTCAAGAAAATAAATAGGATCCTCTTCATCATCACATATTTTCACATCTTTTTTCCACATTTTCTCACCTTCTTTATTAATAAGCATCATTTCATCATCATACACATACAAGAAATCGGTACCAATGGGAACAACACTCTTAATTCCTTTTCCTTTAGGATCTTTTTTCCATACTTTTTCACCAGTTGTATAATCGTAGAAATTGAATCCTTTCTGATGTGCTAAAAGCATTTTATCTTGCCAATCTTCAAAAAGAACAACATATTTGGTAGTTAGTTTTTTATCCCATATTTGGGTGCCATTTTCTGCATTATACAGCATTACTTCGTTTTTGTTGGAAATTATTCCTTTACTTTCTATAGTTACTACTTTTGCTCCGTCTAATGATCTTTTGAAATCAATAATATCACCAGAGTCTACTTTCCATAATAATTCTCCTGTTTGCTTATCTAGCACGAAGAATTGTTTTTTAATTAAAGAAAAAACTTTATCGTTGGTATAATCCATTTTGTCTAGATCTCCAATTTTATTCATTCCAGCTATTTTACTCATGGTTTGTAACCATTCTGCATAGGTTTCAGAAACAACGGTTTGCCATTCGAACTTTTGTTCTGGAATATTGTATTTAGCAATTATGAGTTCTTTGCCTTTAACACCTCTTAGTAAAAAGGCATTTTCATCAAAAAGATATTCCGCTTGGAAATACTCTGCTTCGCCTTCAGCAGAAAAAAGTATTTGCCCATCATAACTATTAATAACAAAGAGTCTTCCGTCAAAAAATTTCTCAACAAAGGGAGTGGATTCAATAACATTAAACTTGGTATAATCAATCCCTCCAGTAGTTAAAAATTCAGCTGCCATATCGACTCCTGTACGTTGAGGGGCTGGTTTCTCCCAAATAATTTTTTCTTGTTCGGGGTCGTAAGCATATACCTTGGCGCCATCTGAAATTACAGTAATGCCGTTGAAAGGTACAACTAGAAGGTCGTCTACTGTGTTTTCAAAATCTAAAGTTTTAGACGCTTCTCTCTGTGAAAAGCTAAGCTGCGTTGCAAGAAAGCAGCATAACATAAGTACTATTTTTTTCATTTTATTTACATAATTTGATAGCTCTAAATATAGAAAAAAGTAATCATATAAAAGTAAATAGATAATTTTAGTTAGAATATTTTTTATGTGTTTTACGTAAGAGATACTTAGAAGAGGATATTAGAAAGATTATGGGAATAGTTCATTGGAAATAAGATACTCCTTCTCCAAGAATAACTTATTAGTGCTTTCAAATTCTCAAATTATAGCTTGAAAAAATAATTAAGTAGGGTAAATCTTAATGTTTAATCAAAAATTTACTACTTATTGATGTTAAATTATGATTTTATATTTGTAGGAGGTATCTTTATAAAGGTCTAATTATAAATATAATATATATGTCTATCTCAAAAACATATCCGAGATTTCTCCTTACAACACTACTTTTTTTGTCTTTTGTAACAAGCACGCTAACTGCTCAAGATTCTGTGGATATAATCACCATGCTAAATGGAGATATTAAAAAGGGGAAGGTAATAAGTGTAAATTCCGATGCTATAAAGTTTACTTATGTTGGGGAAAGTTTGGAATATGAGATTTCCAAAGAGGAAATAAATCAAATTCAATTTTCCAGTGGTAGGGTAGAAGTTGTGAATGAGCCAAAGCAAGCTTCTAGTTTGATAGCAAATAATTCATCTTCAGGAAGTACTAAAAATAAAGTGGCTGTGTTACCTTTTTCTATTGTATCTAATGATGATGCCATAAAACCTGATGTTTTTGGGGTGCAAGTACAAAACGATTGTGCAAATATTTTGCGAGAAGAGAGTGCGTTTGCTGTAACTATTCAAGACCCAATGACTACAAATGCATTATTGGCTAAAAAAGGAATTGATGCAACGGCTATAGCTACACTTCTACCAACTGAATTAGCTTCTATACTTGGAGTGGAATATGTTATGTATGGCGCAACTGAAGTTATAAATGAAGGAACAAGAACTTATGGTAGTGATGTAGTTTCTTACAAGGATAAAGAAAAGGAGAAAGATAGAAAAAATACAGAGAATAAAGGGGTAGCAATAGCTTCATCTAATTCTTCAACAACAATAAGCTACGATGTAAAATTAGATTTAAAAATCTTTAATGATAAAGGGGAAAATATATATGCAGAGTCTAGACATCCTTTTGGATTGGGGATTGATGCGTATCACTCAGGGTTAAAGTATATGATTAAACGTTGCCCTTTTGGTAGTAAGTATAAAAAATAATTAAAAAATGCCTTCAAAACTTAATTTTGAAGGCATTTTATTTGATTAAGATGTCAAAAATTACTTTTCATTTAACAATAACTCAGCATTTTCAATACTGGTATTGATTTCTTGTTTTAAGGCTTTTACGTTTTCTTCTTCTTCTTTTAATAATTCCTTTTTTTCTTCGGAGAGTTCTTTTCCGTTAAGGATTTCTTCATGGTCAAAACGTTCTCCAAAACTCTGCATCCAATCCATCATTGATTTATGTGCTGCTTGGAGGTCTTTTTTTGCCGCTTCATATTGCATTCCAGTTTCTGTGGAATCTACTTTTACATTTAACGCGCCAATTAATTTAGTTATGGTATTCATTTTAGGCATCAAACTATCGTGTACAGCCATTACCATTTCCATTTTAGAAGGCTCTGAACTTTGTTTTTTCTCTTGCTTGCAACCAATTACGCTAAATGAGATTGCTAAAATTATTAATAATAATTTTTTCATTTTTAATGATTTTTTATTTTCAATAGACTTTCAAATATTCTATAGTTGGGTTTGTAGTTTTTTCTTGTTAAAACTTCCAATAAGAGCAAAAATACAGATTAATATAACACTTAATCCAAATAGAGGGAGTAGAATACAAAGAATTCCAACCAGAATAACAACACCATAACTTGCTTTAAAAGATGCTGGAACTTTTGGAATTCCTCAATCTCCTTTGCGTTTTCGTAAAGCATAGGAGATTAATGCGGAAAGACTCATTAGGAATAAAACTGCCCCTGCAAAAATCATTAAAATCCAATTCCACTTTCCAAATTGCCCTTGATGAAAAGCCATCAACCACATTCTGCCGCGCATTAAAATTCCAACATCTTCCCAATTGTGTTGCAATACTTGTGCTCCAGTATGCGGATTAAAATGAATCATTTTTTGGTCATTTTGATTTGCATAATATGTGTTGGAAACACTGTAAACCCCGTTTTTCCCTTTTGGAAAACTTATTTTTACCTCCCCAGGAAGGTTTAGCAGTTTTGCTTTTACTACCATTTCATCTAAGGAAATTATAGGAGCGTTTTCAGGGTTGTTATTTACACTAAACTTATTCCAAGTGGAAGGGTAACCCGTGTTGGTTTGCTCTTGAACCCATTTAAATCCAGCTCCCCAAATATCTGTCCAAGGTAATCCTCCAGCTAGAATTATTAGGAATAAAATAGACATCCAAAATCCAGTAATAGCATGGGTGTCTCTAAAAAAAGTACGTTTACCTAGATTTGTTCTCGGAATAAAATAACCTTTTATTTTCCAACCACGTTCTGGCCACCAAATAAATAAACCAGTAAGGATTAAAACTACCATCCAGCAGGCAATTAATTCAACTACTTTAGTTCCATATTTCCCCATGAGAAGCTCTCCATGAAGTTTTCTTACTTTATACATAAACGATTTTTGGGGCAATATTTCTCCAGAAACGTCTCCTTTATACGGATTTACAAATAAACTGCTAGCATGTCCAAACATTCCAGAAGTAAATTCGGTTGCTTGAGTTTCTTCAGAAGAAAGAATCATCCCGTTAGGCTTTTTCACCGCATTTTCTTTGGCTATTTCCCATTGCTTTTGGTAAGAAATTACCTTCCCTTGTGCTGCTACTTCTTTTACGGGTTTATAAATGGGAGCTTCGTATTGTGCTTTAAATAGATATATTACTCCAGTAACCGAGAGTAAAAGTATAAATGGAAGCGAAACAAGGCCTGCAATAAAATGCCATTTCCAAAGCCACTTGTTGAGTTTAGTGTTTGTTTTCATCTGTATTAAAATTTATAACGAATTCCTACATGAAAAGCACGCGGATTTCCAATGCTGTAATTATTTTCTTTACTGTATTGGTTAAAAGACGCCCTTGTAGAATAGAGGGTATCGAAAATGTTTAAAGCATGTGCCCAAATTTCAAATTGTTTGAGTTGGTAGCTAGCCCGTAAATTAAAAATATTATGTCCATCATAGGTTGCGGTGCTAAAAGTTCCATCGCCATTATCTATTTGGTTTTCGAAACTAGTATTGTATTTTCCTACCAATTCATATTCTAAACCAAGCATAAAATTTTTAATGAAATTAGGGTGATAATTTATTTGAGTGTTCCCTAAAAGACTAGGAGCCGTTTCTTGGTCGGTGTTAGAGTAATCTATACCCCCTTCGTAAAATTTAATGTAGCGATGCTTTGCAAAACTTCCATTGTGGGTTAAGCTTAATTCTGGAATTGGTTTATAGGTTATTCCATATTCAACTCCGTAAGAGCGTGTTTCTCCAGCATTGGCATTGTAAAATTCATCGTTAGTATCTCGCAAGGTTACTAAGGTGTTTTTTCCGTCTAAAATGTAAAGTGCAGCATCCAGTTTCCATTTTTCAGATACAAAATATCCACCTATTTCATAATTGTCATAGTGGCTAGGCTTTAAGTCAAAAACTTCTCCACCAACACCTACATAACTATTTCTGTATAAAGTAGAAGTCTGCGGGGGTGTAAATCCGTTTGAATAATTAGCATAGACACCAGAACGGTTTGTAAAGTTGTAATTAAAACCAATTTTAGGAGCAAAATTATCATAATTATTTTCTGAATCTTTAGGCCCTGCCTGCCCGTCTAACATATTATTGTAATCATAATCAAAGCGGTCGTAACGTAATGCAGCTGTAATTTTTAAGTTTTCAATAGGGTTAATTTCATACTGAAGAAAACCAGCATAATTAAATATATCGGCATTGTAATTAAGGATGTAATCTCCATTGTTTGAATTATAACCAGTATTAATTCCTGTAGATGGATCCACAAAAACAGTTATAGATTCTGCAACATAAGTCTGCGGAGAATAATCGGCGGTTGCCCCAATAATTAATGATGAGTTTGCAAAATTAAAATCTTTTTTATGCTGAAGTAAACCAACAAAACTATTGTAAGTATTAGAGTTTATTTCTCCAGAACCTTCTCCCGTTAATTGTCCGTTTTGTCTAATTTGACGAATTCGATACGACGGAATTTGATCCATAGTATTGTTTCTGAAAACAAAGTTGAACGAAGTTTTATTTTTTTCATTCCAAACCTTATTTAATGTGGATCTAAAGCGAAAAGCTTTGGCTATCCTTTCAGTAAAAGTTTGATCGCTTTCATAATTTCCTGCTTGATAATCTTCTTCTGTTAAAGAACCAGACATATCTGACCGATAATCTACCATATCAAAAACATTTGTCCATCGAAGCGATGGATCTATTTGATACACAGTTTTAAAAGTAACCGCAAATTTTTCGTAATCGCTATGTTGTATTGGACCATTATTTCTCTGAATGTATTGTGTGCCGAGGTAGAGTCCTAGTTTTTCACTTACATTTTTTGAAGCATCAAAAGAATACTTTGTGAGTCCTAAATCGTTAATTTCAAAACCTAAACTCCCTTGTAATTCTGGAGTAGGTTCTTTGGTGATAAAGTTGAAACTTCCTCCAATAGCTTCGCTTCCATAGATGCTAGAAGCAGGGCCTTTTAAAATTTCTACTCTTCCAAAAGAAACATCGTTCATTTCCAATAGAGCATTATGGTTAAAAACTGCTGTAGGTCTAATTGGAAGTCCGTCTTCTAAATATAAAAACAAAGATTTTGTCGAGATAGGAGAACGTACAGCCATCATATGTTGTTCGTTGCTCGATGCTTTGGAAGTAGACATATAAATACCTGGCGCTTGATTAACTAATTGCTCAATTCCAAAAGGCTTTGTTTCTTCTATGGTTTTTGCACTAATAACCGAAATAGCACCCGGAACTTCCGAACGCTTTTGTTCTTCACGACTAGCAGAAACTATTATTTCTTCCAAATTCTCGGTGCTTTCTTTGAGAATAATGGTATTAAAATGGTTGTTTAATACGATCCTTCTTGTTTCATACCCCATGTATTTTACAATAACTTTAGGGGCGTTTAGCGTAATGGAAAAATTACCATTTACATCTGTAGAAACTCCTTTATTTTGATTGTTTTCTGATATAATTGTTACTCCATCTAATGGAGTGTTTTGTGAGTCTTTTACTTGCCCTTTAAATGCATTTTGTGCAGTAAGAGTATATCCCATCAAGAAAATGACGGTTGCTATAAATATATTTTTCATTGGTTTACGTTAGCTTATAAAGAATATTGAAGTCCGAAGGTTAATGTTTCTTGATTTTTTAGTTGAATACCATTCATGTTTTGATAGATAGGAAGCGCTGCTTCAAAACCAAAACGTAAATTTTTCAAACTTCCTTTAAAAGCATATAAGTTGAAGCCTATACCTGCTTCTGCATATGTTTTTCCACTGTTTGCAGTGTCTGCTGTTACAACCATCATCGGATTTAAATCTGGATTCTCACCTTCTATTTTTCCGAGAGATGCCCACTTTATACGCCCAGAAAAGCTAAACCATTGGTTAACAGGCATTGCTACCCAGTTATTAATGCTGTATTCGTTTCCTAAGCGGTATTCGTTATCATTTTCTCCAAAACGGAAAACCCCTTTAATTTGTGACCCAAACGATAGGCGCTCCCATTGTTTTAAATAAGTAAGTCCTAAGTTGGTATCAAAAGTGCCGCTTCCAATTTGCATGGGGTAAGGTAGAATTGTTTCGTTTGGAGCAGACATTGGAGTAATGTCTTTTTTGTCTATGCTTCCTGTTGGCAATGAAACACCTACTTGAGCATGTAATTGCTGGCTATTTTTATTGAAAAATGTATACAGAGCCGCAAGTTTAAGGTCTCCAAAACCTGAAGATTCTGTATTAAATTCTCCTCCCATTATGTTGCCTAATGTCATCTCTTGGGCAGTATAATTTGCCATTGCCATTAACGTAATTTTGTTGGACGGCGCATACATAATTCCTAGCATATGCATATTCATAGGCATACTCTTTGGGGTAATCATATATTGTGAAAGTGCATCGCTGTATGGAGCATCGCTACTTCCGCGGTTTAAGTCTTCCATATTCATATACATATACCGGTAGGAAAACATCCATTCTCCTTTAGAGTGAGTGTGGTCTCCCATTATCGATATTGGCGCATGTCCATCTGGTCGTCCAGATGTCCATTTTGTAGCTTCTTCCTGTGCTTGTACTATTGAAATTGCCATGAAGAGCATGGTAGCTATATATTTTTTCATTTTTTTCTTGATACAAATGTGTTATTGTGCTAGTCCTAAAAGTAATTTGTAATTGTCAAGCTGAACTTGTTGAACTGAGCTTGTCGAACTGAGCTTGTCGAACTGAGCTTGTCGAAGTTTCACAACGAGCTTAGGACGATATTTATAGTTTTGATACTTTTTAGACAGACACTTTTTTTTAAATGTTAGTGTGCTGTTTTATACTCCAATAATTATGAAATAACCATTATAAACCTTCTCAACCTTGTTGGAGGAGAGCGCTTTTGGGTATTCAAAAAAACATAGTTAAAACAACTGTTTTAAAATCAAACTTGTGATAGAATCAACTACCTCGGGGCAAGCCCACAAGGTATTCAAAGGATACAAATTTAATTAATATCGACGCAGAGCCCTTAGGTAAATTCAGCACAGGCTCTGGGTAATTAGACCCTCTATGAGGGATTAAATATTCGAAAGAGGTGTTTTTTAATAAATTGTTTTTAGTTTGGGAGTTCTCCCTTTTGCGTTAGGGATTGAAGCAAGCTACCGCGTAGCGCGAAAAGCCCGCCCGAAGGGAACGCCCAAATAAAATAATTGTTTCGAATAAATAATATGATTAAGAAAAAATAGGAGGGTGGAAATATTGGTAGCTATTAAGAAAGCTATATTTATTGGTATAATTGTTTGTATTTTTTAAATCTGATGGAGAAAAAGTGGTGTTTTCTAATGTTAAAACGGTAACAAACCCTATTGGATACTCTCTTAAATCTATAGAAGGTAAGTTTTGCTTTTTCTCATTGCGTTGCTCTTCTAACATCTGCATTAAATAACATTTCCCATCACAATGCATTTCGGGTTTGTCTTTATTAATACATAAATACTCGGCAATATAATCTTGATTTACCACATAATCGAATACTGGCAAAACTGGTTTTAGCATGGCCAGCATGTACAATAAAGTAAATAATATTGGGTAAATTCTTAACATCAATGTTATTGATTATGCAATTGCAAAAATATATAAAAAAGCGATAGAATCTACTTTAAAAATCTCAATTTTGCGACTTCAAAAAAATGTGTTGGATGGATACGAATCGGAAAAAATGGATTTATTTAATTGTACTTTCTCTTATTTGGGGAAGTTCCTATATCTTAATTAAGAAGGGATTGGTTGGATTAACACCAATTCAACTTGGAGCGGTACGTGTACTATTTTCTTCTATTTTTTTATTTCTGATTGGTTTTAAGTGGTTGTGGAAAATAGACAAATCAAAATGGAAATGGATTGCAGCCTCTGCAATGAGTGGGACTTTTATTCCTGTATTTTTATTTGCATATGCCGAAACGGAAATTGATAGTAGTATTGCGTCAATATTAAATTCTTTAGTGCCTTTATTTACAATTTTTATTGGGTTTTTGGTGTTTAAGGTTGATTTTACAAAAAATCAAGTAGTTGGTGTGGTTGTGGGATTACTAGGTGCGATTTTACTTATTTTTCAAGGTGCGAATGTGAATCCAGGGCAGAATTACTTTTTTGCACTTTTGGTGGTAATTGCAGCAGTTTGTTATGCTATCAATGCTAATATTGTAAAATCTAAATTGCAAGAAGTTCCTGTAATGGCAATCTCAGTTGGGATTTTTGCGGTTATGATTTTTCCTGCAATTATTGTCTTACTTTTTTCTGGAGTTTTTAAAACGGAAACATTACAGAATGAAGCTTTTCAAACTTCCTTACTTTATATAGCAGTTTTAGCTGTATTTGGGACTGGGATGGCTAAAATTTTATTTAATAAACTCATTCAAATCTCAAATGCTGTTTTTTCAACATCTGTTACTTATTTAATTCCTGTTGTTGGTATTTTTTGGGGAATTTTGGATGGAGAAAAGTGTACATCTATTCATTTATTAGCCTCAGGAATTATTCTTTTAGGAGTTTATATTGTAAATAAGGGGAGAAAAAAAGAAACCCCAAAAACATAATGCTTTTAGGGTTCTTTAACTCGTGAATTGAGATTGTTATAAAAAAATCTTATTGAAATCTCTATTCAAAATCTGCTTCGGTTAATTCAGGATTTATTATTACTTCTGTAAGAGTGCTTTCTACAGTTTGTCCGCCAAGAGCTGCCTTTTTTACGGAAGGGAATTTAATTCCTTCATAGTCTTTATAGTCTAAAAGCAAGGCTTCTTGATTTTGAGTTTGTCCTCCCATATTAATTACCGCTAATTCTTTTACTTTTAGACCACTTTCAGTATCATAAAAATAAAATGCTTGAACGGCTTCTCCAGGAACTTCAACTTTATAAGCATCTTTTCCTTCTACTTTTTCAATTCCAACTACTTTAACAGCGTCATTAGTTAGCAAAGTAAGTTCTGGAAATATTCCAACAGCATTTTTCATATCGTTAACCATTGCTGGAGGAAGTGGAACTTTATTACCGCCTTGTTTCATAAATACTTCCGTTTCGTTTGCCACAACAGCCATCATCGGACTCCCATTCATGTAGGTAGTTTGCGCATATTTATTGGCAGTTCTTTTTTCTTCAGCCTTAATTGTTGCACCATTAAAACTTCCTTCGTAGGTAAATGAGATAGAATTTAAAGCTGAAACTTTATCTTTTCCTCCAATGGCTTCGATGTATTTATTTAAAACACTTTCTGCAGTTACATCTTTTGGAATAGCAACATTATAATTTGGCTTTTCAATTTTATTAGCCTCTTTGTCATAATAAGTAACAGGGTAATTTAAAGCTTCTAATTTGTCTGCTACCTCATTACCTTTTCCTGTAACTACAATACGAGCATTGTCTGCTTTAAAATATTTGTTGGCCACTCTTTGTACATCTTCAACAGTTACTGCATTAATTTTTTCAAGATAGTTTACATAGAAATCATCTGGTAAATTTCTAGTTTTAATATTTAGGGCATATCTAGCAATAGTTCTTGGGTTTTCTAATGCAATTACAAAATCTCCAACATATTTAGCCTTAGCATTAACCAAATCTTCCGCACTAACAGGTTCAGTTCTAATACGTTTTATTTCTTTCATAAACTCAACAACTGCACTATCTGTAACCGCATTTCTTACACTTGTAGAAGCAGAAAAATTTGATGCATTGTATTCGTCTGTATCTAAATAAGACCTAGCTCCGTATGTATAGCCATGAGCTTCGCGTAAATTCATATTAAGGTAACTGTTAAAGCTTCCTCCAAAAATATGATTTGCAATAAGTGCTGCATGGTAATCTTTGTCAGACATTTTAAGGTCGATCATATTTCGAACTTTAATTTCCGACTGCACAGCGTTAGGCATGTCTATAAAATCTATTTGAGTATACTGCACGTTTCTTGGAGCTCCGTAAGTTACTCCAGGAGCACTGTCTTTTTTCCAAGAAGAAAAGTTGTCTCTTACTAATTTCTCAACTTCCAAAGGTTTAACATCTCCAACAATAACTAAATAAGCTTTCTCTGGTTTGAAGTAGGTATTGTAAAAATTAGTAGCATCTTCTAAGCTTACATTATTAAGTGTTTCTTCTGAAATAAATTCCCCATAAGGGTGGTCCTTTCCATAAGATAAAGCGTTGGTAACTCTAGAAGCAATAGAAGAAACATCGTTTTCTGAAGATTTGATACCTTCTTCCAATTGCTTTTTCTTTTTATCAAATTCCTCTTGACTGAAAACAGGATTAAGAGCCCCATCTGCCATTAAAGAAAGTATCTCAGGAAAATATTTAGATAAACAACTAGCATAAGCACTTTGAGATCCAAAATTAATATTGGCGCCTAGAAAATCAATTCTTTCGTTGTACTCATCTTTTCCAATAGATGTAGTTCCGCTTCCCATAATATCACCTGCAAGTTGAGAAACTCCAGCTTTTTTACCTTCTAAAACAGGAGAATTGTCTATTGTTAGTGTTACGGAAACTCTTGGTAATTTATGGTTTTCTACTACCATAACTGTAAGGCCATTTTCTAAAACAAAAGTTTCAGGTTCCTCTAAATTAATAGTAGGTGCTGGTCCTGGAGCAGGTTGTTTTGAGCGATCTATTTGTGCAAAGGTAAAACCTACACAAAATAATAATAGTATCGATAAAATTTTTGTCTTCATAAGGATATTTTATTTTTCTTCTTGAGTAGATTTTGGTAGATACTCAATACGAACACGTTGATTTTTATTTAAATATTTATTGGCAACTCTTTTGATGTCTTCTTTGCTGATATTTCTATAAATTTCAATTTCAGAATTAATCAAGTTTGTATCGCCATAAAGCATATAATATCTAGCTAATGAATTTGCAACCCCAGAAATACTAGCATTGGAGTTTACAAAATCGTTTTCCATTTTATTCTGAAGCTTGGTATAATCGTTATCAGAAATTAAAGAAGTTTGTAGCTTTTTTATTTCTTCGTCTATTTCAGTTTCAAGCTTTGAAAGCGGAACATCTCCTAATGGAAGCGCAAAAATATTATACATACTATAATCTTCTTGAGATCTATTAAAAGCAAATACTTGTAAAGCTGTTTTGTTTTCATCTACCATTTTTTTGTAGAGTTTAGAGGTTTTTCCGTCACTCAAATAGGTGGAAATCATGTTAAGAACATAGGCATCTTTGTCTTTCATTGAAGGTGTTCTATAGGAAAGTGCTAATGCAGGAATTTGAATGTTGCTATCATATTCCGTAGCTGTAATTTCTTGAGTAATAGGGTCTTCTTTAGGATGATTTCTAACGATAGCTGCTCCTTCTGGAATAGGACCGAAATAGTCCTTAATCATTTTTTGAGTCTGCTCAATATTAATATCTCCAGCAACCACTAAAACAGCATTGTTTGGAACATAGAATTTTTTATTAAACTCTTGGAATTCTTCTAATGTAGCGGCATCTAAATGATTCATAGACCCAATAACACTCCATCTGTAGGGGTGTTTGGTAAATAGATGCGGCTGGATAGCCGTACCGTAGCTAAGTCCGCCATAAGGAGCGTTGTCTACACGCTGTCTCTTCTCTTCTTTAACTACCTCATTTTGCGTTTCTACCCCTATTTCGTTTATAATTGGATGCATTAATCGTTCAGATTCCATCCAAAGTCCTAATTCTACTTTGTTAGAAGGGAAAACTTCATAGTAGTAAGTTCTATCTGCTGTTGTATTTGCATTGTTGCTTCCGCCGTTAGAGCTCACTATTTTAAACCATTCGCCTCTCCCGATATTTTCGGTTCCTTCAAAAAGTAAATGTTCAAAGAAATGTGCGAAACCAGTACGTTCCGGATTTTCATCTTTAGATCCTACATGATACATAACAGAGGTTGTTACTACAGGAGCTGTGTTGTCTTGATGAAGAATAACATGCATGCCATTGGCAAGATCATATTCTTGGAATTTGATTTCTTGAGCATAGGAAGTAGCGCAAATTGCAGTACCTAATGCTAAAGAGAGTAATTTTTGTTTCATAATGAAAAATTGTTTTAGTAGTTATTTGACAAATTCCATGCGGAAATGTTACAAAATATTTTTTTAAAGTTAGAAAAATACTGATTTTATTCTATAAAAAAAATGGATTGAATGAAAATTAAAAAATCTTTAACTTTCTTAAACTGTTTTTTTTGTAACTTAATTGTCTATAAACCAAATATTAATCACATGGATTCAAATAAGTTGTATTTAAAATATGGTATTTATATAGCAATAGGTCTTATAGCTTATTTTTTAATTATTAAATTAATAGGACTTCAAGAATACATATGGTTACGTTTGTTAAACGGACTTATAGTGGGGTATGGGATTTATTCAGCAATAAAAAAACGCAAATTACTAGAAGGAGATAAGTTTGATTATTTTAAAGGATTCAAATCTGGTTTATATTCAGGATTTGTAGCAACTGTAATTTTTGTGGTTTTTATGGCTATCTATATGTATCATTTAGATCCAGAATTCCCAAATTCTATCATGGATTCTTGGATAGAAGATTACAATCAAGGACCTGGAATACTGATATTTATCTTGTTTATAGAGGGCTTGGCTTCCAGTGTGGTACTTACCTTAACCTTTATGCAGAAATTTAAACCAAGTTGGAATACAAAAAAAAGTGTGCAAAACGTATAAAAACATTTGTTCTTTAATGATTTAGCAGTATATTTGCACCCGCTTAAATTTTATTTAGGCAAGGTTTATATTAGTTAAATTAATTAATTATTACGCTATGTACGCAATTGTAGAGATAGCAGGGCAGCAATTTAAAGTTGCGAAAGACCAAAAAGTTTTTGTTCATCGTTTGGCTTCTGAAGAAGGAGATAAAGTATCGTTTGATAACGTACTTTTATTAGATAATGATGGCGATGTTACTTTAGGCGCCCCGGCTATAGACGGAGCTTCTGTTGAAGCAAAAGTCGTTAAGCACCTTAAAGGTGATAAAGTTATTGTTTTCAAAAAGAAAAGACGTAAAGGTTACCGTAAGAAAAACGGACACAGACAATCTTTAACGGAAATCGTTATTGAAAGCATCGTAGCAAGTGGAGCTACAAAAAAAGCAGCTCCTAAGAAAAAAGCAGCACCAAAAGCTAAAGAAGAGGCTAAACCTGCAGCAAAAAAAGCTACAACAAAAAAATCTGCTTCTAAAAAAGGAGACGATTTAAAGAAAATTGAAGGAATTGGACCAAAAGCAGCTGAGGCTTTAACAAATGCAGGCGTTGATACGTATGCTAAGTTAGCTAAAAAATCTGCTGATGAAGTTAAAGAAATTTTAACGGAGGCTAGTTCTACTTTAGCTCACTTAGATCCAGGAACATGGGCAGATCAAGCAAAACTTGCTGCTGATGGAAAATGGGACGAGCTAGAGAAATGGCAAGACGAATTAAACGGTGGTAAATAATCCATCGAGAGTTTTAAAATAAAGTATAATTTTCTTGAGTTAAATCAAGAGCATTAAAACCGAAAGAAATGGCACACAAAAAAGGTGTTGGTAGTTCTAAGAATGGTAGAGAATCAGAATCGAAACGCTTAGGTGTTAAGATTTTTGGTGGTCAAGCTGCTATCGCTGGGAACATCATCGTAAGACAAAGAGGTACCTCTCACAATCCAGGTGAAAATGTATATATGGGGAAAGACCATACATTACATGCTAAGGTTGATGGTATCGTTAAGTTTCAAAAGAAAAGAGATAACAGATCATACGTTTCAATAGAGCCTTTCGAGGCCTAGTGAGCTCAATCTCTTATGGTACTAAACCCTTTCTAATTTAATTAGAAAGGGTTTTTGTTTTTAATACAACATTTTGTTAACACTAGTTTAATCATTTCAATTTCCTAAAAAAGTACTTTTCAAAATTTTAAAGTACTTTGATGAATCTTTATAAATACTTTTTAGTTTTCTTCTTATGTTGCTCTTGCTTTATACAATCGCAAGAAATTAGTAATGATTCTATCCTTTCTCAAACGGTTGATAGCGTTTTTTTTAAGCTGAAAAAAGAACTCACTCAGGCAATAGATGCAGATAACGATACTATTGTTCTTCAAAAATATATTGAGTTCGCCGATTTTTATAAGAAGTCGGGTGCCGTAAACGAGGCAATAGTTAATTATCAAATAGCAGATACTATATTAAAAGATAAAAAGGACACTTTGAGAGTCTATTTAAAACTTCAAATTGGAGCTGTAAACTTTTCGGTTAAACAATTTGAAATTGCTAAATCTGCTTATAAAGAAGCTCTTGAGATTTCAGAAAAAATAGATTATATAAAAGGAGAAGCTTTAGCGCAAAGTGCTATTGGAAGTTGTTTTGAAAAGCAAGGAAATTATAATAAGGCGCTCTTTCATCAGTATAAAAGTTTACCTCTTTTTGAAAAAATACACGATAATATTGGACTAGCGCTTGTAAATGAGAATATAGGTAGTATTTATGAGGATAAATTGGCTTTTGAAAAAGCATTTAATTATTTCCAGAAAGCACTTGACTATATTGTTTTAACTGATGATGTTGATAGGAAAATTAATATTTTAAACAATTTAGGAGACGCTAAAAGGAAAGATGGAAAATATGAGGAGGCTTTAATTTATACGCTCCAAGCTAAAGAAATGGCTAGTGAAACTTCTAATAAGCATCAACTAGAAAGCGCTTACAAAGACTTGTCTAAGAATTATGCCCTTACTAATAATTATGAAAAAGCATATCTAAATTTAGGGATTTCAGATTCCATTAGAGATGAAATTTTATGGCGGCAAAATGTACAGCAGGTAAATGCATTACAAGCGCTTTATGGAGCAAAAAGTAAGCAAGCTAAAATTGATTTATTAGTAAAAGAGAATCAGGTTAAATCTGCTCATGAAAGTTTGTTGATACTAGTTATTGTTGTGCTCCTTGTGCTAGCTGTTATTTTGTATTTCTATTTTAAGAAACGAAAAGAGAATGCTATTAAACTTCAGCACTATAAACAAAAGGCGCTTCAGGCTGATTTGGAGAAAAAGAAAATAATTGAAGAGAATCTACAAAGGGAAATTCAGTTAAAAACATCCTCATTATCAAAATATAGTCTCCATTTAGCGCATAAAAACAAAACACTTTCTGAGGTTGCACATACCTTGAAAAACTTGAAAGGGAGAAAACAAATGGATATTCAAGGAAAACTTACAGAAGTAGTAGGGGTAATAAATGAAGATTTATCTGAGAAACAAGAGTGGGAACAATTTATGGGGTATTTTGAACAAATACACCCCAGTTTTTTTAAAAAACTAGAAAAAAAGTCTGTAGAGGAATTATCTCCTTCGGAATTAAGACTATGTACACTTTTAAAACTGAATCTTTCTTCTAAAGAAATAGCTTCTATTTTAAGAATAACTCCAGATAGCATTCGGATTGCAAGATATAGATTGCGTAAAAAGTTAACCATAGCTTCTGGAGATAAATTAACCCGTTTTTTACATCAGCTTTAGTGAATATTAAGGCAATTGCTTTTTTTGTTAATTCAATGTTACGTAATCATAAATGTTGCCTTTGTATACTATCTAAATATGCATTTTAATTACATTTTGTTTTCATCAGTTTTACCTCCTAAAGTATTGTTAAATATAGATTTGCATAAAAACAAACCTAATTTTATGAAATCATTTAAATTAATTTTTACAATCTTAATTGTTGCCTTTTTTACGAGCAGTATGAGGGCTCAAAATGGGAATGTTCAAGGAACTATTACCGATGAAAACGGTATTTATGTTCCAGGAGCTACAGTTTTAATACAAGACTTAAATAAAGGAGTAGTTTCCGATATGGATGGTAAGTTTACTTTTATTGCACTTCCTGCCGGAAAGCATCAACTTCTAATTAAATATCTAGGATTTACAGATTATTTTCAGGAAATAGAAGTGCTAGCAGGGCAAACTATTTCCGTAGCTGTAAATCTTAATTCTGAAAGTTTAGAACTTGAGGGAGTGGAAGTATCTGCATATGGATTAAGTGGACAATCTAGAGCCTTAAATACCCAAAAAAATAATACAAATATTACAAATGTGGTTTCTACAGATCAGATTGGTAAATTCCCAGATGCTAATATAGGGGATGCTGTAAAACGTATTCCAGGTATTACCATGCAGGTTGATCAAGGAGAAGCTCGAAATATTATTGTGCGTGGTTTATCACCTCAATTAAACTCTGTAACCTTAAATGGAAGTAGAATTCCTTCAGCAGAGGGAGATAATAGAAACGTGCAAATGGATTTAATCCCTGCAGATATGATTCAAACTGTGGAAGTAAGCAAGGCTGTAACTCCAGATATGGACGGAGATGCTTTGGGAGGGTCTGTAAATTTAATTACTCGTACCGCTCCACAGGGTTTTAGAGTTTCTGCAACTGCTGGATCGGGAATCAATTTTATTACGGATAAAAGAATCCTTAACGGATCTCTGTTAGTAGGAGATAGAACTAAAGATGGAAAATTTGGATGGATGGTTTCTGCTTCTGTAAATGATAACGATTTTGGTTCTGATGATGTGGAAGCAGAATGGAGTAATGAGTTTGAATATAATACAGGAACTCAAGATGCCGATGGGGAGGATATTATTGAAGAAATGGAGGTAAATCCATATGCTACAGATTATGAAGTAAGAACGTATTTGGTACAAAGAATTAGACGTAGTTTCTCTGCTAACCTTGATTATAAGTTAGATGAAAACAATAGTGTGTACTTAAAAACAATGTACAATTGGAGAGACGATCGAGAGAATAGATATGCATATAGCAACGCAATTTTAGATGGAGAGGATATTTCTTCAAACGATTTTACAATTGATAGTAATAACAACTTGGTAAGCTTTCCAGTGGAAGCAAAACGAGAAACAAAAGGAAGTATTCCTGGCGGAAGAAATCAGAATGCGCGTTTAGAAGATCAGAGAATGCAAAACTACAGCATTGGAGGGGATCATTTATTCGGGAAGTTAAAGTTTGATTGGATGACTTCTTATGCAAAGGCTTCTGAGGAACGCCCGCATGAAAGATATATTACGTATGCAAGTGAGTTTGGAATCAACAGAAATTTAGATACTAAAAAGCCTTTATTTACGCCTCAAAATATAGATGATACAGCGCTAAGTAATTATGAGCTTGATGAGCTTACAGAAGAATATCAATATACAGAAGAGGAAGATTTAAATGCTTTTTTAAACTTTGAATTACCAGCAGATTTCTTCGGAAATGGAGACGGAACTATTAAGTTTGGTGCTCGTACTCGTTTAAAAAACAAAAATAGAGATAATAACTTTTTCGAGTATTCTCCACTAGGTTCTCAATATGACACTATGGATATGGTTGGAACTAAAGACTATACAGATCCAGACTACCTTGCTGGAAGTCAATACCAAGCAGGATATTTTGTAACTCCAGAATTTTTAGGGGACCTAAATCTTAACGATGGGAGTCAGTTTGAAGGGGAATCTGTTCCAGATGAATTTTTAAGAGCTAACTTTGATGTTGATGAGGATGTGTATGCTGGATATGTAATGACTACACAGCAATTAACAAATAAGTTAAGTGTTTTGGCGGGACTTCGTGTGGAAAACACTAGAGTTACTGCAACAGGAAACAGCATTATGGATGAAGAAGACTTAATTGGTCAGATTACAGAAAAAAGCTCTTATACAAATGTGCTTCCAGGAGTTCACTTTAAATATAATTTTACAGATAAAACTATTTTACGTTTAGCTTGGACAAATACCTTGGCTAGACCAAATTATGTAGATCTTGTTCCGTATGTAGATGTAATTTCTGAAGACGAAGAAATTGTTTTAGGAAATGCCGATTTGGATCCAACAACTTCAATGAACTTTGATTTAATGGCAGAGCATTATTTCCAATCTGTTGGGATTTTGTCTGGAGGGGTATTTTATAAGGATATAGATAAGTTTATTTATACATCTGTAATTGAAGCTACCGATAATACATATGGAGATGGAACTACAGGTTTTGATTTATACCAGCCACAAAATGGAGATAATGCTTCTATTTTTGGTGCAGAACTTTCCATACAAAGGCAATTAGACTTTTTGCCAGGCTTTGCAAAAAACTTCAATATTTATCTTAATTATACGTATTTAGCTTCAGATGCTAAAGGAATTAAAAATGAAGATGGAGATGAGCGAGATGATATCGATTTACCAAACACTGCTCCAAATATGTTCAATGGTTCTTTAGGGTATAATGATAAAAAGCTAAGTATCCGTTTATCTGCTAATTATTCCGATTCTTATATTGATGAAATTGGTGGAAATCCTTTTGAAGATCGTTACTATGATGAGCAGTTTTTCTTAGATTTTAATATTAGTTATGCTATAACAGATAATCTTAGAATTTATGCCGATTTAAATAATATCACCAACCAACCATTGCGTTACTATCAAGGACAAAAAGATAGAACAATGCAAATGGAGTATTATGAGAAGCGATTAACTTTCGGACTTAAATACGATTTGTTTAAAAAATAAGAATTGAACTCATCTTGACTTTTTGCTCAAACACAAAAAATCAAGATGAGTTCATTTATACAATTTTCGGGAGAGAAGCAATCGTATCGATTTTAATTCCAATTCTTCAGATTGCTTCGCCCGTTTTTGTTAAATATAAATCATTAATGTCTGAGTAAATATACAAGACCGTTTCACTGTAAGAGAAAAGAACAAAGACGAAACCTTAACTATTATAAAATGAGTAGTTTAAAGAAAAAACATTACTAACTCCTCTTTTTATTCATTTTTCTTGATAGTAAGGGGACTATTTTTAAAAACCTCTTTTAAACCTTTGTATTAGTGGAGTCTAATAAATTCCGTTAACTTTTATCGGACAATAATAAAAATAAATAAAATATTCAAAATGAAAATATATAGAGTTTTAGCATTGACAGCACTTGTGGTAATTGGGTGTAAAAAGAATAATTTACCAGCTATAAGTCCAGATGTAATTACAGAATCTACATTACACGATACAGATGATCCTGCAATATGGGTTAACAAAAAAGATCCTTCTAAAAGTATTGTTTTTGGAACCGATAAAGATACCGATGGCGCTATTTATGCTTTTGATTTAGAAGGAAAAATAATAGAAAGTAAAACAATAAGAGGATTAAAACGTCCAAATAATGTTGATCTTAGATACGATTTTCAATTAAACGATTCTACAAAAGTAGATGTATTAGCTTTTACTGAGAGAGAGCGTCAGCAAATACGATTGTTTTCAATTCCAGATATGAAACCTTTAGATGGTGGTGGTTTTCCTGTTTTTACTGATGTAACAGCGCCAGAACAAAATTTACCGATGGGGATAAGTTTATACCATTCTGAAGTAGATGGGGCTATGTATGCAATTGTAGGACGTAAAACAGGTCCGTTAGATGGTTATTTATATCAATACATCTTAAAGTCGGATTCATTAGGAGTAAAAGCAGAACTAGTTCGAAAGTTTGGAAAATTTAGTGGGAAAAAGGAAATCGAAGCCATTGCTGTAGACGATAAGGAAGGAATAGTTTATTATTCTGATGAAGGTGCTGGAATACATAAGTATTATGCAGAGCCATCTAAAGGGAATGAAGAGTTAGCCTTTTTTGGGGGTGAATATTTTCTAGATGATATAGAAGGACTTTGCATCGCAGATTTACCTAATGGAGAGAGCTATATTATAGTTTCGAATCAGCAAAACCATAGTTTTGTAATTTTTAATAAAAACACGCATGAGTTTGTTAAGGAGTTGAATTTAAGTACACAAGAAACAGATGGTTGTGAGATTGTTACTACAAGCTTAACCCCTGTGTTTAAAGACGGTTTGTTCGTTGCAATGAATAATGATAAGCGATTTTTCTTTTATAACTTAGGAAAATTACTATAAAAAAGTGATGTTATTTCTAATTTTATTAATAAATTAGATTAACTAATAATCAAAAAATTTTTTTATTATGAAAAAAGTTGTCATTTCTGGTGCGTTAGCACTTACTATTTTATGTTCAAGCTGTTTAGGGTCTTTTAGCGCTTTCAATGGTTTGAAAGATTGGAACCAAGGAGTAACAGGAAATAAGTTTGTGAACAACCTTATCTTTTGGGGTTTAAACATTATTCCAGTATACGGTTTATTCTTTTTGGGTGATGCAATTATTTTTAATGTAATTGAGTTTTGGACAGGTTCTAATCCAATTGCAATGAAAGAGGGAGAAAAAGAAACTCAGATTGTCGAAAGAGACGGAAATACTTATGAAATGACAGCTACTAAAAATAGAATGCAAGTATCTGTTGTGGAAGGGCCTAAAAAAGGAGAAAAAGTAGATTTAGTTTATAGCCCAGATGCTAAGTCATGGAGTGCTATTAAACCAACAGGAGAAGTTATTGAACTTTCTTCATTCAAAGAAGGTATGTATATTGTACACCTTCCAAATGGAGAAGAAGTTAAGATTGATCCTGCAACTCCAAGAGCAGAAGCTGTAGCTTATTTACAAGAAAGAGTAGCTTGTAACTATAGTGATGCAATGGTTGCTTCTTTAGAAGATTAATTATTATACATAACACTTATTAAGTGGCTGTTTAAAAAATGTTTTGTAGTTGTCAAACTGAGCTCAGGATGACACTTAGCGTATAAATATTTTTTAGACAGCCACTTTTTGTTGCTATAAAATTGGAGTTTTTAAGCAGCTTTTTGGAATCCCGAAGCCATCAACAAGCGTATTTACATGTGGCCTTAATTCCGAACAAATCCGTTCTACCTGCTTTCTAATAGCCTTAGATTTATTAGCACTAATATATCCATGTTCTAAATACCAAGCGGCATGGTCGTTTATCTCACTCAAAGCAAATAAAGCGCCTAATTTTTTAAATAAGAACCGAAGTTCTTCTTCCTGTATTTTTTCTACAAAATTTAAAAATTCATTATAAGATAATTCTTCACTATATGCTTTTCCTAGCATAACCATATGTGTTTGAACTTTAAGAAATGCTTGGTATGATGGAATTCCTTTTTTTATGTATTTCTGAACTCTAGAAGCAACAGAAAATGTAAGTCTACGGGTTCTGTATTCAAAAGCTTCTTTATGGAATTCAGTATCAAAGAGGTGTTCTTTATCTGTTTTATTGGTAAAAATAGGATTAATTGTAGTGAGTCTGTCGGATAATTGTGTGCCTACGTATTTGAGCACATCCATAAAATTATCACTGTTAAATTCAGTTTTGAAATTAGTTAAAATACCTTTGGCAGCTAATTGAATCAATACCGTGTTATCTCCTTCAAAAGTGGTAAAAATATCTACATCTCCTTTTATATGCGGAATTTTATTTTCTATTAAATACCCTTTCCCACCACATGCTTCTCTACATTCTTGAATTGTTTGGTTAGAAAACCATGTAATTGATGCTTTTAGCGCAGCTGCTTGGGTTTCTATTTCTCTCCGCCCGTCTTCTTTAGAATTGGCATAATCCTTAATGAGTTTATCTAAAACAGTATGGTAAACATAAGATTTTGCTATGGGTTTAATTAAACGTAGTTGATGCGTAGGATAATCCATTATTAAATCCTCTTGGATTTTTTCATTACTGTTAAATTGTCGTCTTTGTAAGGCGTACTTTACAGCAATAGACAAAGCCTTTTTTGCACCACTTAATGCACCTTTTGCAACACAAATTCTACCACCAACCAAAGTGCCGAGCATGGTAAAAAAGCGTTTATTAGGATTTTCTATTGGGGAGGTGTAATTTCCATCTTTGTCAATATCTCCATACCTGTTTAATAAGTTTTCTCGTGGTACAGCAACGTTAGAAAACCATATTTTTCCATTATCAACACCGTTAAGTCCCAGTTTGTAGCCATTGTCTTCCACTTTTACACCAGGCATTAAATTGCCATCCTTATTTCTTATTCTGGTTAAGATAGCATGCACGCCTTCGTTTTTTCCGTTTACAATTAGTTGTGCAAAAACAGTTGCCATTTCCGCATGGAGTGCATTCCCGATGTATTCTTTATTATCGTTTTCTCCAGGAGTTTCAATAACAATAGAATCGGTTTCTTTTACATAAGTAGCAGTAGTTTTTACTCCTCTTACATTAGAGCCATGTCGGGTTTCGGTCATAGCGAAACAACCTAAAAGATTGGCTTCTCCAGTTTCTTTTAAATATTTGTCATGATGCTTTTTTGTTCCTAAGTTCTGGATACTTCCTCCAAAAAGACCAAACTGAACGCCAAATTTTATGGTTAGACTTCCGTCTACATACATTAGGTTTTCAAAAATACTTGCGTAAGTAGGCATGTTTCCAATACCTCCATATGCATTGTCATATGCCATAGCGCCATAGCCATCTTTTGCTAAAAATTTAACTTGTGCTAAAACATGATTTCTAAATTCTTCTTTGTTTCTTATAATTTGAAAATCAAAAATGGGATCATTTAATTTCTCTCGAAATTTATCAACATATGGAGCGTGTTCTCCTTTAAGGAGCGTGTCTATTTTTTCAGCTGAATAAAAAGCAGCGCTACTAGCAGTTTCTATTTTTACATCAAATAGATGATGATAATGATTGGGTTGAATCCCTAAATTAATCTCTATATATTTTAAACTTTCATCATAAATTTCTGTAGATTGACTATTGCTTGCCAACCTCATACTAAATGAGGTTAAGGGGTAAGCATCGTTTTCTATTAATTTTAATCCAGAATCATCAATTATTTTTTTCCAAGAAACAAGAGTTTCATCTAGAGGAGATTCTTCAGCGTTAATCCATTTTTTAAGTGTGGTTTTGGCTGCTTCAGAAATAGAATCGGTTTCTATAGATTTTTTAAATACAGAAATCTCCGAAGGCGAAAGGAGTTCATCAGACCAAATAACATATAAAAAGGGAATATATTTTAGTATTTCGGCGGTATATGTAGTTTTCTTCATAGCTACAAATTACAAATTTCTATTTCAGAAAAATAAAATTTAACCAATTTATAACTTGGTAGCTTAAATCTTATTGGTCTTTAAATTATAGCCACAAATTCACGAATATATAATACTCTCTATACTTGGAGAAGTTCTTAATAGTAGGGAAAACAAAAAATATTAGTGAATTCGTGGCTATAATTTTCAATCTCCATAGACTCTAGTTTAGAACTTTCTTAATTCTAAATACTTTGTACTTAATACTTCATACTAAATATCAAAAATAACATTAGTGAATTCGTGGCAGTAATTTTCTATAGTTTAAGTCGCAGATACACGGATTTATATAGCAGAATTTTCTAAATACTTTGTACTTCATACTAAATACCAAAAATAACATTAGTGAATTTGTGGCAGTAATTTTTAATTTCCATAGGCTCTATTTTAGAATTACGTTGATTATTTGTTAGCTCTAGTATCAATTCAAATGCCAGCGACTTTATGCTTTTCATTTCTTTTGCTCGCCCAAAAGAAACGAAACAAAGAAAAAGGCGCCTTATCCAATAAATTTTTTCGACAACGGGGTCGAAAAACCGTAACCGAAACGCTGCGTCGCTGCACTCCTGATCTCAGAGCTTTCGGTTACTATTCTGCGGATAAGGGTTTTAGCTTCGCTAGCCATCAACGCTGTTTTTAATTAAAGGCTTTCTACATTTTAAGTCGCAGATACATGGATTTATATAGCAGAATTTTCTAAATACTTTGTACTACATACCAAGAACGAAAATAACATTAGTGAATTTGTGGCAGTAATTTTCAATTTCCATAGACTCTAGTTTAGAACTTTCTTAATTCTTAATACTTTGTACTTCATACTAAATACTAAGAACGAAAATAACATTAGTGAATTCGTGGTAAGCATATTCTTATTTGATGCAGATAAATGCTTCCCCGCAGTCGGGAAGCATTATAAGGTTGCGGGGAAAGCATTCCAAGTCTGCAGGAAGGGTAACAATGCCTGGGGGAAGCTATACAAGAACGGCAGGAAGGGTAACAATGTTTGGGGGAAGCTATACAAGTTCAGCGGGAAGGGTATTTACCATGTGGGGAAACCTTTTTTTTAGTGCAGGAATACTTTTTAACCCCTTATTGAGGGTTTTTCCTCGATGTTTTTATAAATTACTTATTTTGTACTAGTTGCTATTTAGTCTTTATGCTGCTTTCTTGCGGCAAAATGACCTTGTATATTTACCTGTACATAAATGAAGAAAAATATAGTTTTTTTATTGACAGTTAGCGAGCATTATCAATGAAAAAAAATCACGTACTTTTGTAATCTATGAACGAATATTTAGATCCTACAGGCGATAATTTTTCTGCGGAAGAAGTAGATATAGAAAAGGCATTACGACCGTTAAGTTTTGATGATTTTGCTGGTCAAGATCAAGTATTAGAAAACTTAACTGTTTTTGTGCAAGCGGCTAATCTACGTTCCGAAGCGTTGGATCATACTTTGTTTCATGGTCCTCCAGGGCTAGGAAAAACAACTTTGGCGCATATTCTGGCAAATGAGTTAGGGGTAGGAATAAAAGTAACCTCTGGACCAGTGCTTGATAAGCCTGGAGATTTAGCGGGATTACTTACTAATTTAGAGGAGCGCGATGTACTTTTTATAGATGAAATTCATAGATTGAGCCCTATTGTAGAAGAGTATTTGTATTCTGCAATGGAAGATTATAAAATCGATATTATGATTGAAAGTGGTCCTAATGCAAGGACGGTACAGATTAATTTGAATCCGTTTACGCTTATAGGTGCTACTACACGCTCTGGATTATTAACAGCGCCAATGCGTGCTAGATTTGGAATTAGTAGCCGACTCCAATATTATTCTACGGAGTTATTGGCAGATATTGTTCAAAGAAGTGCACAAATTTTAAAAATGCCAATTTCTATGGAAGCGGCTATAGAAATTGCAGGACGTAGTAGAGGAACGCCTCGTATTGCAAATGCACTTTTACGCAGGATTCGAGATTTTGCTCAGATAAAAGGTAATGGAAAAATAGATATTGAAATTTCTAAATTCGGACTCAAAGCGCTTAATGTAGATGCCTTTGGTTTGGATGAAATGGATAATAAAATTCTAACAACTATTATTGATAAATTCAAAGGAGGGCCAGTGGGAATTACTACATTGGCAACTGCGGTATCCGAAAGTGCGGAAACTATTGAAGAGGTGTATGAGCCTTTTTTAATACAACAAGGATTTATCCATAGAACTCCACGTGGGAGGGAGGTTACCGAGCTTGCTTATAAACATTTGGGAAGAGTAAAAGGAGGGATTCAAGGAGGACTATTTTAAAGTATTCCTTATTGGAAATAACAAAAATTCGAGATTTTTATGCATAAATTACCGAAAGTTCCACATTGGAGAGTGATTTTAAATGCAAAGCGGATTTTAAAAAATCCTATTTCTTTTCATAGAGAGATTTTTGAAGAATTAGGAGCAATCTTTACGGTTCGGACGCCTGCTGGAGAACCAGTTGTTTTTACAAAAAATCCAAAAATTATTCGACACGTCCTTCAAAAAAATCATGGGAATTATAAAAAATCACCATTACAAACCGAGGATTTAGCAAATTATATTGGTCGTGGTTTATTAACTTCAGAAGGGGAACATTGGCTTGTGCATCGAAGAATGATACAACCAGCATTTCATAAAAAGAAGCTAGCAGATTTGCTTCAAATAATGTGTCAAGCAATAAAAGGAGAGCTTCTTCAGATTAAAGAAAATACTACATTGGATGTTTATCCGCTAATGGGCGACTTAGCATTTCAGGTGGTTGCAAAATCGTTGTTTAGCAGGTCGGATATCCGAGAGGCTATGGCAAAACTTCAGCATATAACAGAAGTGAATCAGCAAATGGTAATTCGAGAAATGAGGCAACCTTATCTTCAATGGTGGTTTTCTTTATCAGGAATGAAAAATAGACATCTTGGATATGCTAAAGAAGGAAGGGATATTCTAAATACCATAATCGAAGAAAGGATTTCTTCAGAAAAAGAAGAAAATGATCTTCTCGATATGTTGCTAAATGCTAAATATGACGATGGAACTTTTATGTCGAGACAGCAATTAATTGATGAGGTTTTAATTTTATTTACTGCGGGACATGAAACAACAGCAAATGCGCTGAGTTTTACATTATTTCTCTTGGCTAAAAATCCTGAAATTCAAGAGAAACTTTATCAAGAAGTAAAAAATATAAATATTGATAAAGGTAATTTAGCTGAAATTTTTGGGAAACTACCTTATGCAAAAGCCTGTATTGAAGAGGCAATGCGTTTGTATCCGCCCGTATATGTTATAGATAGAGTAGCTGTTGAAGATGATGAGGTAGAAGGACATACTTTTAAAAAGGATACACTTATATTATTGTCTATTTATGAGTTGCAAAGGGAGCAGAGTTTTTGGGAATATCCAGACGAATACCGTCCAGAACGATTTTTAGATATCGATAAAAAAGAATATTCAGCATATTATTATCCATTTGGAGCGGGTCCACGAATGTGTGTTGGAAATAACTTTGCTATGTTTGAAATGATACTTGTTTTGGTAGAAGTAATTAAAAAGTATGAGGTGTCTTCTAAATTAAATGCCATAGAGATAAACCCACTTATTTCGTTAAAGCCTAAAAACGTTCCACTTTATTTTAAAATGAGAGTTAATAATTGACAATAAAAGAAAAACATACAGCCCTAATTAAAACGGAAGCTAAACGCCTCGGATTTTTGTCGTGTGGAATTTCTAAAGCAGATTTTTTAGAAGAAGAAGCGCCTAGATTGGAGAAATGGTTGAAAAATAATATGCATGGCGAAATGCAGTATATGGAAAATCATTTTGATAAGCGTTTAGATCCGCGACTTCTAGTAGAGGGGTCAAAATCTGTAATATCGTTATTGCTAAATTATTTTCCTTCGCAAACCCAACAAGATCCAGAAGCGCCTAAAATATCAAAGTATGCTTATGGAACCGATTACCATTTTGTAATAAAAGATAAATTAAAGCAACTTCTAGCTTTTATAGAAACGGAAATTGGAGAAGTTGGTGGGCGAGCTTTTGTAGATTCTGCACCTGTGCTTGATAAGGCTTGGGCAGCAAAAAGTGGATTAGGATGGGTAGGTAAAAACAGTAATTTACTTTCTAAGCAAGTGGGGTCTTTCTTTTTTATTGCTGAATTAATAGTAGATTTAGAGTTGGATTACGACGCTCCTGTAACAGATCATTGTGGGAGTTGTACTGCCTGTATAGATGCTTGCCCTACAGAAGCAATTACAGAGCCCTATGTGGTGGATGGCAGTAAGTGTATTTCTTATTTTACGATTGAATTGAAAGACCAAATTCCTACAGAATTTTCAGGTAAATTTGATGATTGGATGTTTGGTTGCGATGTGTGTCAAGATGTATGCCCATGGAATCGTTTCTCAAAACCTCATAACGAACCCCTTTTTAATCCAAATCCTGAACTTCTTTCTATGTCGAAAAAAGATTGGGAAGAAATTACACAAGAGGTTTTTAGTGAAATTTTTAAAAAATCACCCGTAAAGCGAACAAAATTTGCTGGATTAAAACGAAATATTGAGTTTTTGAAGGATAAATAATCCATTCAAACAGACATAGTAGAAAGAGAATTATTTTAAGCTAGGATTTTACATCTGCACATAACTTCTTTCTTCAAATTGATTTGGGATGCTTTCTGGATCTTCGCCTAGATTCTGTCTTAAATCTATTTCGATTCCTCTTGCAATGGTAAAAATAGGCACGTCGTTTGCAGAGCCTTCAAATGGATTTTCACCAACTCTTCCTATCCTATTCATAGTATGAAAAACCCACATTACAGCTATTGAAAAAGGAACAGATAACCAAACAAACCATTGATCTAAACCAACTGTTTTTTCTGCAAGGGTTTCTCCTAAATCATGAAATTGAGCGGCAATAGCTATAGGGATTGTCAAAATAAAAAGCCAAGTAAAGTAGTGTAAAAGAGAGGCAAACTGTCTTGGATATGGAAAGTTTTTTATCCTTTCAGATTTACCTTGGTGTGTAAAAAGTTCTTCTATTACATTTTCTAATTCTAAAAAAGAAAACTCCCAAATAAGCCCCTTTTCTTTTAATTTTTTTAAATGCTTGGATTGTAAATATAAAATTGCAGTTTGTTTGTTGCTTTTATTTTGAAGATGTTCAATTTCTTCTTTAGATAGGTAAGGGGTAATAGCTTCGTTGAAAGGGATATTAAATTCAGGAACATAAATTTTATTTGCCCACTCTTTATTAGTGTTTTCCTTCATTACGTATTCCCATGGTTTGGGTTGCCGCATTGCATAACGCAAAGCGGTCATCCAAGCAATATGTCTGTAGGTTATTGTTTTAATTTCTTGTTGAAGTTCCTCTTCACTTATAGGATTTTGCGCATGTTCATTATTGATAAAGTCTTTTGTCATCATTCCAAAAGTTCTGGAAGAATTAACTATAGAACCCCATATTTGTCTTGCTTCCCAAATTCTACCATAAGCAGAATTACTCTGAAAACCAATAATAAAAGCAACAGCAGTACCTACTAAAGCAACTGGAGTAAAAGGGATTTGTACAATCCCATCACTTAAATTAAATATAAGAACTTCTACAGTGGCAATAATTATAAATTTGTAGAGTTCAAAGCGTGTCCAAAGCAACATATCCTTTGCACCAAATATCTTTTGTGTATACATGAAGTATTATTTAGCTTGATAATTGTTAAGCGTTAAGCAATTAAATATAGTAAAAATATTATATATCTAAATGCAGCGCTAAGACATAATTAATTGTAATTTAAGAGATGTATAATTATTTAAAATTTACAAAAACATTTCACTTTTGAGGTGTTTTATTAGAACAAGTTTCTTATACCTTTGTATGATAAAATGAATTGTCGTTTTTGATGTTATAAATTATAAGTAAATAGGAGTCTAGATATTCAGTATCCAATTAAGGATTAAAATAGCAACTATGAGTAAAGAAAGTAGAAGAAGAGAAGCTTTAGTATACCATGCTAAGCCCCAGCCGGGAAAAATAAAGATAGTCCCAACAAAACGTTATTCCACACAAAGAGATTTAGCGCTAGCATATTCTCCAGGAGTAGCAGAGCCTTGTTTGGAAATTGCAAAAAATAAAGACAACGTTTATAAATATACTGCTAAAGGAAATTTAGTAGCTGTAATTACTAATGGAACAGCAGTTTTAGGACTTGGAGATATTGGGCCAGAAGCCTCTAAGCCTGTCATGGAAGGAAAAGGATTGCTATTTAAGATTTTTGCAGATATAGATGGAATGGATATCGAATTAGATACTAAAGATATCGATAAGTTTATTGAAACTGTAAAAACAATAGCCCCAACTTTTGGAGGAATTAATTTAGAAGATATAAAAGCTCCCGAAGCTTTTGAAATTGAGCGTCGTTTAAAAGAAGAGTTGGATATTCCTGTAATGCACGACGACCAACATGGAACAGCAATTATTTCTGCAGCAGCATTGTTAAATGCATTAGAAATTGCTGAAAAGAAGATAGAAGACGTAAAAATTGTGATTAGTGGAGCTGGAGCAGCTGCAGTTTCTTGTACAAGACTTTACAAAGCATTTGGTGCTATGCCAGAAAATATTGTAATGCTAGATAGTAAAGGGGTTATTAGAAAAGACCGAGAAAATCTTTCAAAAGAAAAATTAGAGTTTGCTTCCGATAGAAAAATAGATACTTTGGAAGAGGCTATGGTAAACGCCGATGTGTTTATAGGTCTTTCAATTGCCGATATTGTTTCGCCAGCAATGTTAAATTCAATGGCAGATAATCCTATAGTTTTTGCAATGGCAAATCCAGATCCAGAAATAGATTATGAGCTTGCAATGAGCACTCGTAAAGATATTATTATGGCAACTGGAAGATCCGATCATCCTAATCAGGTAAATAATGTACTAGGTTTTCCTTTTATTTTTAGAGGGGCTTTAGATGTTCGTGCTACAAAAATTAATGAGGAAATGAAAATGGCTGCTGTAAAAGCATTAGCCGAGTTAACAAAAGAGCCAGTTCCTGAACAAGTAAATATTGCATACGGAGAAACCCGATTAAATTTTGGTCGCGATTATATTATTCCTAAACCATTTGATCCAAGACTTATTGCGTCTGTACCGCCAGCGGTTGCAAAAGCTGCAATGGATAGTGGAGTTGCCAAAGAGCCAATAGAAGATTGGGCTAAATATGAGGAAGAGTTATTACAACGTTTAGGAAACGATAATAAAATTGTTAGGTTACTACACAATAGAGCAAAAACAAATCCTAAAAAAGTAGTTTTTGCAGAAGCAGATCATTTAGATATTTTAAAAGCTGCTCAAATTGTTTTAGAAGAAGGAATTGCAGAACCTATTTTATTAGGAGATAAAGAAACGATTCTTGAATTGATGAAGGAAATCGATTTCGATGCGGACGTTTTAATTATCGATAATAAAACAAATGAGTGTAATGAAAAGAAAAATCAGTACGCAAAAAAATATTGGGAAGCTAGAAAGCGTCATGGAGTAACCTTCTACGATGCGCAAAAGAAAATGCGCGACCGTAATTATTTTGCTGCCATGATGGTAAATGAAGGAGATGCGGATTGTTTGATTTCTGGGTATTCTAGAGCGTATCCAACCGTTGTTCGTCCGATGTTAGAACTTATCGGAAAAGCAAATGGGGTAAGTAAGGTTGCAGCCATGAACTTAATGATTACAGAGCGTGGACCAATGTTTTTATCAGATACTTCAATAAACATAGAACCTACCTCAAAAGAGTTGGCTAAAATAGCGCAAATGACAGCAACTGCAGCAAAAATGTTTGGGATAGAACCTGTTATTGCAATGCTTTCTTATGCAAACTTTGGTTCTTCTAGAGATGATAGAGCAAACAAGGTTGGAGATGCCGTGGCATATTTACACCGCCATTATCCAGATATTACGGTTGATGGAGAGGTGCAATCAGATTTTGCTTTGAATAAAGAATTGCTTCAGAGTCAGTTTCCATTTTCAAAACTTGCTGGAAAAAAAGTGAATACATTGATATTTCCAAACTTAGATTCGGCAAATATTACTTATAAATTAATGAAAGAATTGAATCAATCAGATTCTATTGGACCAATCTTACTTGGAATGAATAAACCAGTACATATTTTACAGTTAGGTGCTGGGGTTGAGGAGATTGTGAATATGACGGCTGTAGCGGTTGTGGATGCTCAAGAAAAAGAAAAGCGACAGAAAGCAGCCTTATAGTAAGAAATTTAAATTCAAAATAAGATTAAATGCTCTAAGTGTAATTAAATTTGTTACATTTGGAGCATTAACGTTTTATTAAGAATGATTACACAGATCAAAGGAAAACTTGTTGAAAAGAATCCAACCGATGTGGTTATCGAGTGTAATGGAGTAGGATATCAAATACATATATCTTTGAATACCTATTCGAAGATATCCTCCAATGAAAACTTACAGTTGTATACCCATTTACAAGTAAAAGAAGATTCACACACCCTTTACGGTTTTGCAGATAAAGCAGAAAGAGAAATTTTTAGATTGCTAATTTCTGTTTCAGGAATTGGGGCAAGTATTGCTAGAACAATGCTAAGCTCTTTAGAACCTGTGCAAATACGAGATGCAATTGCTTCTAGTGATGTTGCAACCATTCAATCTGTAAAAGGAATCGGTGCAAAAACTGCACAACGTGTAATTATAGATTTGAAAGATAAAATACTTAAAATTTACGATATTGATGAAGTTTTTGCTAAGCAGGACAATACAAATAAAGATGAAGCGTTATCAGCTTTAGAGGTTTTGGGATTTGCCCGAAAACAAGCTGAAAAGGTGGTGGATAAGATTGTGAAAACTGAACCCGATTTAAGTGTTGAAAGCATAATAAAAAACGCGCTTAAAAACTTATAACTGGCTTGAAAACTATAACCAGCCCTAACTTAATTAATAAACAGTTAAGAATATTTATTGTTGTTTGCTGTTTATTTTTAACAACTACTGTATTTTCCCAGGAGGAGTCCGAGCAAGAGCAAGATTCCACCCAGGCAGGGGTTTCCTTGGGTAGAATTAAAATGCAGAAGTTAGAAAGCGTTTCTTCAAAATATACCTACGACCCAGTAACAGATAAATATATTTATACAGAATCTATAGGGAATTATGATATCTCTTATCCTGTTATTTTAACTCCTGAAGAGTATGAGCGACTCATTTTAAATGAGCAAATGAGAGATTATTTCAAAGAGAAAATCGATGCTGTTTCTGGGAAAGAAGGAACAGAAGAGGCTCAGAAAAATCTTTTACCTAATTTTTATGTGAATTCTAATTTCTTTGAAAGTGTTTTTGGAGGGAATACTATAGAAGTAATTCCACAAGGATCCGTGGCGATGGACTTGGGAGTGCGTTTTCAAAAAAATGATAATCCAGCCTTATCACCAAGAAATAGAAGTAATGTTTCCTTTGATTTTGATCAGCGTATTAGTTTGAGTTTATTAGGGAGAGTAGGTACGCGGTTATCAATTAATGCAAATTATGATACAGAGGCAACCTTCGATTTTCAAAATCTTATAAAACTTGAATATACTCCAAATGAAGATGATATTATTCAGAAAATAGAAGTTGGTAATGTAAGTATGCCACTTAATAGCTCTTTAATAAATGGAGCACAAAGTCTTTTTGGGGTAAAAACAGAATTGAAATTTGGTAGAACTACTGTAACTGGTGTTTTTTCGGAACAACGCTCTCAAAGTAGAAGTGTAACAGCGCAAGGAGGAGGAACTATCAATGAATTTGAGATATTAGCGTTAGATTACGATGAAGATAGACACTTCTTCTTATCGCAATATTTTAGAGATCAATACGATCAGGCCTTAGAAAATTACCCTTTTATTAGAAGTCAAGTTCAAATTACGAGAATTGAGGTATGGGTAACAAATAGAGCACAGCGTACAGATAACGTAAGAAACTTAGTGGCACTTCAAGATTTAGGAGAACCAGAGCCAGCCAATACACGTATTAATCAGAATGCGCCTCCAGGATTTTTTGGTACTATTAATAACTTACCCCGAAATGCCTCCAATGCTTACGACCCTTTTAATATAGGGGGAGCTGGTTCTGCGTTGACAGAATCTATTAGGGATATAGCTACTGTTCAGCAAGGATTTAATGTTGCTGGCTATAATCCGAGTCAGGGGTTTGATTATTCTATCTTAGAAAATGCTAGAAAATTAGAGCCAAATCGTGAATACACAGTAGATACACAACTCGGTTATATCTCCTTAAACCAAAGATTAAGTAATGATGAGGTTTTAGCTGTTGCATTCCAATATACTTATCAAGGGGAAGTGTATCAAGTGGGGGAATTTGCAAATGATGGGGTAAATGCTACTGAGTTTGAAGAAACAAATGGGGTGGTAACGCAAGTAAATCCTCAGGCGTTAGTTTTAAAAATGCTGAAAAGTAATATTACCAATGTTAGCGACCCTATATGGGATTTAATGATGAAAAACTTCTACTCAACAGGAGCATATCAGCTTTCTCAAGAAGATTTCAGAATGAATATTTTATATACAGATCCTTCACCAATAAATTACATCACTCCGGTAGACGATGCTACTTGGCCGCAAGGATTGGAAGATAGAATATTGCTAGATGTTTTTAATTTTGACAGATTAAATGTGTATAACGATCCGCAGAATGGTGGAGATGGTTTCTTCGACTTCCTGCCTGGTGTAACTGTAGATGTACAAAATGGCTTAATAAAGTTTACAAAAGTAGAACCTTTTGGAGAGTTTTTATATGATGTTTTAGGAGGAGGAAATAACTATGATGATCCTAATTTTACTCCTAATAATGACAATCAAGCGCAATATGTGTATCGAAACATGTATAAACTTACAAAAGCTGCTTCTTTAGAAAGTGCTGAGAAAAATAAGTTTATGCTTAAAGGGCGTTATAAAGCAGAAAGTTCTGGAGGAATTCCATTAGGTGCTTTTAATGTTCCCCGAGGTTCTGTAAGAGTTACTGCTGGCGGAAGAGTGCTTCAAGAAGGAATTGATTATACAGTAAATTATCAGGCGGGAACAGTTCAGATTTTAGATGAAGGCCTACGAGCATCCAATGTTCCAATTGAAGTGTCTGTGGAAAACAATGCCGTTTTTGGACAACAAACTAGAAGATTTTCAGGAGTTCATATAGAGCATCAATTTAACGAAGATTTTATGTTAGGAGGTACGTTTTTAAATATGAGTGAGCGTCCGTTAACACAAAAATCAAACTTCGGAATTGAACCTGTAAATAATACCATTCTTGGTTTAAATGGAAACTATTCTAAAGAGCTTCCTTTTTTAACTAGGTTAGTAAATAAACTTCCGAATATAGATACCGATGTAGCGTCTAACCTGTCTGTACGTGGAGATTTTGCTTATTTATTGCCAGGCTCACCAAAGAGTTCCGACTTTGATGGGGAGACAACCTCATATTTAGACGATTTTGAGGGAGCTCAGGCATTTATAGATATTAGATCCTCTTTAGCTTGGTCTTTAGCTAGTGCTCCAATAGGATATGGAGGAGAAATTGAAAATGATAATATAGCCTCTAGAGCAAAACGGGCAAAAATGGCATGGTATACTATTGATCCAATTTTTTATAGTAACCAACGTCCAGGAGGAATTACGGATGATGATATCTCTACAAATCAAACACGACGAATTTTTATTGATGAAATTTTTCCTCAGCAAGATGTAGCACAAGGTCAAACATTGGTACAGCCTACTTTAGATGTTGCATATTATCCTGGAGAGAAAGGACAGTATAACGATAATGCTAATTTCGAAACACTTCCAGCTCAAGAACGTTGGGGAGGAATTATGCGCTCTGTTAATAGTACAAATTTTGAGCAATCTAATGTTGAGTATATCCAATTTTGGCTTTTAGATCCTTATTATGAAGATGGTCCAACAACGGGTGGAAGTGGAGAACTTGTATTTAATTTAGGGAATATAAATGAAGATATTTTAAAAGATGGAAGGAAGCAGTATGAAAATGGATTGCCAGTAGAAAGTAACCCTGCATTAGTAAATACTACCTCTTTTGGGAGAGTACCTTCAACACAATCTTTAGTCTATGCTTTTAATGCAGATACTTCCAATAGAAATATTCAAGATGCTGGTTATGATGGACTTTTAGATGATCAAGAGGCTAATTTTTATAATAATCCAGGGCCAGATCCAGCTTTAGATAACTACCAGTTTTATTTAGAAGCTACTGGAGACATCTTAAATAGATATTATAATTATAATAATCCGCAAGGAAATTCTCCTGTACAAGTAGGAAATAATAATAGAGGTTCTACAACTTTACCAGATGTGGAAGATGTTGATCGTGATTTAACGATGAATACGGTGGATAGTTATTTTCAGTATAGAATTCCAATTGGGCCAAATATTCAACGTACCGACCCTTTTGTTACAGACATTAAAGAGGTTGAGGTGGAAACACCAAATAATGATAATTACCGTGTGCGGTGGATTCAATTTAAAGTTCCTATTGATGAATATGATGAGGCTATAGGAGGAATTACCGATATCCGATCTATCAGTTTTATGAGAATGTTTATGACAGGATTTAATGATCCTATTGTATTGCGTTTTGGAACCTTAGATTTAGTACGTGGAGATTGGAGGAACTACTCTCAAAGTTTACAGCCAGAAGACGATCCAGATCCAGATGACGATGGTACTTTTGTGGATGTAAATACCGTAAATATTCAAGAAAACGAACAAAGAGATCCTATTCCATATAGATTGCCGCCAGGGGTTGTTAGAGAACAATTAAATAATAACAATACAATTATACGTCAGAACGAACAATCACTTTCGTTTGCCGTTTGCGACTTAGAACCAGAAGATTCTCGAGGAGTATTTAAAAGTATTAATATTGATATTAGACAATATAAGCGCTTAAAAATGTTTATTCATGCAGAGCAATATAAAACCAATCCGGTAGCAGATGGAGATTTGGTTGCTTTTTTAAGAATAGGAACAGATTTTACAGAGAATTATTATCAAGTAGAAGTTCCTTTACAGATAACTCCTGGAGGGACTACAGATCCATCAACAATTTGGCCTGATATAAATAGTATTGACTTACCGCTTTCTTTACTTTCAAAAATTAAAGCTGCCGGAATAGCTAATGGATCGCTTCAAGAGGTAACTTATTATGATGAAGAAGGGAATGAAATTGATGAATTTGCACCTCGGGAGCTTGGAGATCTGCGAGTTGCGGTAAAAGGGAATCCTAGTTTAGGAAATATTAGAGCCGCTATGGTTGGGGTAAAAAATCCAAGTTCGGCTGTTGGAGATGATGTTTGTGGAGAGGTTTGGTTTAACGAATTGCGTTTGGCAGAATTAGATAACGAAGGAGGATGGGCGGCAATAGCAGCAATGGATTTAAACGTGGCTGATTTTGCGAATGTTTCGGCTACTGGGAATATGAGTACTTCTGGATTTGGAAGTATAGATCAGACTCCAAATGAAAGAAGTCGTGAAGATGTGGTTGGTTATGCACTTAATAGTAATGTTAATTTGGGACAATTACTACCTAAAAATTGGGGGGTTCAAGTGCCTATGAATTATAGTGTTTCTGAAGAATTAATTACTCCAGAGTTTGATCCTTTATACCAAGATATAAAATTAGATGATAGACTGGATGCAGCAACGAGTACTCAAGAAAGAGAGCAAATAAGAAATCAAGCTGAAGATTACACAAAAAGAAAGAGTATAAACTTTATTGGAGTTCGAAAAAATAGAGGAGAAGAGCAAAAACCAACGGTATACGGTATTGAGAACTTCACTTTTAATTTTGCTTACAACCAAGTAGAGCATAGAGATTATGAAATTGAACGATTAAGGGATCAAAATGTAAGAACAGGGTTTTTATATAATCATAACTTTAAGCCATTGGAGGTGGTGCCTTTAAAGAATTCGGATTCTATTTTAAAAAGTAAGTATTGGGATTGGTTAAAAGAATTTAATTTCAATTTACTTCCAACAAGTGTTTCTTTAAATTCAAATATAACAAGGACTTTAAATAGACAATCTTTTAGACAAGTTTTAGCTGCAGGAGATTCCTCTAATTTATTAGGATTACCAGAAGTGCAGCAACGAAATTATTTATTCGATTGGCAATATGCAGTAAATTATAATTTGACAAAGTCGTTGCAGTTTAATTTTACAGCTGCCAACAATCATATTATAAAGAATTATTTTGAAGAAGACGAAAATGGAGATCAGATTGTAAATAGAGATCTCGCTCTGTGGGATGGTTTTTGGAATGTTGGAGATCCAAATAGGCATATGCAGCAACTTCAATTAAATTATGATATTCCGCTGGATAAGATTCCGTTTTTAAATTTTATTACTGCAACTTATGCCTATACGGGAGATTTTGATTGGCAACGTGGAAGTGAGGTTTTAAATGAAGTAGCAGGCGAAGATTTAAATACAATTCAAAATGCAAGTACTCATAATTTAAATGCTTCTTTTGGAATGGATAAACTCTATTCTTATCTCGGGTTAAAAAGAAAAACAGGTACTACTGCAAATCAGTCTTCTAGAGGAGCTTTACCAATTGCCGATCCAGATCAAGAACAAGCGCCAGCGGAAATTAAGACTAAAAAGTATGGAGGTTACAATACAATGATAGACTTGGTAACCATGGTTAAAAGAATCAATCTTAGTTATACTTCCAACACAGGAAAAGTGTTGCCGGGATATACGGAGTCGGTTGGTTTTATAGGAACATTGCGTCCTTCATGGGGGTTTGTTTTCGGAAGTCAGTCTGATGTTCGTTATGAAGCCGCCCAAAAAGGATGGTTAACTACCTTTCCAGAATTTAACCAGCAATATATGTCGAGAGAAGCTACGCAATTGAATATTTCTGCAAACGTTCAGCCCTTTAGAGATTTAACTATCGATTTGGTAGCAGATAGGCAGTATTCCGAATCGTATGCTGAAAACTATAAAATTGAAGATATAAATGGAGATGGGATTTTTGATTATAATGCGCTTATTCAAAATCAATATGGAGATTTCTCAATTTCTACAATAATGATAGGTACTTCTTTTGATCAAACTAAAGAAGAATCATCAGAAACATTTAATCAATTCAGTAAAAATAGAATTTTAATAGCCCAACGCTTGGCTGGAGAACCAGAAAACCCAGATGCTGCTGACTATCCTGTTGGGTATGGGCCAACCAATCAAGCTGTATTATTACCTGCATTTATAGCCGCTTATACTGGTAAAAATGCAAGTAGTGTCTCTTTAGGAGCTTTTAGGGATACTCCAATACCAAATTGGACGGTAAAGTATACTGGACTTATGCGGATGCAATGGTTTAAAGATAATTTTAGACGTTTTTCTTTGGCGCACGGGTATCGTTCTAGTTATAGTATTAATAGTTTTAGATCAAATTTGGATTACGGAAAAGGAAGTCAGTTTGATCAATCAGGAAACTATAAAAATGAAATTTTATACACCAATGCAACCTTGGTAGAGCAATTCAATCCACTGATTAGAATGGATTTTGAAATGAATAATTCTGTAAGTGTTTTAGCAGAAATGAGAAAGGATAGAGCGCTTTCTTTAAGTTTTGATAATAATTTACTTACTGAAATGGCAGGGAATGAATATGTTGTTGGTTTAGGATATAGAATTCCAGATCTTAGGTTTGTAACTAATATTGGAGGAAGAAGAAATGTACTGAAAGGCGATTTAAATTTAAAAGCAGATTTATCGTTACGAGACAATATAACGGTTATTAGAAATTTAGATATCAATACAAATCAAGTAACAGCAGGGCAGAATATTTGGGCACTTAAGTTTACTGCAGATTATGCGCTTACCAAGAATTTAACAACACTTTTCTTTTACGATCATACGTTCTCAGAGTTTAAAGTTTCCACTGCATTTCCGCAAACTACTATTCGTACAGGGTTTACATTACGATATAATTTTGGAAATTAACAACTTTCTGTTTGAAATCATTAGTATAAAGAATTACATTTGTCGAGCTAATATTATAATATTTTATTTTTTATGAACATTCCTTCAGAATTAAAATACACAAAAGACCACGAATGGGTTAAAATAGAGGGCGATGTAGCTACCGTAGGAGTTACAGATTTTGCTCAAGGTGAACTTGGAGACATCGTTTACGTAGAAGTAGAAACCGTAGATGAAACTCTAGAAAGAGAAGAGATTTTCGGGACAGTTGAAGCTGTAAAAACAGTTTCAGATTTATTTTTGCCACTTTCTGGTGAAATTATAGCGTTTAATGAGTCTCTAGAAGATGAGCCAGAAAAAGTAAATTCAGATCCTTATGGAGACGGTTGGATGATTAAAATTAAAATTTCTGATGCTTCTGAAGTTGAAGATTTATTGAGCGATGCCGATTATAAAGAACTTATTGGAGCTTAATAAAAATTGGTATCTTTTTTTAGCCGTTTTATGGCTGTTTTGTATTACAGTAGCAAGTTTAGTTTCCGTTGAAATTGTAAAAGAAGTCGAATCGGGGATTGAAGTTTCAGATAAACTAGTACATGGTATATTTTACTTTGTAAACACAGTTTTATTCTATTGTTACTTTAAAAAAATCAATTTAAAAAGAGCAATTTCTAAAGTTTCTCTGTTTTCTTTTGCTTATGGTATAATTATTGAGTTATTACAATATGTATTACCATACGAAAGATCCTTTGATTTGAGAGATATTATCGCAAATTTAGTAGGAATTTTAATAGCTATCTTTTTGATAAACTTTTATTTAGCAAGAAGATTGCGTTAAAAAAGGAAATTTAATTGGAAATTACACAAATAAATAATTAAATTAGCAAACAAATATATAGATTATGGAACCTAAAAAGAATCCAAAAGCTGACTTAACTCGTAATAGCGGTTTATACTTTGCTATCGGGCTAGCTATCATCTCGTTTGTGTGTTGGCAAGCAATCGAATGGAAAAAATACGACAAAGTAGAAGCTTTTAATTATACTATGGATGTTGATGAGCAGTTAGAGGAAGAAGTGCCTTTGACGGAGCAAATTAAAACTCCACCACCTCCACCGCCACCAGCGGCACCAGAGGTTATTGAAGTTGTAGAAGATGAAGAAGAAGTAGAGGAAACAGTTATTGAATCTACTGAAACTACTCAAGAAGAAGAGATTGCAGAAGTTGAAGACATTGTTGAGGTTGAAGAGCCTATTGATGTTGATGTACCTTTTACAGTTATTGAGGATAAACCAATGTTTGAAGACTGTAAAGGTGTTCCTAAAGCACAGCAATTTGCTTGTTTTAAAGAAAATCTTGATAAGCACGTAAGAAAAACATTCCGTTACCCTGATATGGCTCAAGAAATGGGGATTCAAGGTAGAGTGTATGTAAACTTCCGTATTAATAAAGATGGTACTATTACTATTCTTAATACAAGAGCTCCAGATAAGAGTTTAGATGAAGAGGCAAGAAGAATTATTAATAAATTGCCTAAACTTATCCCTGGTAAACAAAGAGGTAGACCAACACCAGTAACATTTGCTTACCCAATTGTATTTAAATTAAACTAATTTAGTTTTATATAATATTTTTAAAAGCCTGAGTTTAAAACTCGGGCTTTTTTATTTTTGGTACGTTTCTTGAATATGGTTTTGAAGTTAACTATTTTAAAACCATATATTTATGAAAGATTTTACAAAAAAAGAATCCGAAGTTGTTAAAGACCGCTCATCAAGAGCTTCTAAAAAAGATTTTAAGATTAAAGGTGGAGTAATTCGTTTTCAGATAGGATTGTTAGTAGCCTTGGTAGGATGTTATTTTTTAATCGAAACTGCATTTGCAATTCCAGAAGCGGCTAATTTACCTGAAGTATCTATGTTAGAAGAGGAGAAAGTGTATGTAATGCCTGCTTTTGAAGTAGAAAAGGTTAAAGAAGTTACACAGAAAAATGACCTTCCGAAAATTTCAAAATTGATTGATGAATTGAAAGTGGTAGATGATGATACTAAAATTGATGCTAAAGATGAGTTTTTAAATAAATCAGAAGATAAAATAGAAGTATCAGTAGACGATATAGTTAATGCGGAGCCTGTGGAAGACATAGGTCCTATCTCAATAAATACTGTTGAGTTTGTTCCTGTTTTTCCTGGTTGTGAAACTTTGGAAACAAATAGCGAGCGTAGAGATTGTATGAGTGATAAAATTAATAGGATTGTTCAGAAAAATTTTGACGCATCAATAGCTTCAGATTATGGGTTGAGTGGGACATTAAGGATAGATGTTCAGTTTAAGATTAATAAACAAGGAGAAGTTTCTGATGTTAAAGTTCGAGCTCCTCATAAATCATTAGAGAAAGAAGCGGCGCGAGTTACAGGGCTGATACCTCAGATGAAGCCCGGGAAACAGGGTAATCAGGAGGTTGATGTTGTTTTTTTAAAACCTATAATTTTTAAAGTGCAGTAATTTAACTGGATGCGATTTTTAAATTGTAGTGCAATGCCTTTTTTGTGTTTAATTCCTTATGGAGGGTTTGATCCCGAAGAGCTTGTCCTGAGTATATTAAAGAACTTTACATTGAAATGAGTTAAATTTGTTTCAATTCATACCTCGTGGGTTTGCCTCGAGGTATTTTTTTTGAGTAACATAGCAGTGTTGCAGAGCTGGAAAAGATAAAAAGCGAGTACAAAAAGGTGTTTTTTTAGTTAATTGGGAAAATCAGGATGAGTTCATTAGTTAAATCATTGCATAAAAACCTTTTGTGAGTTATCTTTGCACCCGATTTAGAATGGATTGATGAAAACCGCGTTGGATACAACTACAAATACAAATACATTTTCCCTGATTTTTGATGATTTTAAACAAATTACAAAAGCAGGTCTCGCATTTAGTGTGGTTTTTTCTTCCATAGCTGGATATTTATTGGGTGCAGAGACTTTTAGTTGGAAAGTTTTACTTCTTTTAGCTTTCGGAGGCTATTTTATGGTAGGAGCTTCAAATGCTTTTAATCAGTTAATAGAAAAAGATTTAGATGCGTTGATGAAGCGTACGCAAAACAGACCAATTCCTTCTGGAAGAATGTCTGTTAATGTAGCCTTTACAATAGCAATTACTTTTACCATTTTAGGAGTAATTACACTTTATGTAGTTAATCCTAAAACAGCAATGTTTGGAGCTATTTCTATTTTTTTATATACCTGTGTTTATACACCTTTAAAGACAAAAACACCGCTGGCGGTGTTTGTTGGAGCCTTTCCAGGAGCAATCCCTTTTATGTTAGGCTGGGTTGCTGCAACAAATGAATTTGGAATAGAGCCAGGGACTTTATTTATGATTCAATTCTTTTGGCAATTCCCACATTTTTGGGCTATAGGTTGGCTCTTAGATGAAGATTACAAAAGAGCTGGTTTTAAAATGTTGCCTACTGGGGAAAAAGACAAAGCAACTGCTATTCAAATTATAATGTATACTATTTGGATGTTATTAGCATCTGTGTTTCCAGTGACGGGGCTTACGGGGAGTTTAACACTTTCTGTTCCAGCCGCAGTTATTATATTTTTAATGGGAATTGGAATGCTTGTTTTTGCATTTAGGCTGTATCAAAAAAGGGATAATAAATCGGCAAGAGCATTAATGTTAGCAAGTGTAAGCTATATATCGTTAATGCAAATTGTATATGTAGTAGATAAATTTTTAAGTTAATGGATTTAACGCAAGGTAGTAGCGAATTAAAAAATGCTAGAGCTAAAAAGATGATGCTTTGGTTTGGGATGATTAGTATTGCAATGATGTTTGCTGGTTTAACCAGTGCATATGTGGTAAGTAAGTCAAGACCAGATTGGGTGTCGAGTATTGAAATTCCGCCAGCATTTTTTATCAGTACCATTTCAATAATAATAAGTAGTATTACTTTTTATATGGTAAAAAAATCCATTGAGAAGAATAATCGTAGTGCTGCAACTGGGTTTTTATTAGCAACTTTTGTATTAGGATTGTTGTTTGTATATTTTCAGTTTAAAGGATTTTCAGAAATTATAGATGCAGGTTATTATTTCACAGGAAGTGAAAGTACAATTACCACATCTTTTTTATATGCCATCGTGTTTTCGCACTTAGTACACGTATTTGCTGGTTTATTAGTGTTGATTATTGTAATTTATAATCATTTTAAAGAAAAATATATACCCGGTCAAACCCTTGGTTTAGAACTCGGTGCGATGTTTTGGCACTTTTTAGACTTTTTGTGGGTATATTTGATTTTATTTTTCTATTTCTTTAGATAAATAAAAAACGTAAATTTGAAAAATTTTAAAATAAGAATACTTTAACATTTATGGAAGCTACTGTTACAACAGGTTCTGAAGAAAAAGTTTGGGGTGGAGGAAATGAGCCTCTAAGCGCAAGTTATGGTAAAATGATGATGTGGTTTTTTATCGTATCGGATGCACTAACTTTTTCTGGATTTTTAGCCGCTTACGGTTTTTCTCGATACAAGTTTATCGAAACATGGCCAATTGCCGATGAAGTGTTTACTCACTTTCCTTTTTTACATGGCGTAGACGCACCAATGTACTATGTGGCATTGATGACGTTTATCCTGATTTTTTCTTCTGTTACTATGGTGTTGGCAGTAGATGCTGGTCATCAATTAAAGAAAACTCGCGTTATATGGTATATGTTTTTTACTATTATAGGAGGGATTATCTTTGTTGGTTCTCAAGCATGGGAGTGGAAAAACTTTATTAAAGGTGAATTTGGAGCAGTAGAATTAAAATCAGGAAGAATACTTCAATTCCTAGATGCTTCAACTGGAGAGCGCGTAGCGTTAGCAGATTTTGCAAAACCATTACATGGAGAACGTGTTACGCAAGAATCAAATCAAGGAATTTGGTTTATGTCGGAAACTACATTGCCATCTTTTTCAGTAGAAGAAGTAAAAGCAGGTTTTGAAGCAAATCATAATATTGTAGCTAGAACAGAAATGTCTGATGAAACTGGTAAGAAAGTTGTTCTTACGCGTGAGCAGACAGCAGAGCGCCTAGCACAAGCTGCAATGGTGGTAGAAGGAGCAAACCTAGTGCATAATGAATATGGAAATCGTTTATTTGCAGATTTCTTCTTCTTTATTACTGGATTCCACGGTTTCCACGTACTTTCTGGAGTTGTTATCAATATCATTATATTTATCAATGTTATTTTAGGAACTTACGAAAGAAGAAATAACTACGAAATGGTTGAAAAGGTTGGTTTATACTGGCACTTTGTAGATCTTGTTTGGGTATTTGTATTTACCTTCTTTTACCTTGTATAAATTATATAGTTAAAAAAAATGGCACACGCACACGAATCGAATACAAAAAGAATTTGGGTAGTTTTCGGAATCCTTTCCGTAATTACTATTGTAGAAGTTATATTAGGTATTATACGTCCAGCAGTTCTTGATAATTATGTATTAGGAATGAAATTATTAAACTGGATTTTTATCATCTTAACTCTTGTTAAGGCATATTATATTGCATGGGCATTTATGCACTTAGAAGGAGAAAAAGGAAGTTTTAGATGGTCTATAGTTTTGCCACTACTTATTTTAATTCCATACTTAATGTTTATCTTATTAGTAGAAGGTAATTACATTCATGATGTCTATCATGATGGCTTTATAAGTTGGGATTTTTAATACTTTAACAATACTCATAAGGCGGTTTTTAACCGTCTTTTTTATTTTTGTACTGTTTTTAATTACATGCTAGATGAAGAAATATATCGTTCTTGGAGTTTTGTTTATACTTCCTATTGCTGTTTATCTTTTTTTTGCTTCAGGAGTAAATAATTTTGGAAAATTACCTGTTTTAAACGAGCAAGTCCAAGATGTGAGTTCGTTCTCTTCTGAAGGGAATAAAGTTAGTCTTCACGGTAAAATAACAGTTCTTGGTTTTTTAGGGCAGAATGTGAGTTCTAAAAAACTAAATGCCTTCAATTTAAATCAGAAAATATATAAACGATTTAACGGATTTAAAGATTTTCAATTTGTTTTTCTCTCTCCAGAAGGAACACAAGAAGCAGTTAAAGGTTTAAAAGAAGAATTAAGTCCGTTAGCAGATGTTTCTAATTGGCATTTTATTTTTACTTCAGAAGAAAACATAGCTTCGGTTTTTAATAGCTTGCAAACCCCATTTTCATTGAATGAAGATTCCTATAGTCCTTATGTTTTTATAATTGATAAAGAGGTTAATCACCGAGGACGTCTAATAGACGACCATACAAACAGAGAGTTGTATGGCTATGATGCTACTTCTGTAGCTGTTTTGAATAATAAAATGATAGACGATATTAAAGTTCTTTTAGCTGAATATAGAATGGCTACCAAGAAGAATGGTGTAAGTGATAAGGAGTCGTATTTAAAATATAACAAGAAAAGCAATGAAGAATAAGTCTTATATAGTTGTTGGGTTTGTAATTTTAGTTTTCGGGATAATTTTTATTCCAAAAATTATTGATCGTGTAAAAAGCGGTACGGTGGTGGATATGGATCGTCATGCTATTGGTGAAAAGAAATTAGAAGCTGATGATTTGTTAAAGATGGGGAAAGTACCTGGCTTTGAATTTGTAGATCAACACGGAAATACTATTACAAACGAAGACTACAAAGGAAAGGTTTATGTGGTAGAATTTTTCTTTACTACTTGTCCTACTATTTGTCCTGTTATGACAGGGAATATGGTTAAAATTCAAAATAAATTTAAAAGAAATGAAGATTTTGCAGTAGCTTCTTTCTCTATAAATCCAGAACATGATACTCCAGAAGTTTTATTGGCATATGCTAAGGAATACGGAATTACAAGTCCAAACTGGCATTTGTTGACAGGAGATATGGAGCAAGTTTATGAGTTGTCTAACACAGGATTTAATTTATATGCAGGGCAAAATGCAAATGTTAATGGAGGTTTTGAGCACTCAGGGCTTTTTGCTTTAATTGATAGAAATGGATTTATTAGATCTAGAGCAGACAATTTTGGAAATCCTATTGTATATTATGATGGCACAACCGATGAAGGTGTTAAAATGATAGAACAAGATATTGCAACGCTTTTAAATAAATAAGATGAGTACAAAAACACCAGAAGAAAAAAAATATAATAAGTGGATTGTAATTTTATCAATTGTAATTCCTGTAGTAGTAGCTGCTTTATTTGGAATAAAAATTCCAAATGTTGAGCCTTTATCCTTTTTACCGCCTATTTATGCTAGTACAAATGGGTTAACCGCTATTTTTTTAATAGCCGCTTTTATTGCTATTAAAAAAAGAGATTATGTATTACATGAGTGGTTAATGAAATTTTGTATCGGACTTTCAGTAGCTTTTTTGGTAATGTATGTAGTATACCATATGACCTCCGATTCTACCGTTTTTGGAGGAGAAGGCGTTATAAAATATATCTATTATTTTATTTTAGTAACACATATTATATTATCCATTGCAATTATCCCGTTGGTATTAATTACCTATGTACGTGCGCTTTCTAAACGTTTTAATAAGCATAAGAAAATTGCAAGAATTACATTTCCGTTATGGTTGTATGTTGCTGTAACAGGGGTAATAGTTTATATTATGATTTCTCCATATTACGCCTAAAATTATTTAAATGAAGAGCTTTAAAATTTTAATACTGATTGTTGCTTTCATACTGTTGCCAGATTTTATTCATGCACAATGTGCTATGTGTCGTGCTGTTTTGGAAACAGGAGAAAATCAAGAGGTAGCAGAAGGAATTAATAATGGAATAGTCTATCTTATGGCGGTACCATATATCTTAATTGCTGTATTAGGTTACTTTATTTTTAAGCGAATGAAATAATTTGTATCTGATAATCAGTTGTTTATTGCTGTTCGTCAATTTTTTTTAATTTATTCTGTAACATTTCATTTGTTTGGTAGTCATATATGTGTAAGTAAGTTTTAATCGAGCTTATATTTTTGTATTTTCACTAAGTTTTTAGTGTCTTACTTAAGAAAACTAACCATCATGATTGAAATAAAAGACCTTCACAAGTCGTACCACATGGGGAGTAATTCACTTCATGTATTAAAAGGAATAAACTTTTCTGTAAAAGAAGGAGAGTTAGTTGCCATCATGGGGTCCTCAGGATCTGGAAAATCTACTTTGTTAAATATCTTGGGAATGCTCGATAATTTAGATGAAGGCGAGTATCTTTTAGATGGAGTTACCATAAAAAATCTTAATGAAACCAAAGCGGCTAATTACCGCAATAAATTCTTAGGTTTCATTTTTCAGTCTTTCAATTTAATAAATTATAAATCTGCTTGGGAAAATGTAGCACTTCCGCTATACTATCAAGGAGTTAATAGAAAGTTGAGAAAGGAGCGTGCTATAAAGCATCTTGAATCGGTTGGATTAGGGCCATGGGTGGATCATTTACCCAGCGAACTTTCTGGAGGGCAAAAGCAAAGAGTTGCTATTGCAAGAGCTTTGGCAGCAGAACCAAAAGTAATGCTGGCCGATGAGCCTACAGGAGCTTTGGATAGTAAAACGTCTCATGAGGTAATGGATCTTATCCAGAAAATTAATGATGAAGGAAAAACCATTTTAGTAGTAACTCACGAAGACGATATTGCACATATGTGTAAGCGTATTGTGCATTTAAAAGATGGTGTTATAGTAGAAGATAAAGTAGTTGATCAAGTAAGAGTTACTCCGTATGTTCAGTAGAGATCTTTGGTCGGAAATATTCCATAGTATAAAAAGCAACAAGCTTAGAACATTTTTAACAGGGTTTTCTGTGGCTTGGGGTATTTTTATTTTAGTATTGTTGTTGGCTTCTGTAGATGGTATGAAAAATGGATTTACAAAGCAGTTTAATGACGATGCTACTAATTCTATTTTTATATATCCTGGATCTACTACAAAACCTTATGGAGGTTTTGAAGCAGGAAGAAGAATACAATTTGATAACGAAGATTTAGATTTTATAAAACAGAGTTTTACAGGGTATTTAGAATATATAACTCCTAGATTTTCTAAAAGTGTTACTGCAAATTTTGGAAAAGAAACAGGAACTTATTCTATTAGAGGTGTAAATCCAGATCATCAAATAATAGAGCGTACGGTAGTTGAAAAAGGACGTTATATTAATGAAAATGATATTCAAAACACTTTAAAAGTTGTTGTTATTGGGAAAGTAATAGCCGATGAACTTTTTAAAGATGTAGACCCAGTTGGTCAAAATATAATTTTAAACAAATTATCTTATAAGGTAATAGGGATTTTTTCTGATGATGGAAATGAGCGTGAGGAACGAAATATGTATACGCCTGTAAGTACGCTTCAGCGTTTGTATGGAAATACTCGCAACATTGATCAGATTGCTTTGACCTATAATCCAGAATTTAATTTTGCGGAGGCTATAAATTTTTCAGACAATATAGAAGTAGCTTTAAAACGAAGATTAATTATAGACCCTGAAGATCAAGGAGCACTGTATTTTAATAACTACGCAGAACAATTCTCTAATGTTTCCAACTTTACTACAATGCTTTCAGTAATAAGTATTGGTATTGGAATGTTAATTCTAATAGCTGGAATTGTTGGGATTGGAAACATATTAGTTTTCATTATAAAAGAAAGAACAAAAGAGATTGGGGTTAGAAAAGCATTAGGAGCAAAACCTTTTGATGTAATTAAATTAGTCTTGTTAGAATCGGTATTTATCACTTCTATATCTGGACTAATAGGAATGTTGTTTGCTATGGCTGTGGTTGCATTAATTTCTCCAATTATAGATGCTCCTGCCTTTTCAAACCCATCCGTAGATAATGTAACTATTATTACCGCTACCATTGTATTGGTTGTAGCGGGAGTATTAGCAGGATTGATTCCCGCAATGAAAGCGGCAAGCGTTAAACCAATTGTAGCACTAAGAGCAGACTAACTATGGGAATATTTGATAGAGACCTTTGGAGCGAAGTTTTTAGTACGCTAACTAAAAATATGCTTAGAACATTCCTCACAACACTTGGGGTTATTTTTGCAATAGTTATTTTAATTCTTTTGTTAGGCGGTACAAACGGAATGTCTAATGGATTTAATAGAATTTTTGCAGGAACCGCTACAAACAGTATGTTTATGTGGACTCAAACTACCTCTATGGCTTATAAAGGTTTTGAAAGAGGAAGGCCTATAGATTTTACCTTAGAAGATGTAGATTTAATAAAACAACAGGTTAGTGAAGTAGATATTATTGCACCTAGAATTCAACTAGGCGATTTTGGAGGGACAGCAACCGTAATTCGTAATGGTAGAACTAGCGGTTCTGGAGTTTATGGAGATTACCCAAGTATAGATTTAGTATCTAAAAAACGTATTGTAGAAGGAAGATTTATAAATCAAAATGATATTGAAGACTCTAAAAAGGTATGTGTTATTGGGGTTGATGCTTATAAATTGCTGTTTGATAAAGGGGAGAATGCAATAGGGAAGTCTATTAAAATAAATGGAATCTACTTTTCTGTGGTTGGGATTTATAAGAAAAATGATAATATAAATTTTGAAGGAGAGAATGCAATATTTGTTCCTTTTACCACCTTTCAGAATGCATTTAACAGTGGTAATAAAATAGGTTGGATGGCTATTTTAGTAGATCCTGATAAAGAAGTTGCTGTTGCTGAAAAAAAAATAAAAACACTCTTAAAAAGGAAATATAACATACATCCAGATGATATAAGAGCAATTGGATCGTTTGATTTTTCTGAGATTTTTAAAGGAATTAGTGCTTTTACACTAGTGCTTCAAGGGTTCTCGTTTTTTGTGGGGACATTCACCTTGTTAGCAGGAGTAATAGCTGTGAGTAATATTTTACTGATAACTGTAAAAGAGCGAACCAACGAAATTGGAGTTAGACGTGCTTTAGGCGCTACGCCAAAAATAATAAAGCGTCAAATAATATTAGAATCTATTGTACTTACAACTTTTGCAGGCTTAATAGGTTTTGTAATATCGGTAGCGGCATTGCATTTTTTGGATTATAAATTTGGACATACAGATGAGTATCCTTTTGTGAACCCAACGGTGAGTATTCCGCAGATATTATTTTCATTTATCCTTATGATAGGATTGAGTGTATTAATAGGATTGATTCCAGCCAATAGAGCTGTAAAAATAAAACCAATAGAAGCATTAAGAGAAGAATAAACTAAACAACTATGAAAAAAATTTTAAGATACGTTTTAATTGGAATAGGCGTAATTTTGGTTCTATATGCCGTTGCAAGAGTTTTAAAAACAAATAGCAAACCAGCTGTAACTTTTGATACGGCAACTGCAACAGAAGAAACTATTACAAATAGAGTTGTTGCAACAGGAAAAGTTATTCCTGAAGATGAAGTATTGATAAAACCACAAATTTCTGGAATTATCGAATCTATTTTAGTAGAAGAAGGAGATAAATTAAAATCTGGAGATTTAATTGCAAAAATTAAAGTAGTTCCAAACGAGCAGTCGTTGGTAAGCGCTAGAGGACGTGTGAGTAATGCTCAAATAGCACTCAATAATGCTAAAATTGAGTACGATAGAAACAAGAAACTTTTTGACAAAGGAGTTGTTGCTAGTCAGGATTTCCTTTCTGTAGAACTACAATACAATCAAGCAAAGCAAGAATTGCAAAATGCACAAAACGATTACCAAATTATCCGTGTAGGATCTGCTGGAGGATCTGCAACTGCAAATACAAACATTCGTGCTACTGTAGACGGAACTGTTTTAGAGATTCCAGTTAAAGAAGGAGATCAGGTTATTGAGGCTAATAATTTTAATGATGGTACTTCTATTGCTACAATTGCCGATATGTCTAAAATGATTTTTGAAGGGCAAGTAGATGAAGCAGAAGTAGATAAATTAGAAATGGGAATGCCAATCTCTATTAATTTAGGAGCTGTGCAAGACAAGGAGTTTGATGCTAAGTTAAAATTCATCGCTCCAAAAGGGGTTGAAGACCAAGGAGCGGTTCAGTTTACCATAAAAGCAGATCTTTCTCTTCCTTCAGATGTTTTTATCAGAGCAGGATATAGTGCAAATGCTTCTATTATTTTAGAGAAAAAAGAAGGTGTTCTTGCTATAAAAGAAGCTTTACTTCAGTTTGATAAAGAAACAGAGAAACCGTATGTTGAAATTGTTACTGGAGAGAATGAGTATGAGCGTCGCGATTTAGAGCTAGGTGTTTCAGATGGAATTAATGTAGAAATCTTATCTGGAATAACAAAAGATGATAAAATTAAGGTTTGGAATAAAACTGAACCTATGGACGATGAAAAAAAAGGTGATAGCTAATTAATACTGAAAATTTAAAATGAGCTTTATGAAGTTTAAAATATTAATTTTAGCATTAACGTGCTCTGTTGTTGGCATTGCTCAAGAAAAAAAGCTGTGGACACTTGAAGAATGTGTAAGGTATGCTGAAGAGCACAATCTTACTATTCAACAAGCAGAATTAGATTTAGAAAGTGTTAAGCTTGACAAATCGGACGCTATAGGGAACTTTATACCTTCTTTAAATGCGCAAGCGTCTGCCTCTTCAAGTACAGGGTATTCTATTGATCCAACTACAAATAGTTTTGTGAATCAAAAGTTCTTTAACGTTACACCGTCTATTTCTTCTTCTTTAACTTTATTTGATGGGCTTCGTAATTTTTATCAGTTAAATAGAGCTAAATTAAATGCAATGGCTGTTCAATATCAATCGGACGACATTCGAGATGATATTAGACTTTCTGTAGCAAATGCATACCTACAAATATTATCTAATAGAGAAACGCTTAATGTTTTAAATGCTCAATATAGAGCTACACAACAAGATTTAGAGCGTACCAATGAGTTAGTAGAAAATGGAGTGTTGCCAAAAGGAGACCTTCTAGAGATCCAAGCTACTGCTGCAAATCAAGAACAACAAATAGTTGCTGCTGAAAACAGTGTGCTTATAGCAAGAATAAGTTTAGCGCAATTGCTTCAAATAAGCGATTATGAAAATTTTGATGTAGTAGATGAAGGGTATGCTATTCCAGATGATGCTGTATTGGAGATTACCCCAAGAGAAATTTATGAGAAAGCTTTGACTTTTAGAAATGATATAAAAGCATCAGAAGCAAATGTGGATTTAGCAGAAAAAGATCTTCAGATAGCAAAAGGAGCTAGGTATCCTACCATAAGTGCTTTCTTTCAATATAATACCAGATATTCTGATAACGCAAGATATCCAAGTACTATAGATCCTAATACGCAACAAATAATACCTGGAGCAGAAATTTCTTTTAAAGACCAATTGTGGTTGCAAGATGGTTTTGCGTATGGTGCGCAAATTAATATTCCAATCTTGAATGGGTTTTCTGTAAATAATAATATCAAGAGAAGTCAAATTGATGTGGAGCGCGCTAAATTACAGTTTACACAAGAGAAATTAAATTTAGAAACAGATATTAATCAGGCTTATGTAGATGTAAAAGGTTCTTATAAAAGTTATGAAGCAGCAGGAAAAACAGTAGAAGCTAGACGTCTGTCTTATGATTATGCTAAAGAACGCTACAATGTTGGATTAATGAATAGCTTCGATTTTAGTCAGGCGCAAGCACGTTTAGACGATGCAGAAGCTACTTTAATTCAAACAAAATATGATTTTATCTTCCGTTTAAAGGTGCTTAAATTTTATTATGGAATTCCTTTGGAAGAATGGTAATATAGCTAGTATTTTTGCATAATGGCAAAGATTCTAAATATAGAAACCGCAACAACCAATTGCTCTGTGAGTATAAGTGCTAACGGAAAAATAGTAGCATTAAAAGAAATTAATGATAGCGGTTATACGCATGCTGAAAATTTACATGTATTTATAAAAGAAGCGTTGAAAGACGCTTCTTTGTTGTTTTCAGAAATAGATGCTATTGCGGTAAGTAAAGGTCCTGGTTCTTATACAGGCTTGCGCATAGGAGTTTCTACTGCAAAAGGATTGTGTTATTCTTTGGATAAACCATTAATTTCTGTTCCTACACTGGCTGTTTTAGCCGAAAATAATAATGAAAAAACCGATTTTGTAGTCTCTTTGCTAGATGCAAGAAGAATGGAAGTTTATGCTGCTATTTTTAAAAATGGAGTGCAAGTAAGGGCTACAAAAGCTGAAATAATTACTCCAACATCTTTTTCTGAGTTTTTAGAGGAGGGAAGCGTTTATTTTGTGGGCGATGGTGCTGAGAAATGTAAGACTGTAATTACACACGAAAATGCTATTTTTTCTTCTGAAGTAAAATATCCTTCAGCAAAAGATATGGCAGTTTTAGCAACCGAAAAATATAAAATAGGCGACTTTGAGGATGTCGCCTATTTTGAGCCTTATTATTTAAAAGATTTTGTAACTACAAAACCTAAAAAATAAACTAACTCGCAGGACAAGCCCACGAGATATTCGAACGAAACAATTTAACTT
>Ga0114901_1000052_pt1 | contig 100739 bp, 79 predicted proteins | sample MalvireepMed_s16_FD_89686 | JGI IMG/M metagenome (GOLD analysis project Ga0114901, IMG submission 89686) | Marine viral communities from the Global Malaspina Expedition - Malaspina viral metaG DeepMed_s16 | ecosystem: Environmental > Aquatic > Marine > Oceanic | place: Mediterranean Sea... | reverse complement strand
CCAGAAGAAGACATTCCTACTTAGGAAACAGAACTATTAAAGAATTTGAAATAGATATGTATAATCAAAAACTAGCAGCATAGTCACTCAACTTAAAGTCCAGTTTTTTGTTGCAAGTCCACTATCAATACTTGAAAATTTGTAAAATTCCTAGTAATGAATGTCCAGTTTTTTATATAAAAAACTGGACATTTAAACTACTTTAGTATGTCGTCAAGATTCATAACCTCTACCCTATCGCTCAATTTATAAATCAATTGAAATGTGGTTTTACACTGGTAGCGTTTACGAAGATCAAAGAGCATTTTATCGATGCTGCTCAAGGAATAAGGGCGTAACTTGTAATACCGTAATACTTTTCGCGTTTGGATGATAGTAGCACCGTGCGCCAACGCACTGATGAGGCATACTTCATATTTTGACAAATTATCCATTCTTAAAGTTAATTAAACCTTGAGTCTAAAACTAGTATTTATTTTGAATCAATTTTGCCCTTGAAAATCTTGCATTCACTTAATAAAAAATAAGTGTTAGCTTTACGAATTTCTGGGTAACACTTTTCAGTTCTAACATGTGAAAACAGATCAGGTTGTACACCTATTTTACACCTCAATCTTCGGGAAGCCCTATAATTAGTGGATGCGAAACTATTGTATCGGAAAATAGTTGCACTTTTATATAAATTACCTAAAGCCTATAAACTCCCCCTTATCTTTGCAAGATTAACGCATTAGACAATATTCAAGCCTTAGGGAACTCAGGTGCTGTTGAACAGCATTCAACCTATCCTGATGGTCAGAAATGCACTAAATCAACCGAAGATTTTGCTTTAGATAAAAATTCATATACATCTCATAGTCTCCTACCGCTTTCTATGTATTCTCTTTAATGGGGCGCTTTTAAAGTCTTAAAGAACACTATTAGCGCGTATCAACAAGCATCCTTACCACAAGCGTATTGTGGTAAGCTCGTTTCTTTCTCTTATGTCCATTTCTTGTTTATTGTGAGTAAGTTCTAAGATCTTGACGCGTAGGTCACTGATAAACTTTGGCGAAAGGCTTACTGCCGGCACATCTTCAGCTTGTAATTGCATGCTATTATTCGATCTAGACTTTACCTCTTGCAAATACGCGGTTGTAAAAGCGCCATTACTCAAATCTCTAGCTTCAAAAGCTACATCCTGACCTGAAGATGCAGCTAATACCGTCACTCCATTAACCGTATTCAAATTATCAAATAACGTGGTTACCACATCGCTTACTTTAATAGGGTTTTTCGTTTTCCCTATCTTCTTGGCAATACGGCCGCGCTCACCATCTTTCCCCTTGGTCTGAGTAATCTCATAAGCATCCATATCTAGTGTATTTCCTGAGTGACAGGTATCCATCAATAAAAGCATTTTGGTAGACTGCGTTTCTCCTAAAGAAGCGATGATATCGTCAAAGGAAACTCCATACTCTTTTACATTGTTAAAATCCATATCATGTGGTGCATAATAGTAGTTCAATTCTTGATCTAATAGTCCATGACCTGCGAAAAATACGATCACTTGATCTTGTGGTCCTACTTTAGATTTTAAATTTTGGAGCTCTTGCATTATGGTCTTTTTTGTAGCCTGTTCGTTCAATAAATAGGTAACTATGGTTTTTTTAAAAGAAGCTGGCTTCCCCGTTTTCGCGTAAACATCTTCTTTATTCAATAAAAGCACTTGCTCTTTATTAGCTAAACTTTTCTTTTGTCTAAGTTCGAATAACTCACCAGCGTCGACAACAGCATCCAACACATTATTCATGTCAATCACAAGCCTCTTTTGCTTTAGCAGTTGAAAATCAAAATCATATTTTTCCCAAATCAGTCGCCTTTGATCATTCTCATAAGAATCGTTAGATCGGGAGATCGTACCTTCTTTTACATTGATGTAGTATTTATCTAATGTTGCCGTTGAAAATTCTTTACTGGCAGAAATTAAGCTAAAGGATTTATTCTCTAAACGATAGAGATACAGTCCTTCAAAAAAATCCTTATACAAGAAATGAGAGCCATCTGGGGAAACCTTTAATAAGGTGAGACCTTGGTCATTCTCTATCGCGCTGTTGATCGTTTGTTTATTCTTACCATCATATATCGTAATGGTCACGTTAGTCTTTAAGCCATCATAGTTAGGCTCGTAAAGCAACCACCTCTCGTCGCTAAGCGGGTAGAGATTCGTACTGCTGTATTGCAGGTCAACATCAAAATTAAAATCGATTGGTTTGAAGGAATTATTTGTCAAATCATACCGGTTCCATTTACCGTTACTTAAAAAATAGATTGCATCGCCATCAACAGTTCTAATAAAATCATCTTTACCGAAGAATAATGGCGCAATCTTCTCCTTAGGCGGTAAGCTCATAGTAGAAACCTTGGCATTTTTAAAGTCATATAATAGAAAGCGCTCCTCAATGGCGTCATAGGTGTACCAGTAACGGCCACCTGCCCCTAGATACTCTAAATATGGACGGGATTCTCTAAACCTGTTAATGACTTCCATTTGAAGATCACCATTAACATTATGAATACTCAAGGGTTCTGCATAAAATTTGTCATAATAGGCTTGAATATCCTCTTTAGGGATATCTCCATAAAACCTCGCTATATCAAGAGCATCCTTGTCTGCAAAGGTTAGGTTATTATTAGCTTGCCGGTACTGCGACACACCCACTGCCAAAACATGAAGCGTAGGCTCCAATGCAGGACCCGTGTAATTTACTGTAGCTCTCAGTATTCGATTATTGGTTTTCTGTTCTAGTACCTCTATATAATTAAGTGTGTCTGCTACTTCAAAATCAAGATTGATTTGCTCTCCGACTACGTGCCATTGCTCACTGTTCAACTTCACTCCGTTGTGTTTAAAAATTAATTTTTCAGGAGTTTTATTGAAATTAAAACTTAAAGTATTTTCAAGTTTGTCTGTTGTTAAGCTGGAACTTCCATTAAGTTGAATGGCGTTGATATCAACATCAACGGAGGCCTGTTGAGTTGCTGTGCCCCTTGCTCTTAGTTCTTCTGCTTTTCCGATTGCTGCGAGGTATTCTTGATCAATTTCGCCTAGCACTTTGAGTACCTCGTCAGGCTTTAGATAATCGCTAATCTTACCGTTGGCTTCTTGATCAAGAGTCAACAAATCACTTGCCTCAAAATTGGCGAAATAATATCCCGAATCACTTACCAGCATTTGGCGTTCATCATTCTCGAGAATCCACTGTGCTTTCCTAACGTAGTTCGTAGTATCGTATATATCAATATTCCCTTTTGCGTGGCTCACGAAACACAGACTGGCATCTTTATTAAAAGAGAGTTCAACGGTGGGATTAGCCTGATCTATTGGGATTAACCGATCGTCAATAAAAATCCCGAGGTTATCGACGGCTATAGCAAGCTTGCTGTTCTGAAAAGCAAAAGCATCGATCTCAAAACATTCCTTTTTTTGAGCTTTTACATCTTGATGCGCGTCTATGTCATAAAACACCGTATACTTCACACATTGGTCAAATCTAAAAGGCGGTTGTACTGATAGGGCAAAAGACGTCGTATCCACAGAAAGAACCTCATACTGTTGTTTTTCAATAAGCTGCTCCTTATAGATACTTTGCATTGACTGCACACTGCGTATTTCAAATAAGAAATTTTGATCAATTGTAGCAAGAAACTCCCCGTTTTCACTTAATGCCGCTTTTTGAAATAAGCCTTCCATAGGATCGCATCTCTTCTCGGTACACACCTCCAAAGTTCTTAAACTGGGATACTCAGTACTTGAAAAAGGTTGGTCTACAGCAATAGCCAGTTTTTTTATACTACTATAATCAACTATGCTCTTTCTCTTATTTAAAACTGGTGACAGGTAAGAGAACGTATCCTTATCTAAATTATAATCAATAAGTCTAAGTTGGTCTTTATATTCCCCTAAAAATGCCAGGCTATTATGATGAAACTCTTGTTGGCCTTTATTAAAATACTTGTCATAAAGATCAATACCTTTATTGAGTTTGAGCCAGTCTCCAAATTTTAATCGCTTATATTTATTTTGAAAGGTAGACGCCTTATAATATCTAATATTAGTTTCAAAATTTGAAAGGTATTCCTGCAGAATGTAATCTCCATTGGATAGAAAAAAAGCTCGATTATCACCATATGCCAAAGACCTACCCGTTTCAAGAGATTCGTTGGTAAGCGTATTAAATTCAAAACTTGTATGAGGCTCATCACGCCCCGGATTAGAAGTGATGAATCCTCTAATCAAATTTGGTTTTGCTATGTAAAGGTAACTTAAGGGTTTCTCTATTTTAAATTCTGAAATGTTATAATAGTCCTTTATGCGACGGCCATAAACCAGGGGAGTCTCAAAGGTATTCGTATCAGAGAACACAACCCATTGATCCCCATCAGCTGATAGTTCTAAGCGTAAATCAGTGGTAAAAAATGATGCCTCTAAAACTATCTTTTTTACAAAACCATCCATTTGGTATCTAAAAATAGTCAGGGTCTTAAAATTTTGATCATATTGAAACAGTAAAAATGACTCCTGACTTTCAAAAAGCACCTTATACTTTACACCAGGTTCTTTGAGTTCTTCTTTATGTAAAACCTCAGCATTAAATTTTTGAACCACCAATTCGTTTTTATAATCAATCCCAATATTCTGCGTTAATGCATATATAGAATCCTTGGGTGCAAACGAAATATCTCGTACTGTTTTACTGGTTTTGATAGGATCTAATTGAATAAAAGGGTCTTTTTGAAAAAGAACCATTCCGTTTTGACTATCAGCATGGACTACCGCAGCAATATAATTTTCATTACTTTTTCCTTTTAAAGTTCCTTCAATCCCAAAACTTGATACGATCTTTTTAGTGTCAAGATCATAAGAATATATAGAATCAACTGATTGGTTAGGCGTTATAGAGAACCTTTTAATAACGGTCAATTGCTTGTTATTTAGCTTTAGTAATTGAGCTATAGGATAATTATCTGCTTCTTTAAAGGTTGATACGTATTTACCCGACTGCTGATCATGTACTATAATTTTGCCTGAGGTATCAGCAGAATACACCTCACCTCTTTGCTCCAAAACCACTACATCACTTACAGGAGCATAATGTACATCCTTTACTATTACGCCGGGTTGATGTTCTTTAACTTGTGAGAGACAGGCAGTGCCTATTGAGAACATGAATAAATAAATAAAGGGCTTCAAGATTTTAATTTTCAAGTAAATTTTCAATGGTCTTCTCCTCATTATTAGCTGATAATTACTCCCCAAAGGAATAGGTGTTTTGTCCTCCTGCATTTTTTAATTAGTAATCTTAAAAAGAGAATTTAGACTATCCTCCGAGACATAAATATACGTCGTAAACACATCATTAAATAACTGTGCAATACTCTATTAAGATTTGAATTCAAGATATTAGACTTTTCTTGAGTATTTTCCAAAGAGAAGAAGCAGTTTGAAAAGAAAGGCTCCTTTCCCACTCTAATATTCAACATCTCACTATATGTTAACGAAATGTGAAATTCCAGCCTGAAAAAAGCTGTTTTCATACACTCTTTATACACTATCCTAGGCTTTGCCTGGGGGATGCCTAGGCGTTGGGTGGCTTTAAGGCCTAAGTTAGTAGCTCTTTATTGTTAATCGCAAAAATACGAATCGGCTTGGTTTTGCCTTTTAAGCTTTGCGTCCCAAGGTCGGTTAAGCTCAGGGGTTCCGGGATTTGAAGTTGGTTAGCAAGGCTTTCGGAAATCAAAAAATCCTGTTGCAGCTGGGTAGACAAACTCAATATACGTGCTGTGGTGTTGAGTACATCTCCGGTAAAGAAGATATCCTTTTTCAGTGCTCCTATTTCTCCGGTGGTCACCTGCCCGATATGCAAGGCGGCCTTAAAATCGGGAAGCAGACCGTATTCCTTTGTAAAGCGGTGTTGTCGTTTTTGCAATGCGGCTTTCATCTCAAAAAAACATTGGAGCGCGTTGTTGTTTTGGAGTCCGCGCTCTAGCTTCCAAGTGATCACGATTTCGTCTCCCACATATTGGTAGACTTCGCCATAATTCCTGATGATGGCCTCCGAAAAACTCTGGTAATAGTCTTTAAGTAATTTAAAGTAGGTCTTGTGCCCGATCTTTTCTGCAATGCTCGTAGAGTCTTTCATATCGACAAACATAAACATCCGGTGCTCCACCCGCGGTTTATGATAATGCCCGGTAAAAAAATTGAGCAATACGTGTTGGCCTATATTTTCACTGATCTCGGCATAGAGCAAGGATACGATCAAAGAGAAGAGCAACTGCACCGCAGTACTGATGTGGGTGATGCTGAAAAAGAACAGCACATAGCGGTCCCATACGTTTTTGCTGAAGACCGATTCCTGTAGCTCAATTGCGGCAGCCAATATAAAGAAGACCAACATAATGACAAACATCAGGATGGCATAAAGCAGAAACTTACCGCCTAACTTTTGCGGAAAGCTTTTTTTAGCAAAAAGTTTATTGATCAAACGCACTTCGATAAATCCTACCAGGCAGCCAACGGCAAACACACTGATGCTAGCAAAAACGATGATGCGCCGGGTGATGCGTATGGCAGATTCGGGCGTGTTCGCTCCGTCTCCCAGCACGGCATATTCACTCCATAAAAAAGCCCATCCAATAAAGAGCCAAATGAGCCCAATGGGTAGAATGCGTTTTAGGTAATAGTTGGTTTTTGCTGAAAGGGCCATGCTTTTTAACTGGGCTGTTGTTTTATGCTCAGCTAAAATACAGCCTAGGTCTTTAACAGCAAGCAGGTTAGCTCAACTTTTGGTGTATTGCTTAATCTTTGATAGGTTTTAGTGCCTTTCCATTTCGTTTATAAGCTCTTTGGCTACATTGGCCGCAGCAGGAAGAAACATCGTTGTTACAATGCCTCTATTGACAATCACATCGTGTTTATCATTTAAATCTTTCTTCGTTTGAAATAGCGCCCCGTTTTTTCTCAATTGATCCTCCAGCGTGATAGGTAATAAGGTTCCATTTTTTGCCCAACTTTTAGTTACTTCTGTTGAATTGGGAAAACCGGTTAGTTTTACACCTTCAACCATAAACCTACCCGAACTAAGCTTTACATTTGCAAAAGCGCCCGGACCGTGACCACATCCACCAACAACCCCACCATTCTCATATATCTTGGCTATTATAGACAACACAGCTTCATTAGTAGCCACATCAAATAAAGGGCCGTAGCCACCGCCAATAAAAACTGCTTGGTAATCTTTATAATCTACACGATCTGGGGTTAATGCATTCTCAACTTTAGTTTTAAAACTCTCATACTTTATTGTGTAACTGCTTATTCCGATAGGATCCATGGTAAAGGGTATCTTTTCACCTGTAGGTGAAAGAAAATCTACATCGTATCCGTGCGAGACAAAAACGTGATATGGGGGCGCAACTTCCCAAAGATTATTTCCAGCAACATGTTTTTCCGGGTCGCCCATGTCCTCAGTATTGGAAACAATAATTAAAATTTTTCCTTTCTTGCTTGCATTCCCATCACAAGACAATAGTATGAATAGTGTGCCGAGTAGGGCTAGTAGTTTTCTCATAGTACGTTGTGTATTTAGCCCAATTTCTACGCTTCTTATTGATAAATTAGATTTTCGAGTTTATCAGGATTTCAAAACTGAGCATCTACCGCGTTTTATAGTTATTGGCAGGGGTAAAGGTTTTAAAAAACAACTACCTCAACCTGTCACCGCCTCAAGTGCATTTGAGATATGCATACTGCTCCAGACCGCCCGTTTAATGAAATAAGGCTATGATCTCATCATGCTGTGATTCCTCAGTTACTATTAATATCTCCTCTAGCAAATCTGTAGAAGTAGGCCTTGGATTTGGATATTTGTGCGTGTTGAGAAAATTTTTCAAAGCTGCATTGAGTTGTGGTTCGCCCATTAATTCGCTTAAAGCAACAAAAACGACCGCTCCTTTTGAATAGGCTAAATAGGGATCCCCAGAAGTTTTAAGCAAAGGAGTTTTCTTGTAAAAACCCTTTTCAGCATCATAAATCTGCTGGTGTATGGCGACTCGTTGCATCATCTTCTCCTTCCCGTACATCTTTTTATAGAGCATCATTTCGGTATACATCGCTAAACTTTCCGTCAGCATCGCATAGCCTTCCTGGTAATCGGGGTTGATTTGATTATTACCCCACCAAAAATGCGCTACTTCGTGGCCTGCTAATTCATTTACAACATCCTGATCTGTTTCCTTTTGAAGATTTGCATTGAAGGTCATATTTTCAGTCATAAATATGACTCCGGGATACGAAGTGCCTGCAAATCCCTGAGTAAAAGATGATACCTCGGCAAAAATTAGTGATTCAAACGGATAAGGTCCAAAATGCTCTATACAATAATCAAGTGTCGCTTTAGCGTTTTCCAAAAGATGATCTACATTATTATCATGTAAGGGATGGTGATAGACTGCAATATCAACGCCTGCATATGCTGTGCTTTTTACTTCATATTTTGCAGAAGACAGCGCGAAACGGAATGGAATATCAATGGCTTCGTATTCGTAATAATTTCGACCAGCGTTCTGCCATTTATTGACTAATTCCCCCGTTCCGATTGCAATCTGATCCTTCGGGGTAGAAATTTCCATCTGCAGCTTTATAAAATCATCCAGCTTCGTTTTGGGTGCTTCAAGAGGTTTGATCTCTGTATTTTTTCCCAATTCATACTCCTTCCTGATTTGATCCTCGGTCACTTCTTTATTCGCATCATATCCGAATTGTGGAAAATACCGACTGATGCGCAAAAAGGACCCGTTTTCCACAATGGCATTGAAGGAATCATGACCATTCACCGGAAACCATTTATAAGTTAGTTTAAATACCAATTTTGCAGTATCCTGTGGTTGAATAGGCAGCATTAATTTATGCGCTTCAATTCGGTTTTTAACTACAATTGACTCCTCTTTATACTGATAGCTAAGCTCCTTGATCTCAAAATTTTCAGGAATATTAATCAGCAAGGTGTCGATGGCAACCGCGTGAAGGTTTTTGATTGTATAACTTCCCTGAATGCTATACTTCTGCTCCTCAGGATACAGGTCTATTTTTGCAGTTACTTGTTTAATAGTAGGCTGCGGTATATTCTGATATTTCCTATAAGCTTTCTCATAATTTATGCTCTCTAAAATTGCCGTTTCTTCATTTTCGGGTTCATATCCATTTAAATAGAATGAACTACTTAATAACGCTATTAGAACGAATCCTGCAATTCCTGTCCCTTTTATTAACCTGTAAGTTGAAGTTTTAAATAGATTGAAAACCAATATTAAAATTCCCAATAGAGAAAAGCCGAATAACAATCGCCATAAAAATGGAACTATATATGCGCCATAACTCAAGAAGTCACTATAGGTTCCGTTGTAACCTGAAAGGAATCGAAGCAATGAATTTTCTAAAATATTCTTTGCTATTGGTGTCACAAATAGCAAAAAGAACAAGATTGAAAGGCCTAGTGCCAGCGTCTTATTTTTACTGATATTATTGATGCAAAGTAAGATCAATGAAAACAAAATAAGTGGTGCAGTATTAAAAATGAACACGCCCAAATAAGCCTCCAGATCAACATAGGTATAATTGAAAATCAGCTGAAAAATAACAGCCTCTAATACAATAAGCCCGGTTAGGAAAAGTATAAGTAAGATAATGCTTCCTACATGCCCGAAAAATTTCTCCTTTGAATAAAAAGTGACATTCTCAATGATTGAAAATTCAGCTGCTTTACTTCTCCAGGAAATATCATTAACAAAATAGACCATTACCAAAGCCCCTATGGAATATAAGGTAGTATTGATCGTCTGGGCCAATAATCCAGAACTAGCATAATGTTGGGGAAGCCGAATGCCTTTATTGATATCATCAAACATTTCAACGCCTATGTAAAACAACATTAAAATCGAAACAGAGGTCAACGCAATACTTTTAAAGATATAGATCATATCTATTTTAATAAAGGATAGCATCGCCTTCCCTTTGGTTCTTTGATTGAATAAGGTTTTTGAAGTGGTAAAAGGGATACATGTATGATCCAATTCTGCTGTTGAATCATTCCTTTTAAGCAACTTCTTTTTGGATTTAGGCAAAAACGAAAAAGACCTGGCTCCCAGATAAACCATCAATATGGAAAACATTAGGAAGGCAACCCTGTTGATTAGCAAAAGTCCTGAAAATGGGACAATCTCACTATTCCTTTGGAAGATACTGAGATCCTTTCCTTCATAGAAATACCCAGATATCCCAAATAGATCTAAAACAGCAGATATACGTTGCACATCCTGTGACTGCGGTAGTGATTGGGCCATGAAAGGAGCATTGGAAAACATCAAGGCTATCATATACAGCACATATAAAAGCATCCCTGCTATGGCAACCAATAATTTACTTTGAGATTTCTGTGCTATAAAAAAAAGTATACTGCCTACAACTAATGCATTGACAGCCCCAAAAATCAAGGTTGGATATATATAATGCCCTAAATAAAAACCTGGATTCAGCTGGGAAGTATCTAGGTATTGCAATCCGACCGCATACCCAAGAACTAGGAAAATAAATCCAAAGAAAGTACTTAGATAGAATGAAAGGAATCTTGCAACAGCAAAATTCGTTTTCCTAACAGGTGTGGAAAATACAACGAGGCTAAAGTTGGCATCCTTTTCTCTGAACAAGATAAAGAAGGCCATGATGGTCCCAATCAGTATGATCGTCAAACTCAGTAAACCTATCATAAAGCCCACCGAGTACGAAGCATTTGCTCCAAGCGCTTCGCTTACCGAAATATTAAATTTATACCCCACTAAAAACCCCAGACCTAACAAGATCACTAGTGAAACATATACTCCCTTTTGTTTCAATAACGTAAAAATGTCATTCAATACAATGGTTCTCATTTTTCTTTAGTTATAGATATTGAAAGTAAACCTGCTCCAGACTCGGCTCTAAACTCTTAAATTCAGGGGGGCAATGCGCTTCGTTCACGGTAACGTGCGTAACTTTTTCTATCAGCTGTTTGCTTATGACATTATATTGCAATTCTAGTTCTGATAGCTCCTCTTTTCGAATGGCTTTTCTCCAAAGCTTCCCTTTTAAATCTTCTATAAATTGAGTTGGTGCTCCCTGAGCTACAATCCTTCCCTTTTTTATAATGGCCATTTGCGAACAGAGGTTTCTCACATCTTCTACCAAATGGGTTGATAGAATGATGATGATATCTTCACTTAGTTCGCTTAGAAGTGTATTGAAGCGATTTCTTTCTTCAGGATCAAGTCCTGCGGTTGGCTCGTCTACAATTACAATTTTAGGGGCTCCCAGTAGGGCTTGCGCCACTCCAAAGCGCTGTTTCATTCCACCTGAGAAGGTATTCACTTCTTTGTTTTTCGATTCGGTCAGGTTGACCTTATCAAGCAAATTCATTATTTGATTATGCCGAGCTTTTTTGTCCCCCACCCCTTTTAATTTTGCCAAATGATCCAACAACTTATAGGCAGATACTTTTGGATAAACCCCAAAATACTGCGGTAAAAATCCAAGATGCTTTTGAAGCTCAAGAGGGTTGGATACGACATCAATGTCATTGAAACGTATGTTCCCTTCAGTTGGTTTTTGCAAACCCACGATAGTTTTCATTAGAGAAGATTTGCCAGCCCCGTTGGGACCCAGAAGTCCAAATATTCCATTGCTGATCTCTAAATTGAGCTCAGAAAGCGCCTGATAACCATTCCCATAAATCAGGGAAAGCTTCTCTATCTTGAGTGTATTCATAATATATATGTTTAATTCTTAAGCAACCAGGTTGAAATACATGGTAGGAAACCATCTATAAATTTCTTATCTAAGTTATCATACTCCCCTCTTAAACCTGTTTTTGCCTCCTGAAACAAATGATTGGCAGCATTAAAAACCTTTAAATCATAATCAGTATTAGCTTTTAAAAGAGCTGATTCCACCCTGTCTTTATTTTGCTCTATACTCACCTGAGCATCATTTCCTCCGATTAAGGCCAAGACGGGAATATTTAGTTTCTCCAAATCTTGAACGGGATCATATTGAAGAAAGGATTTTAAGGAGGGTAGATTGTAAATTACTTTTAACTCATTCGCCTTTTGATCCAAGCTTGTATTCAATTCAGATTTCTTTTCTGTTAATTCGGGCTGCTGTTTTACTAAAATCCTCTTGTAGGTTTCTTTATAAAAATCAAGTTCTTCTTCTATGTTTTTATTTTTATCGATTGCACTCATTAGCCTGTTATGAGCTGAAACCTCCGCCTCGACGATCTCTCTTTCGAGATTAGAAGATATATAGTCCAATCTAACCTGAGCTAGAACTACCTCTTTAAGTGGTACTGCGGGAAAAGCCATTAATATTAACTCACCAACTGATTTCTTTTCGGCAGCAACTTTTGCGGAGATTATTCCACCCTGACTATGTCCTAATAATATGAAATGATCAAATTGATGAATTGATCTCTTTTCAAAATAGTATAGAATACCCTCTAAATCATTAGAAAGGTCTTCCAGAGTACTGTTCACGAAATCTCCGGTGCTATTTCCTTCTCCTCTATCATCATATCTAAAAGAAGCAATCCCCTTGGCGGCAAGATGGTCTGCAATTACCTTAAATATTTTAAAACCAAATAGAGTTTCATCTCTGTCTTGCGGACCGCTACCTGAGCTCATTACTACTAATGATTCTGACTTTAGATGCTTAGGAATTAATAGAGTACCACCTATTCTCTCATTATTTACGGGGATTATGATGTCAAACTCCTCCCAATTATTTGTTACAAAACCAGACTGTTTCTCTATCATTTCTAAAGGTTCTTTCGCAAGTGTGGTATGACTTAAGAAAATAATCGCTATAAAAAAGTACGTCTTCATAATTCAATTAATTCAGGTGTGATAATTAAATTCCTATTTTTCAAGCAATACCGATTGTAATACGAAGGCCAGATTTTCATTTATTGAAGAGGTAATTATTTCACTTTCTCAAGCCTATGGATTTCGTTGAAATATCCATCGGCATAACCTAACTTGTACTTTTCTGAAATTTTAATGGCTGTTCGATAGGTTTGAATTGCGTTTTCAATTTGATCGACCTTTTCATATTGACGGGCTAAATTCGTAAGAAGCCCCACATAATTAGGATAGGCCTCCGTGGCTCTCTTCAAAACGCTAATCGCCTCTATGGTACGATCTTGTTCCAGCAAAGCAGAATATAGTACTACATACTCCATTGCCGGTCTTCTGGTCATAGGACCATACCGATCCATTAGCTTTTTCTCCCCTATTAAAAATTCTATCTGATCGAAGCTTTTTGCAGTGATCTCATCCATCTCCAAATCTGAATAAATGAACCTTAAACCATTATAGTTTAACAGGAGTCGCGCCTGGTCATGGTCCTCATTAGCAACTACTTCATGCTTCCAACGAAATCCAGCAGGCGTATTAGTTTTAATTACTTCTACATAGCGCTTTAATTCCTGTCGCATTCCCCAGCCGTCATTCCCACCAATCCCAAAATATACTGTCTTATTCAGGTCTGGATTGGATTTGAAAAAGGCTTCGGCTTTCACAATCATTTCCTCATTATTCCACCATAAAGCAGGTGCCTGGATTATATATGCATCGAATAGACCGTGTTCCTTCATCAGGCTATAGGTGCTAAACAATCCTCCAAAAGAATGCCCTTCTAAAATGCGATAGGGATGGGTTCTGTAATTTTCTTCAATAAAAGGGATTAACTCTTTTTCCAGAAATTTTAAAAATTCTGGAGCTCCACCACTTTGCGGAATTCCTGCACCTTCTACTGCACCATAAGTATTCTCTCCTGCCTTGGATGGAGTGAAATCTTTTGCTCGGTCTGTACTCTTTATCCCAACAATTATCATGGGCGGAATAAGACCTGTTTCAGCCAGAAATTCAGAAGTAGCCACAACATGTTTAATATTTTGAAGTCCATCCAATAAATATAGTACGGGATAATCTGCATTCGTATCCTCGTAGCCTACAGGAGTAGAAATTATTAAAGGCCTTTCTTCCGCCAATATTTCAGATTGAAAGTTATGCTGAACACCTAGACCCAAAAGCTGATTGTCTTCAGTTAATTCTATTTTATTTGCTATCTGTGCATTTGAATGATATTGTATCATTAAAGCAAAAGATATAATGAAAAGGCTTATTAGTTTTTTAGTTTTCATAGTAAATAATTTTATAATCTTTGGTTGTTCCCATGATTAACATGTAAATCGCTAGGCTTACTTCCCCAATTGCTGCAGCTATACCTACTATCAGAGCGGTATATCCTTCATATCCCGGAACATTAAAATTCCCGAAAGTTTCAACTAAATAACCAGCAGAAGCACCAAGAAGTAAACCTCCAAAGAGTTTCGGAAAGACATTAGATTTATAAATAAGGATACCGAATAGCAAACAGTGAATTCCGAAAAAGCCTCCTGCGATCAGGTATCCATAGTGATGCGCTTCTAGAAATAAGGCGCTTAACTCATTGACCTGAGCTGTAGTAAATGAACTTAAAAGGCTATCTGAATCAAGAACCTTTAAAGCCATATAATGATTCAATAAATTCAAACTTCCGATAGCGGGGTGGGCTATAAGCCTAAAAGCCGAAGAAATCATCGCCAGATTTTTGTTGAAAGGCTTAAAGATTTGATATAATAAAATTGATATGACGGCATCCAACAAGAATGCAATCAGATCCGTAGACAATCCTAATTGGAATAATCCTTTGTTGTTCAGGATATTTTCTGCCGTGGCCGCGGCATCATCAGCGAGGATAAGTGTTTGTCGTACATAGCCCTGACTAAAACCCGCGCATATAATTACCAGTAGATATAAAAATCCTGTAAACCTTATGGTTTTTACACGTACTAAATTCTTAAGAGTCGTCATCACTTCTGCTATTTTTACAGAAGTAAAATTCTAGAATATGATGGTTATACACTTGGCCTAGCGCGCCAAAGATTTTACATTTTGGGCCAAAGCGCGAGCTAGGAACTTTTACGATACTCCTTTGGGGTTTGGTCTGTCCATCGCTTAAAAGCCCTGTTAAATGAACTCTGTTCTGAGAAACCGGTTTGAAAGGCAATTTCTCCAATGGTGTATGTAGAATTAGCCAGTAAATGCCGTGCAGTTTCTTCTTGATTTTTTCTAACAAGTTCCCTAAACGTTAAATCCCTTTCGCCTAACCTTCTTTTTAAAGTTCTCGTACTTAGCCCCAAATACTCCCCTACTTGGGTCAAACTTGGGATACCACTAGACAGAGACTCTTTTAATAGTCTGTTGATTTCCCTTGTTAGAATATCTTCTTCAACAGCAAGTTTGGATTTTTCCTTTTCCATCGTCTCTATCAAGAATTGATGGATAAACTTATCGGCTTTAATTGTAGGAATTTGAAGTTTATCAGATTTAAAAATCAAAGCGTTCTCATTACTTCCGAAACGTACCGGACAATTAAAATATTCGGAATAATATTCGCTACGCGTAGAAGAATGTTTAAAATTGACTATTTCTGGTTTTATACTCTTACCGGTAACTTCCTTTAAAACCCCGATCAACATTACAAATGAAGCTTCATTAGCCGTTTGTATCCCATTGCGATATACATCCCGGTTCATTACTAATTTAGTATTTACCAGATCTTCTTTGATTTCTATAAAGCCATCATTGGTAACCAGCAACATATATCTACGCACATTTCTTAGCACGTCTATGGCTTTCAGACAGGTTTTCCAGGATAATCCCAGAATTCCGTAATCTATAGAAACAAGTTGTTTCCCCTGTCTTAAACCAAACCCGGGCATAAGCTCTTTCTCTGCCAATTCGTAAACCTCTAATAGCATTTCCATTGGAACGTGGTCTCCAATAGATTCTTTATTCAAATGTGTATCAAGAAGCTTTTCCGGTATTCCTTCCTTTAATGCAAGTTGAATTGCCTTTTTATATATAGTGGATGTAACGAAAGCCATTCTAAAATCTAATTGCTAAGACGATATGGATCATTACCTGTAAGTATTTCGATATTCTCGGTTATTTTGTCAATATCCCAATCCCACCATTTTAAATCAAGTAAATGCGCAATCTTTTCGTCATCAAATCTGCGCTTAATTTCTCTTGCAGGATTTCCTCCTACGACAGCATAAGGTCTTACATCTTTTGTTACCGTAGCATTCGTAGCGATAATCGCCCCGTCTCCAATTTGAACTCCAGCCATTATAGTAGCATTATGTCCGATCCAAACATCATTTCCTATAAGGGTATCTCCTTTGTAGGGATAGAATTTCCCATTCATAGCTTTTTCCCAGCCATTTCCAAAAATCGCAAAGGGATATGTTGATACTGCATCCGTAAGATGATTGCCCCCATTCATAATAAATTTTACTCCAGAAGCTATCATACAGAACTTACCAATTATCAATTGATCGCCGGTAAAATCAAAGAGGTATTTGACATTCTTTTTGAAATTGTCTACCTCCTCAAAGTCGTCGTAATAGGTATAATCCCCAACGACGATATTGGGAGCTTCAATTATGTTTTTAAGAAAACAAAGTTTTTTATATCCCTTCAAAGGATATACTTCATCTTTATCTGGACCCTTCATTATTTTTTTTCTAAAAATAGGAAATTGATAATAAAGTAAATTAAACCTTGAGAGCTCACTCCGCCTCCTTCCGCCCGTCTTCCAAAGAATATACGCTATCTTTACCTTCAAACTTGGGTTGCAGCCCGGGCTTGTTTCCCTATGGGTCTTATGCTCCCTAAGTCCTGTTCTTTTTACCAAGATCAACACCACTATGAAAAACCTCCTGCTACTTCCTATCCTACTCCTCTCGCTCCTTACTTCGTTGAGCAGGGCACAAGCCGTGATCCCTGAAAGCTATATCAATCCCTTAGATCTCGATTATACCTATATGGTTTATAATTCGAGTAAGAATATTTCGTACCGCTCGGGTGCCGATCCTGCGGTGATCGAGTTCCGCGGGGAATACTATCTGTTTGTGACCCGCTCGTTTGGCTATTGGCATTCTACCGATCTGATCAACTGGGAATTCATCAAACCCAAACAATGGTTTTTTGAGGGAAGCAACGCCCCTACCGCTTTTAATTATAAGGATTCGCTGGTTTATTTTGCCGGAGATCCTGCGGGCTATGGCAGTATTTTATATACCGACAATCCCAAGGAAGGCTTATGGAATCCGGTAGCTTCTATAAGCAATAATATTCAGGATTCTGAATTGTTTATCGATGATGACGGAAAGACCTATTTGTACTGGGGTTCTTCTAATTTGCATCCCATTCGCGTAAAAATGCTGGATAAAGACGATCGTATGCTGGAAACCGGCGTTAAAAAGGACCTCATCAATCTGGACGAGGAAGCACACGGCTGGGAGCGTTTTGGCGAAAACAACTTTCACCCTACACTTAAAGAAGGCTATATGGAAGGAGCTTCGATGACCAAACACGAGGGTAAGTATTATTTGCAATATGCGGCACCGGGAACGCAATTCAATGTCTATGGAGACGGAGTTTATGTGGGCGAAACACCACTGGGTCCGTTTGAATATATGCCCAACAACCCGATGAGTTTTAAACCCGGAGGCTTTACTAACGGAGCGGGTCACGGGATCACAGTAAAGCAAACCAACGGGCAGTACTGGCATTTTGCAACGATGGCGCTGGCTTCTAATTCGCATTGGGAGCGCCGCCTGTGTATTTTCCCAACCTATTTTGATGAAGACGGACTCATGTATTCCAATACCAGCTATGGAGATTATCCGAGGTATGCGCCGAGCCATCCTACCAAGGCCGGGGAACATAATGGCTGGATGTTATTATCGTATAAAGGGAAGGTGAGCGTTTCGTCCTCGCAATTACAAATCACCAAAAGCACGATCACCGATGGGGATTTTGAAGTCACCGAATTACCTCAAAAAACCAACGCTGACGGAAGCATAATTTCTGAAGTATTGACCGATGAAAATCCGAAGTCGTTTTGGGTAGCTGAAGCGAATGATGCCAAACAATGGGTTGAGATTGAATTCCCCCATCCCGGAAACGTATATGCACTACAACTGAATTTTCACGATCACGAAAGCGGGATCTATACCCGTGTGGAGGGCTTAAAGCATCGCTTTATGATCGAAGCTTCAGAAGATGGTAAAACCTGGGAAACGGTTATCGATCGTTCTCAAAGTTATAAAGACACGCCCAATGCCTATCTCGTATTAAACCAACCGGTAAAAGCACAGTATATCCGCTATAAAAACATTGAAGTCCCTGGCAATAATCTCGCACTTTCTGAAATTCGGGTCTTTGGAAAAGGCTATGGTAAAAAACCAACGAAGGTTAAAGACTTCAAGGTAGATCGACAAACCGACCGCAGGGATGCGCAACTCACCTGGGATGCTGTTAAAAACGCCCAAGGCTATAACATTCGCTGGGGTATCGCTCCTGATAAATTGTATCAGTCGTGGTTGGTTTATGATGAGCACGAACTCTTTATGCGTTGTTTAGATCGGGATCAGACCTATTATTTTTCGATCGAAGCCTTTAATGAAAATGGGATCTCTGAAAAAACGCAGGTGATGAAGGTGGATTAAAAATAGTAACCATATAAGGTTAAAAATATCAGATTTTAAATTGAATTAAATAATACTGTATTTTTCTAAAAAATAGCGTTAATCCCAGGCACTGGCTGCTCTTGAAACCTGCAAATGCGTATACTTGTAGTATTCAGCCCGATTAACCATGCGTTTTAGTGATTTACCCAAACAACCCAGCACCTTTGTTTCCTATTGGCATGTAGGCAAGCTGCTCTATGGGGCCTTGTTTTTGTTTATTTTGGAAACGCTTTTTTACTATACCAAATTTGTGGAAGCTTATACCGAAAAAACTATTCTTATCATCGGGTTTTGGTTGTGGTGCCTGATGTTTTCTTTTATTCATATTTTTCTGGTTACCATGGACGTCTGGTCGCGGTTTCAAAACTATAAGCGCATCAAAGATCACTTGTTTCAGCACGGGTTTACGCCTAAAATCGCCGATCATTATAAAGGCAGTAAATGCCAGCGGATGGCTTTGTATGCCGCAGCTAAAGAACTGGGCATGGAAACCGAGATCAGACAACACTATGCGCAAGCCGGTATCAAGTGGTATCATTTTATCCCGCAGTTTATGCTTCAGGATCCGTTGTTTCCTTTTAAAAAATACTTTTGGTCGCGTACCTTTTTAGAAAAGTATTACGAACCGAAATTCAACTTTAGAAACGCACAAAAATTCACGACGGAATGCTAAATGCGATCAAGCTGAGCAAATCCTATACATCAGGAAAGGTGCTCGACGCGGTTTCCCTTTCCCTAAAACCCGGTACTATTAGCGGCCTTTTAGGTCGCAACGGTGCAGGAAAAACCACGCTTTTTAAAATACTTTGCAAACTGATCACGCCCGATAGTGGCAGAATACAGCAGGATTCTAAAAAAGCCAAACCCATTGGTGCGGTGATCGAAGAACCCGGACTCTACACCTACCTCAACGCGTACGAAAACCTCAAACTCTTTGCTCAAATTCAAGGCGCTCCGGCCGATCGGGCTTCGCTAGAAAATTACTTAAGCCAAGTAGGGCTTCCGCTAGAGCGTAAAGATGCCGTGCGCAACTTTTCGATGGGAATGAAGCAACGCCTGGCTATTGCGATCGCGTTGCTGAATGCACCGGATATTCTGATTCTTGACGAACCTTTTTCAGGTCTGGATCCTTCGGGAGTGGCTTCGCTAATACAATTGATCAAAACACTCGCAGCGCAGCAGATCGCGATCCTCGTTTCGTCCCATTTGATGGCCGAGCTTCAAAAATCCTGTGACTATCTTTATGTGATCGATCAAGGTAAGATCGTTAATGAAGGGCCTACGCAAAGCTTGCTCAACGCGCTTATTTCGGTATATACACTCACCGGAACTGCTCTTGAAACGGCACCATGCCTGAAGCCGTATCTCCTAAAATCTGAGTTCAATCGAGTGACCCTTAGCTGTGAAGGCACTCCTATTTCAGAACTTCTAAAAAGACTTATCACAGCAGGATTTGAGGTACACTCCTGCGTTCCCGACATTTCTTTAGAACAACTTATAATTCCGCTTGACGCATGATGATCCCCTTATTAAAAGCTGAATTGTTTAAACTTTTTAGAGCCGGTAAAACCTGGTATGCCATCGCTGCCGTATTGCTTATCGAATTTATCATTCTTATCGCCGCCTACTTTCAAGGCGCAACGATCTTAGAGTTGCTGCTCGATAACCTACGGCAATCTTTCTATTTTGAGGGAACGCTATTAAACGGAAACCTGCTGCTCTACATCATTCTCAATTCCTTATGGTTTAATCTGCCGCTTATTTTGATGATCGTAAGTTCGGCTCTCATCACCGAAGAATATAAAAACGGCACCTTAAAGACCTTGATGCTTCAGGCAGTGCGCAAACGCCAATTGATCTTGGCTAAATACCTTACTTCAGCGATTTTTACGCTGTTGATGCTACTGTTGCTGATGACGAGTACCTTCCTCCTCGCCTACGGTATTTTTGGCAGCGGCGATCTGGTGGTGTATCTGGGAAGCCTTAATTTTTTTCCTGCGGAAGAAGCCTTTAAACGCATCCTACTGGCTTTTGGCTCAGGAACCTTGAGTATGCTGTTTTTTACCACGGTGAGTGTAACCTTAGGAATTTTACTGAAAGAACCCGCAAAAACCTGGATCGCTTCGGCCTTCTTTCTTATTTTGAGTTCGTTGCTTTTAAAAGCTGATTTTGGTTTGGGGAGTGTAGCGCGTTTTTTCTTTCCTAAACTCACCAACACGTGGCAGCGTTTTTTTGATTTTGAATTGCAGCTGCAGGCGATTGCTATCGATAGTCTAGCTTTGTGCCTCTATACGCTTTTGATCGCCCTTGGCGGAATGTATCTGTTTACCAAACAAGATGTAGGATGATGAAACCCCTTTATATACTCGCTTTTTTGCTTTTCGGTTTGAACGTGCAAGCTCAGGAAATAGATGCCGATTTATTGGCGATCAAAGCTAAGATGGATGCCGTAAATAGCTTTTCGGCAAGGCTTCAGTTGGATCTCGAAGCGCCGTTTATCAATATGCCTACCAAGCGTGCTGCGATGGAATACCAGCGTGGAAAAGACCTAAAATTCTCGAGTGATGATTTTGTCATCTTACCCAAACGCGGTCTCGATTTCACCCTTTCTGAATTGTTTGAACATCCGTTTATCACCGTAGATCGCGGGATGCAAATGATTGACGATCAACAAGTCAAAGTGCTCCATGTAATCCCTACCGGTGACGACTCAGATATGGCGCTGGCAACCTTGTTTCTGGATACAGAACAGCAACGCATCGTAGCTTCTGAGATCACTACCAAAAAGAACGGCACCTATAAACTCAAAATGGAATACGATCGAGCATCGACCGTGTTGCCCAGTTATGTAGAAGTTGCTTTTGCTATCGAAAAGCTTAAAATCCCATTGAATTTTATGGGAAGTGATACAACAATCGACCGCAAAACCATGCGGAATATGGATACCAAAACCGGCATCTTAAAACTGAGGATCACCGATTACAAAATCGACCTTCAGCCTTAAGCCTACTCCCACTTCATATTTTGTAGGCGGATCGCATTAAGAATCGCGAGAAATGCCACGCCTACATCGGCAAACACCGCTTCCCACATGGTGGCAAGTCCGCCGGCACCCAGAATTAAAACCGCTGCTTTTACACCAAATGCCAGAGCTATATTCTGCCAAACGATTTTACGGGTTGACTTTCCGATCTGCATGGCTTGCGCCACTTTTGAAGGTTCGTCGTTTTGAATGATCACATCTGCAGTTTCGATAGCCACGTCACTTCCCAAACCGCCCATAGCGATCCCTACATCTGCCGTTGCCAGAACCGGCGCATCGTTGATGCCGTCGCCTACAAAGGCTACTTTGGTACGCCCTTGCGCCTGTAATTGTTCCACCTCACGCAGTTTCTCTTCCGGTAAGAGTCCGCCTTTTGCCCATGTAACCCCCAGACTTTGCGCTATTTGTTGGGTTATGCTGTCCTTATCGCCCGAAAGCATCACGGTTTGTTGCACACCAGCTTCTTTCAGTTTTTGAATGGCTGTTTTAGCATCTGCCTTCAGCGCATCGGCAACCACGATATAACCGGCAAATTGGTCCTCAATGGCGACCAGCACCAGAGTTTCAACAACAGCATCAAGGCTTTCCGGAACCACGATATTATGGTTGTTCAGCAACTCGGCATTTCCTGCGAGCACTGTTTTTCCATTAATGGTTGCTTTCAGTCCCTGTCCGCTGTGCTCCTCAACGTTTTTCACCTCCAGAGCTCCTGTTTCAAACTCATACTCCTGAATCGCTTTGGCAATGGGGTGGGTCGATTGGGCTTCAATGGCTTTAACATAAGCCATAAACCGGGTTTCGTCCCAGCCGTTATGCACTTCGATGGTTTTTATACGGAACACCCCTTGGGTAAGGGTCCCGGTTTTATCGGTGACCAGGATCTTTATTTTGGTCATAGCATCCAGAAAAGAAGCACCTTTGAATAGAATCCCGTTACGGGATGCAGCTCCCAAACCACCAAAATATCCCAAGGGAATAGAGATCACCAAAGCACAGGGACACGAGATCACCAGAAAGATCAGGGCGCGGTATAACCATTCTTTAAAAAAATAATCGGCAACAAAGAAGTAGGGTAAAAAAGTTAAGGCTAAGGCCAGAAAAGCCACCAGTGGGGTGTAAACTTTAGCGAATTTGCGAATGAATAATTCGGTTTTAGACTTTCGTGAAGTGGCATTTTGTACCAATTCCAGAATACGTGCGATCGCACTTTCTTTAAAAACTGCAGTGGTTTGCAGCTCGATCACTTCATCCCTATTGATGCTTCCGGCGTAAACCGCTTCGCCTTTGGTGATCGTATCGGGTTTACTTTCTCCGGTTAAGGCAGCCGTGTTCAGTGAAGCTTTTGCACTTAATAAGATTCCGTCTAAAGGTATTTTTTCACCTTTTCGCACCTGAACCCGTTCCCCTACTTCAACAGCATCCGGAGCAACCGGAGTGAACTTTGCATTGCGATACACCAGAGCTTCGTTGGGCCGTACATCTAACAGCGCCTTGATGTTGCTTTTGGCCTTATCCACCGCCGCATGCTGAAAGAGTTCGCCCACGGCATAAAACAACATTACCGTAACCCCTTCGGGATATTCGCCCAATACAAAGGCGCCCAGCGTTGCGATGCTCATCAAAAGAAATTCTGTAAATACCGCTCCCTTTTTAATGCTTTCCCAACTGTCTTTAAGCACCGGGATCCCTACCGGAATATAGGCCACGACATACCAGATCAAGCGGAAGCTCTCTTTGAAAAAGGAAGCTTCAAAATGGTCTAGGAGCATTCCTGAAGCCAGCATCAAAAAACTGAACACTCCGGGCGCGTAGGTTTTAAACTCCAACGTATGGTGATGCTGATGTTCTGCAGCGGGTGCTTTGCTGTGTTTGGCGCAGCACGCGTCATCAGTAAGGGTCGTATTGTGGTGTTTATGCTCTTTCATAGTTGCAAGTTCTATAAAAGCAACGTGCAACAGAAGTGCATTTAATAACTGCTGCAGGCATCACAAATGCCTTTAACCACCAGATTGGCATCTTCGGCAATAAAGCCTTGGGGTAAATTGATGTGAGGTATTTTATGCTCGGTAAGGCATATGGTTTTGTCACAGGAATTGCAATGAAAATGCAGATGCAAATCCCTGTCGATATCGCAACGGCATCCAGGTTCGCAAAGTGCATATTTAAGCACGCCGGTACCGTCGTCTATCTGATGTACGATCCCTTTTTCTTCAAAGGTCTTTAGGGTGCGATACACCGTGGTACGATCTGCTTTAGTAAACGCCAGTTCGACATCGGTCAAAGCTTGAGCAGCCTCCTTTTCGGCCATAAACTTATAGATCAACATACGCATGGCTGTAGGCCGCACGTCTTTTTGCTTCAGTTTGCTTTCGATCTCGTTCATACGCTGATCTTCTTAAAATCTTCGGTGATCACGGCGCGGTGCTTGATGCCCCATTCGGCAATAACATCGGTTAATTCTTTTAAAGAAGCACCGTAGGGTGTGATCTTATAAAACACGCTTACCGGCTTGGTATCTACCACCGTTCGCTCGATCAACTTATTCATCTCGAGATCTTTGAGCTCTCTGCTGAGCATACGGCCTGAAATACCTTCGACCTCCCGAAGCAATTCAGAGAATCGCATCCCCTGAAAACACAGACAGGCGATGATCGAAACTTTCCATTTGCCGCTCAGCACATCCATAGTATCGTGAATGGCTCTTATTTTCTCCTTACAATTTAAATCTGCTTCACACATAACCCGGTTACTCTAATGTTACTAGCTATTTTGTTACAAAGTTACTTTATGTAACCATGCTTGGCTAATTTTGCTTAAAAATTATATTAGCATATGAGTTTATTAGATGATCTAAAATGGCGCTACGCAGCCAAAAGTATGAATGGTGCTGAAGTACCTCAGGAAAAACTAGATTATATTTTAGAAGCTGCCCGCTTGGCACCTTCTTCTTCGGGATTACAGCCTTATAAAGTATTTGTGATCTCCAATAAGGAATTACTTGAAAAAATTAAGAATGTGGCCTGGAATCAAAGTCAGGTTACCGATTGCTCGCATTTATTGGTTTTTGCTGCTTGGGACGGGTATACTGATGAGCGTGTGAGCGCAGTATTTAATTATACAATGGATCAGCGTGGGTTACCGCACGAAACCATGGATGATTACAAGCAAAATATTATGAGCCTGTACGAACCTTTAGGCAAAGCCTGGCAAGCCGATCACGCTGCTAAACAAAGCTATATCTCTTTTGCAATGGCCATTGCTGCAGCGGCAGAGCAAAAAGTAGATGCAACGCCTATGGAAGGTTTTGTTCCTGAAGAAGTAGATAAATTATTAGCCTTAGAAGGTTCTGGCTATAAAAGTACCTTGTTGCTTACATTGGGCTATCGCGATGCCGATAATGATTGGCTGGTGAATATGAAAAAAGTGCGAACCCCTAAAGAAGATTTCATTACTGAAATCAAATAAGCTTTTCATCTTAGGTATTACATAGTAAACTACCACGGGACACGCTCCCGTTGGAAGTGATCCATAAAAAAGTCCGGAATAGTATTCCGGACTTTTTAGTTGGGGGGGAATCAAAATAGTTTATTTAATTTTTTTAATAGCCGCTATGGTTCCTTGACTTGAAGAGGTCTCTGTTTGCGTTTTGGGTTCGTAAGCCACCTCAAATTGCTCCCCTACCGCATCATTATTTTTTAGATTCTTCGTTAACTCTGAATCACTTTCTAGAACCACGGCTTGATGTGATGCATCTGAAAAGAAGTAATATTCTCCTTCATATCCGTCAAAAATAAGTTCTTGTGTATCTTTTATATTTGGGCTTGAGTCTTCAGGAGCGTTCATTGCTACGCTAAATCCCATGGTTATTATTGCTATTATGCTTACTAAAGTCTTCATTTGTTTTTCTTTATACCTCTAATGTACAATGCATTGCAGGTTATCTACAAAAGATTAAAAGTACTTTAGCATCATATGCTAAGGCTTTCTAAATTTTAGACCGTAGCAACTAGAATTTTAAGAAAAGCCTAGGGTTTAGCTTCGCAGCTTGGGCTCCAACCATAAGTAGCCCATTGCTAAAACAAAAATCACAAAGAAGTATAAGGGGTTGATAGGGCGTTTTACTAAAATCTCCTTTAGGTCGGTATCTGCATTGTTGAAAAACTCCCTATTGGCTTTTACCCGCGCGCTGGCTTTTATGGTTTGCCAATCTGCTTCTGAAAACACGTAATAGGCATGTTCTGAAACCCTATCTCCTGCGGAAAAGCTTAGGGTAAACCAACCGGTTTCTTCGGGATAAAATGTAGCAGACCACAGCTCCGGGATGTCTGGATGTTGTGCAACAGGAATAAAATTCCCGTCCGAATCGGTTAGGGTGAATTCTGAAACCGCAGTTCGAAATTTTATGGTGTAGGGTTCGTTAGGTGTAAGGATTTTATCCCGTTCTTCCCAGAAGACCACATTGCTTTCCGGTTTGAGTACCGATTTTAAAATCTCGCTCCACAAGGATTTATACCGTTCCTGATTTCCTTTCAGTTGCAAGGCGTAGGTATTAGACAACACGGTGGTACTCACACTTCCAAATCCTAAGAATCGTTGTCCCGCCAAAATCTGATTTCCTGACTTTAGCGTCGCATCAATGTTGGTTGCAGGATTTAAGTAGTATCCAAAAGTCGAAACTACTGTGCCGTCTTGTAGTTCTACTTCCGTCTGTGCGGTTCGGGTGAATTTAAAATCGATCAAGGGCTGACTGCCATAAAACAGCTCTTCGCTAGGCATCACAAACACGCCCAGCCCCTCTTGTGTTATCGCATCTTTAATGCTTTTTTGTTCGTTTCGGGAAAGGGATTGCCAAGCTCCAGCGTCTAGAATTAGTAAATACAAATCATTCAAACCGGAAGTAGTCAAGGCATTGAAAGGCTTCCGCTCTTGGTTGAAATATTCATACTTGAACCGGCCTTGCGTCAACTGACTGCGTACCAAAACCTGATGGTTCAATTCCGCCAGATAATTCTTTAAGTACTTGAACTCAAAAGACGGAAATGCAGAAAGCATTACAAGGCTCAACTGCTTTTGCGCGGTTATGTGAATGGGTAAAGCTTCGTTGTTCAAAACTTTTCCCAAAGAATCCTTCTCAACCAAATTGTATACAAAATCTCCCGGGGCTTTTACTTTCGCTTGAAGTGAAAATACCGTATCTGTTGTCGCAGTAAATTGAATCGAATCCAATCCCAAATTTCCCGGGGCTTGCAATACGATTTGATTTCCGGGTTTCGGCTTTAAGTATCGGGCCGTCAGGTTTACATCTTCCCCTTCTGCAAGTGTTTTTGAATACTTAAGCTGATCGATTCCATTGGGGATTTCCGCTTGTAAAAGGTTTACAGTTCTTCCTTCTAACTGCCAGAAATCATAAGGTTTTATTCCACTTCCCAAAATAAAAAGTTGGGAAAGCGAATCCAGTTCGTTGCGGTCTATATAGTCTTGATAAACCAATTCCTTCAACGCCGGATTTGTTTCACGCAAACTATCCAGCTGTGTTTCCTGATATCCTGAAGTGAGTAAAACTCCTTGTTTACCTTCCACTGAAGTCAAATTTGCCGGTTTTAAGGCAATTGCCAAGAGTGCCAAAACAGCTACAAAACCAATGCCGATGCGCAACACAAAACTGCCGCTTCTACGTGGCCATTCTTTCATTACAAAAACAACGAATAAGGCTATAGCAGCAATCAATCCCGGAATCCAATAGGCGCTATGTACAAAAGTCAACTCACTCATCAGCATCCAACTTTTTAACCAGTACCGCATCCAGTTTAGAATATTTAGCATTTTGTGTGTTGGGCTTTACTTCTTCGGCGGGTAAGGCTTTTAGCAACCCGTTTTGCAATTCTTTCAAGGTTTCGACATCGGTATCCAAGTTTTGCGAGATCCAATTGAGTTGTTGTAGGGTTTCCAGATAATTCCCAGGCTGCTCGATGGCTAAGCTTGCGAGTTGGTTACCTGCTTCTTTAAACAATTCTTGATCTGCGGGAGTTGGTTTCGCTTTAAGTGCAATCAAGGCTTCTAATCTTGAGATGGACTTTTGAATCGCTTCAAAACGGGCGGCTTGTTCCATATCCTCCTGTTTTGTGGTGCTTGAAACTTCTTTTAACTCGCCGGTCAAGCGTTTATCTTCCTTGATGGGCGGCGGATCAAAACCTATGCGATGCACATAAATACGCGAACTGTTTTTGATCTCCTGAATCAATTTCAACGCCTCATTTTGATACGGCAGGGATTTTTCGGGCTCAAACATTCTCAGGTGCAATTCTGCATCCCACATAATATTGAGCGCCTCGCGCAGCTTTTGTTTTAGAGATTTTGCAAACAGGGTTGATTCTTCGGGGTCGCTGTGGTTGTGCACGTATTTTTCCAGCGGATCTTCCTCCTCTGTCTCTTCACCTTCGTGCTCGTGCTCCTCTTCAACGAGATTATGCTCATTAGAACTGTCGTGTCGATGCGAATATTCTGCAAGCGGATCAGCATCCTCTTCGCTCAACATCCCGGGATCTTCGGTTTGTGCCGCAAGACCACCTTCGGCTTCATCGCCCATAAATTCGCCATACTTTAATCGCAAACTTTTCTGGTCAAAAGCGAGTTCGTTGCTGGTCGAATTGAATTCCTTGGTACTTAAATTCGGTTTGTCGTTAAGCAGTTTTTTGGTATCGATAATGAGTTGGCGCTGACTTCTAAAATAATCCGGAAGCAAATCGACACCCATTCCTCCGGCCTCGACATACTCATATTCGGTCGTGTCTTTGATCACCGCAAAATAGGTTTCACTTCGCGCTACATTAGGCTTTGGTGTTTTCAAATCCTGCGCGTGCACGTAGAAATAAAGTTCGTCACCCGGCTCCATTTTGAGCTGATCCAGATCCAGTTGTTGCGAAAGGGATTGCTGCTTGCTTCCTTTCGCTATAGCGGAATTAAAAGGAATTTGCTCCTCGCGAAACTTCACCGATTCTCCCGAACCGCGGCTCACGGTTGCCACGATATAAGCAGCACCAATGCCGTAATCGTCGATGATTTGTACATCAAAATTTATACGTTTTTCATCGCCAGGCTCAAACGAAGTAAACTGGTCGAGCTTTAGAACATCTACCTGTGGCGGCGCGTCAACCAAGGTCTCGATGCTGTGCAAGTCTGAAACGTAAGCATTACCCAAGGTATCCACAAAGCGGAAACTGTAAAACCCGGAGGTTGTTAATTGCTGTGTTCGTTCATAAGTTTCGCCGTTGCGTTTCATCGCATATTGTGCCGATTGACTTTCCATAAAAACCGAATCGACCGACTGGTCAAACGTCAAGGTCCAAGTGATTTGCGAACCCTCAAGCGCCTTGACATCCATTTTTTCGCTCGTGCGTGCGGCAATGCCGGTGTATGCAGGATAAAGCACAGTAACCGCTTGTTGGGTGATTTTAGGCGGAATTCTTTTCGCTCTCGCGGAATCTACTGCGCGGATGAGCATTTCGTTTTCCGGTTGGATTGTTTCCTCCTCAAAAAGACTGTCATTTGCATTTAATACAAAACTCAAAATCACCGTGGCAACCAAAACTACAAAAAGCAACAAACCGAAACCTTTAAAGTCTATAGGCGGTTTTAAGGCTTTGAGTTCGTTTGCCAGTTTTTGCTCGGTACGGTACCGCTGTATCTGACCTAAACTGCTCAATTCTTCTGCAGGTTGAAAAACCAGTCCTGCACTGTATTCAGAATGCTGCATGCGGGCATCGATATAAGCGATCACTTTTGAAAACCTCAGCGCCAAAGGTTTGTATAGCAAAAACCCAATAAGCACTAGGATCATAAATAGCACAATACTCACCACAATGCCCTTGGTCAAAATAAATAATAACATCGCCGGAAGCAGCGCCAATAAAAGCACCAACAACCATAATTGGCTTTGCCAACGCTGTTTGAATTTTAGGACGCTATGTTTTCCTGTATTGCTCATTGCTTTCGAATTCGGGATAACACACGTTCAACAATCAAGGTGATGAGCAAGGCCAACCAAAACCAGTGCGTCAGCGGGATGCTTGAAGCTTGATTTAGTTCTTGCTCTTCTGCTGTGCGCAAGGGTGTTGCAAACGCATCGGCTAGCACGCGACGGTCGTATTTTTCAACCATTTCATCCAGCTCGGGATGTAGGTTTAGCAATGGCAGCAAGTGTTCTGCAAGATGTTGTTCGACTACATTTCTACGGGTAAGGTTTTGGGTCATTGAAAAATGAGTGCTGTTTTTTACGATCAACTCAGAAGCGAACGCATCCGGTTTAAAGTCGAGTAGCGACCCTGAAAACTCAGGCGTATCACTTGGGCTAAGCCAAATCAAAATCCCATCTTGAGATGTTTCATTCGGAGCAACATCGGTGATTGCGATTGGACGCTTTAAATACGCAGATAAAGCTTCAAAACCGGTCTTTAGGAATTTAAGGTCGGTTTGCAGGCTGTCTTCCGCGAACGCGTAAACCTGAAGCGTGTCTAGAGGTTGAATCTCGAGATCCATTTCCAAGTTTTGTACGGAAGCAGCTTCACGAACAGACTTTTTAAAGCGTAGCTGTTGCTTTGTACTTTTCACCTCAAGCACTTCTACCGAATCTTGTAATTGGGTCAGGGCTACAATACCTGCTGTGGTTTGAGCGGAATCGATAGTCACCCAATTTACATTTTCAGTAATTTCCGGGCGTTTTCCTTTGAATCCGCTAAGAAACGTTTGGGAATACACTACCAGACTATCAGCTTTTAATTTCTCAAAATCCTGTGCTAGTTGCCAATAGTTGGCCGCAACGGTTTTCACCGAATCGGCTGCATTGTACTCCGGAAAATCTTCTTGAAGTAGCTTTACCGTTTTGCTTTCCGCCAGACTGTCGATGGAAGTTTTGAACGTGCCAATCTTTAATAATTCCGGCTCCACCAGATACACCAAATCCTGATTTTTGGTTTTTGTTTTAGCGAAAGGTTCGGCCAAAATAACAACCAACAAAGCGATCGCCAGCATTCGTAACAGCAGCAACAGCCATTCATTGAGCTGCAGGGTTCTCGTTTGAGCGTTTTCAGATTCTTTGAGGTTGGCAATGCTGCCTACTTTGATGGTTTTGCCCTCGTCTTTGCTCCATAGATGAATGGCTACAGGAACGGCGAGTCCCAGTAAAGCCCATAAGTACATCGGATTGGCAAAAAACATATTAAACGAGATTTATGCGTTTTTTGAGGAACAGATTCAGGGTTTCTCCCAGAGGTTCGCCCATCGTAAATACCTGATGGCTGATGCCTTGATTGAGCAACAGTTCTTCCGTTTGTTTGAATTTGTTGTGCAAGGTTTCCAGATAGTGCTTCTTGGCCTCCTTTGCCGAAACTTTCAACTTGCTTCCGGTCTCCAAATCTTCAAAAGTCACTGTCCCTTTATAGTCAAAATTCACTTCGTCCTGCCCCATAATTTGCAACACCGCTACTTCATTCCGCGACGTTTTCAAAGCATTTATGAATGCTGAAAGTTCGTCGCTATGCTCATACATATCAGTAATAAAAAAGATAAGTTCTTTACGACCACGCTCGTGTAAGCGCTCATTACTTATGGCACTCATCGGCCAGGTTCCGGTGGTTTCTACCGTAAGTAATTCCTGGAGTAAACGGTTGAAATGCTGTATACTGGCTTTGGGATATATGGTCGTCAAGTGGTTTTCGCTTAACGCGAAAAGGCCAACCTCATCCCCTTGTTGATGTGCGAGGTACGCAAGGCTTGCCACCAAAACCCGTGCGTAATCCATTTTGGTCAGCTCGCCTTCTTGGTGTGCCATCGAGTTACTTGCATCGAGAATAAACTTTACCGAAACCTGAGATTCGATCTCCGATTGCTTGATGTAATAGCGTCCGGAACGCGCCAGCATTTTCCAGTCGAGCAAACGCAGATCATCTCCCGGTTCATAGCCGCGGTATTGACTAAACTCCATCCCGCTGCCAAGGCTTTTACTGCGATTTAAACCTTGTAAATAACCATCAACAACCACCCGAGCGATCAGGTTGAGTCCTGACACTTCGTGTAGGATTTCTGGTTTGAGGAGTTCTTGATAGTTGGTTTGCATCCCGATTTATAAAATGGTTTCCAATAGTTTTTGAGTAACCGTATCTGTCGTAATGTTTGCAGCCTCCGCTTTAAAATTGACGATCACGCGATGACGCAACACCGGGAAAGCCACAAACTTTAAATCGTCTGGAGTCACCGATAGCCGGCCTTGTGAAAGCGCTCTGGCTTTTGCGGTTAAGATCATTGCCTGCCCGGCACGTGGTCCTGCACCCCAACTCACCCATTGCTTGACGTATTCGTCACTCGTCGTTTCAGGGCGGGTTGCTCTGATGATCTTACTCACTTTGCTTATCAGTTCGTCACTGATGGGTACTTCGCGTACGAGTTGCTGTAAGCGTATGATCTCTTCGCCGCTAAGCACCGATTCTACTTTAGTTTTTTTAGAACTCGTCGTAGCTTTTAAAATCGTCGTTTCCTCTGCTTCGGTTGGATAACCGATGCGGATGTAGAGCAAGAAACGGTCTTGTTGTGCTTCCGGCAAAGGGAAAGTTCCCGATTGTTCAATGGGGTTTTGCGTTGCGAGAATAAAAAAGGGTTTATCCAGCGCGTAGGTTTTCCCGGAATAAGTCACCTCAAATTCCTGCATCGCCTCCAGCAAGGCCGCCTGTGTTTTGGGCGGCGTACGGTTTATTTCATCGGCAAGGATGATGTTTGAGAAAATAGGTCCCTTATTGAACTCAAAGAATTTCTTCCCCGTGGTTTGATCTTCCTCAAGAATTTCGGTTCCTATGATATCGCTGGGCATCAAATCTGGAGTAAACTGAATGCGTTTAAATTTCAGGTCTATGGCTTGTGCCAAAGTACGTATCATCAAGGTTTTTGCCAGCCCGGGAACCCCTTCCAGCAAGGCGTGACCTCCAGCAAGAAACGTGATCAGCAACTGCTCGACCGTTTCTTCCTGACCAATGATGATCTTACCTATTTCTTGTTTGAGCTGTTTGATTTTCGCCGTAAGGCTCGTTACCTCCTGCTCGATTTTTACCAAGTTGTTATCCATACGTTTAAATTATGAGGTCAGGGCATACATCACAATGTTCACCCCAAATCGTGTATTGTCTATTCTATAAAATCGCTTGTTCCTAAAGTCGTAATCCCACTCGCAACCGTAATCCTTATTGCTATACAACACCCCAATGCGCCCGTTAATCTCGATGGCTTTCAGGTAGTCGTGCACCAGATCATCTCCCCAGCCGTTAAGCTCCTGAGAAGTTGCCGGCGGACCGTCTTCAAATTCAAAGAAGGAAGAATAGAGTTCGTGATTGTTCGGGATTTTTTTGAGTTCGTCAGGACCAAAAATCTCCTCCATCTGCCGCTCAAAAGATTTTGCAAAGAGTCCGTCAATATCGTGATTGCAATCATCTGCAAATACAAAACCGCCATTGCGCACATACTTTTCAAAATTCTCGCGCTCCTTGGGTGTAAACTGCACCAGTTTATGTCCTGAGATGTAGCAAAACGGACATTCAAATATCGCATCGCTGCTTAACGCGATGATATTTTCTGTCGTATTGATCTTAAGGGTGGTATATTCTACAAGCGAATTGAGCATATTGGAGGGCATACGCTGATCTACATCCCAGTCGCCCGACTCGTATTGCAATCGTGTGAAGAAAAATTCGGTATTCAATGGGAGTTTAAGGGGTTTGCTATTTCTATTTTTGGCGAAAGCCAAACTTCAATACATATTAAAGAAAAAGAAAAACTGGCTACTTATAAAGTAACCAGTTTCTAGTTGTTTTTGTTTAGACCGCGTCTGAAAGACTGGTAAACGTAAAGTCTCTGACCTTCATATACGGAAGGAGATTTCCATTTACGCGTACCTGTTTGCCCAAGGCTTCAAGGTTGTTGAGCATAATGATCGGACTCTCGTTAAAGCGGAAATTCTTCACCGGATATTTGATCTGTCCGTTTTCGATATAAAAGGTCCCGTCACGGGTTAGCCCTGTAAACAAGAGCGTTTGCGGATCAACCGAGCGAATGTACCAGAAACGCGTCACTAAGATTCCGCGTTTTGTGCTTTTGATCATTTCGTCAAAAGAGGTATCGCCACCTTCCATAATCATATTAGCTGGAAAAGGCACCGGATCAACACCTTGCTGCGTTGCCCAGTAGCGGTCATAGGCAAGATTTTTTACGACTCCGTTTTCTATCCATTGTGTTTTTTTACGCGGTAAACCATCGCCACTCCAGGTAGAAGCAGGTACATCAGGATGCAAAGGATCTGACCATACGTTCACGCGCTCGTCAACTATTTTTTCTCCCAATTTTGTTCCTCCTCCTTCCTTAGACATAAAGCTTCGGCCTTCATCAGCAGTACGTGCATTGAACGCCCCACCAAATCTACCGAGCAAATCGCTTACCGCAGCAGGTTCTAAGATCACAGTATAGCGTCCCGGCTCAATCGCTCTCGCCTCACGCGACATCACCGCTTTATCTATTGCAATGCCTGATGCTTCTTCTGCATCAAACTTGGTAATATCATTATAATCGCGCGTCACCCAACCCGAACCGGTACCATCGTTGGTACGCATCGTTACTGTAAAATCAACATTGGTCGATTTGTTGTAGGCGAACAATCCGTTTGAATTAAGCATCGCGCTAAAACCAGCACCATCATCTAAAAACCCGGCAGCCGTCACATCCTGCTCAGCAGCAGGCTTGATACTTTTTGCAGCAACTTCGGCACGATATTCAGGAGTTACATTCGCTGTAGCTTCTACATAGGTAATTGATTCATCATAAGTTTGCGGACCTAGAGGTTCCATATATTCTGGGTTCTCCGGTGAAAGCTGCGCCAATTCTTCTGAGCGACGTACTACTTTTTCCAGAGACTCCTCGTCAAATTCATCGATGGTTGCCGTTCCTGATTTCTTTCCGAAGCTAGAAACTACAGCCAAGCTTTGATTAGATTGGTGGCCGGCGGTAGAAACGGTATTTCGCGCATAGCGAATGTTGCCGCTCTCGCTTCCGCCAAGATTCATTACGCACGCATCAGCCTTAGAAAAGCTCATTGCCTTCTCTAAGATCTCACGTGCTTCTTGTTCTGTATATATTGCCATTGTACTTTGTATTAGTTGTTAGATAAAAGAATTAGACCGATCTGCCCGTATTGATGACATTAGCTCCGTTAAAACGCGCCGTTGAACTACCGTGAGAAACGGCACTTACCTGAGAAGGTTGTCCCTTTCCGTCAAAGAACGAACCGAATAATCGGTAATCCTTCTCGTCACAAATCTTTGCACATGAATTCCAGTATTCCTGCGTATTTGATTGATAGGCCACGTCATTCAACATGCCTACAATCTTACCATCTTTTATCTCGTAGAATACTGTACCGCCAAACTGGAAGTTATAGCGCTGCTGGTCTATAGAATAACTACCGCGTCCTGCGATATAGATTCCTTTTTCTACGTCTTTGATCATTTCTTCTACTGAATACGGCTCTTTGCCCGGCTCGAGGGAAACGTTAGGCATACGCTGAAACTGAACATCGTTCCAGCTCTGTGCATAACAACATCCGTGGGATTCATTCTGTCCTAGAATGCTTACCTGATCACGAATCGCTTCATAATTTACCAGCGTTCCATTACGGATCAAATCCCATTTCTTGGTTTTCACGCCTTCATCATCATAACCTACGGCACCAAGAGAATGCGGTTGTGTTTTATCGGCAACGATATTTACGATATCACTACCGTATTTAAAGTCTCCGGATTTCCATTTATCTAAGGTAGCGAAACTGGTCCCTGCATAATTGGCTTCGTAACCCAATACACGGTCAAGCTCCAGCGGGTGTCCTACCGACTCGTGAATAGTCAAGCCTAAGTGATTCGGCTCTAAAACCAAATCATATTTACCAGGCATTACAGACTCAGCAGTCAGCATTTCTTTAGCCTGCTTTGCAGCTGTTGTTGCATCTTCTATAATATCATAACTGTTGCGATACAGGTTGAATCCGGCAGGACTCTTCAGCTTTTCGCTATCCAATCCATCCATATATTCATACCCCATTCCCATGGGTGCACTGAGGGCATCACGAGACTTGAATTTCCCGGCTTCGCGGTCTATGGCTGTAACGCCAAAGGTGGGCCAAATGCGGTGAATATCCTGATCGATATAAGAACCGTCTGTCGATGCGAAATACTTTTGCTCATTTACCATAAACAAGGCCGAATTCACAAAGTTGGCTCCTGCATTCATCGCAGCTGAATTCGCGTCGAGCAGCAGTTCTACTTTTTCAGAAACCGGAACTTCTCTAAAGTCTTTGACGATAGGTGTTTTCCAGCTTACTTCGCCGTGAGCTTCTACAGGAGCAAGGGTCACGGGCTCCGTTTGAATTTTCGAATTTGCTTTGGCAATAGCAACTGCCTGTTGGGTGGCTTTTTTGATTCCCGCATCGGTTACATCATTGGTTGATGCAAATCCCCAAGTTCCGTTAGCGATCACACGCACACCAATCCCGAAAGATTCGGTATTCACCACGTTTTGTACTTTATCCTCGCGCGTGAATACATATTGATTGAGGTAACGTCCTATACGCGCATCTGCATAGGAAGCCCCGAGAGAACGTGCCGTATTTAAAGCCACATCGGCCAGTGATTTCTTGGTTGCAATGTCAAGACCGGGCTCTAAAAGCGCTTCAGCAGCGATATTGGTGCCCATCATGGAAGTAGGCAACATTAAGGCTCCCGCTCCCAATCCTGCTAATTGCACAAAATTTCTTCTTTTCATAAAACGGTTTATGTTTTTGATTAATGAACTACATCCCTCAACGCAGCAAGTACAAGAAAACCTTAAAATTCTGCTAAAACAACAGTGCTGTAAAAGGTGAAAACTTCTGGAAATCTAACGAGAGACAAGCCCTAAACTAATCGATATTATTTTCCCAATATCTTAAAAAAAGCTTAAAAACTTAAAATTTTAACAGAATCAACAAGCAGTATTATCAATTTTTCAAACCTACTGTTAAATCGATAATTTGACTCCTTTTTATTATCAGTTTGAAAATATTTCATCTTCAATTTTATTAATTCGCTAACCTCCTAAAAACAGAAAAAAGCTCCTGCGAGTGCCAGGAGCTTTTTAGGTTGTACTACTTTAAGAATATCGTTCTTTTACTGTGTATTTGTAAATCCATTTACATGCTGATGTATTTCTGCTTCCGTTCTAATCGTGTCGGCAGTGACCTTACGCAAGCTTATGTTTTGAACCGGTGCCTCTTCTTCTCCTAAAATGCGGGAAACAAAATCGACATTCGCCGCTTTGATGTTGGTCATATTCACCTGTTCTATCTGCGTTAACCTGCGCTCATACGTGGGTACCAAATCCCGCCATTGGTAGAGCACATCGGTCTCAATCCCTAAGATGCCTTTATCAATTCTTCCCGCTTTGATATCTTCCATATAAACATTCTTTACATAGCCCCCGCGGCGTTCATTGGTCTTTATAAATAGTAAATGGTTGAGTTTTGCATCAGGCGCTACCTCACAATTGCCCATATACACATTTTCTACTCCGCCTGAAAGTTCGCTCCCGATCGCCAATAGCTGATGCCCGTTCTTTACGGAACAATCCCGAATTACGATATTTTTAACCGGTGTATTTAAACGCCAGGCATCCTGATTACGTCCTGCTTTTACCGCAATAGCATCATCTCCCTGATCAAACACACAATTCTCGATCAACACATTCTGACTCATTTCGGGGTCTACGCCATCATTATTATGACCGTGGGCATACACATTGACATCTCTAATAATAACATCTGAAGATAAATACGGATGGATCACCCAAAACGGACTATTTTCAATAGCGATCCCCTCAAGCAAAATATGTTTAGATCGATTGAACTGAATAAACTGAGGTCTAAAATTTGCAGAATCGTTTACCATCTGTCGCTCTTCTACCGGAATGTCTTTTGAAGCCATCTCATAAAGCCGTTTCAGATTTTGCATATGTCCTGAGGGTCTGGCAAACCAAACCTCCCAAGTATCCATTTTGGCTTTTAATTTGCCCTTTCCGGTTATCGCTATATTTTCACATTCATAGGCGTAGATGAGCGGTGAATAATTATAACATTCCATTCCTTCCCAAGTGCTCAAAACTGCCGGAAGGTAATCCTGCGGATCTTCTGAGAACAGCAACGTCGCTCCTTCTTCTAAATGCAGGTTTACATTGCTTTTGAAATGGATTTTACCCGTGAGCCACTCTCCTTTAGGAATTACAACTGTACCTCCAGCGATAGCATGTGCGCTATCTATAGCAGCCGCAATAGCTTTGGTATTTGTCTTTTTATTGGTAGGATCTGCTCCAAAATCGGTAATCAGCAAACGAGGAGCATTCTCGAAGTTTGGAGATTGAATCGTGTAGTTTCCGAAAGGAGCTTCTACCTGAAGTGTGTCTCGTGTTAATGCGAACGCTTGCTCACTAGATTTTATCTGTTTACAGGCAACTATATGTAGCGTAAGCAAGGCTATTAAGAGTAATCTTATTCTTTTCATCTATACATTTGAATTAGAAAAGTAAGATATGGTTTTGATCAAGACTGTTCATCCTGCCCTTTCCTGCGCGCTTGTTATTGAAAGAATAATAATTCTATTAGTGTAGAATTCAATAATACTCTTTTAAAACACTAAATCTTGAACATACACTAAAAACACTGCATAACCATAAATTAACCTGTGTTTTGTAGTACTTTTAGAACAACCCAATCATAGCTCCACCCTAATGAAAAAATTACTATTTAAATCTAAATTCAAACCTGCCCATCATGAATTTAATCTATCGCGGAAAAAACCCTCTGGTGGATAGCGCCGTTAGAAGGACCATACAAGTACTTAAAAGTTCGTTTTTTCAAAACCAACTGCTTCAGAACCTAACCGAAGAAGAAGTCTTACAAATCCAAGAACTTTTCTCCCACATCAACAACACTCAGGAAGAGGTATTGCTTATCAAAACCTATTGGAATCCTCTTGTACGCACGCAAATTAGTTTTTCTAACAGTTCGCAATGTTTAGAAATCAATCTAGCCACGCTCAAAAAATCACGACGTATTCTCTTAGAGCAGATCGTGCGCAATTACACCTTGATCGAGTTCAAAAAAATTCATCCGGAGTGGGACGAATTTTCTCAGCGTGATGAATATCTGGCGTCCAAAATATCGTCCTTAGCTAAAATTTATGCCTAAAGTGTGTTATTTTACAAATAAACAACCTGCAAAATATTGATTTTCAGTATTTTAATATTTTAAAAAAATAATATTGCTTTTGTTGCACGAATAGGAATTTAAAGTACATTCGCTCGCATTTTTAACGCAATAAATCACATTCTATGAAACGCAATATTTTAGCTGGTTTCGCACTGAGTTTATTCATCACTGTTTCTTCTTGCAGAGAGTCTGCAGAAGCAACTACTGATGAGGCTATGCAAGAAACTTCTATGGAGGAAGTAACTCCTGAAGCTCCTGTATTAGAAGAGGCTCCTGTTGAAGCTCCTGCTGAAGTTGTAGTTGACAGCGCTGCTGTTGCTACTCCAGAAGCTGAATAGTCACGTCTGTTTCTCAGCTTTTTAAAACACACAAAGCTCTGCCTTATGCAGGGCTTTGTCTTTTTATACCACTTGGTATTTCTTAGCGATCGCATCTACGCAGTTAATCCCGTCGATTGCTGCAGACATAATTCCGCCGGCATATCCTGCTCCTTCTCCACACGGGTACAATCCTTGAACTTCAATATGTTCTAAAGTTTCCGGGTTTCTAGGAATAGAAACCGGAGATGAGGTGCGACTTTCGGGCGCGTGCAATACCGCATCTTTTGAAAGATACCCCGGCATTTTCTTATTGAACATCACAAAAGCTTTTTTAAGTCGGTTTGCTATCAATTTTGGAAGCACTTTATTCAAATCGGCACTCACGATTCCCGGTTGATAGGAAGTCTTCGGAAAATCATTGCTTAATCTTCCGTTTACAAAATCGGTCATACGTTGAGCCGGCACTTGCTGTGTTTTTCCGCCCGCGATCCAGCAAGCACGTTCTACTTCCTTCTGAAAATTCAAGCTAACAAAAGGATCGTCTGGAGTATAATTAGGTAAATCCTTAGGTTCAACGCTAACGACAATTCCCGAATTGGCGTACGGATTATTGCGTTTACTAGGACTCCAGCCATTGGTGACCACTTCTTCCTGTTGGGTAGCACAAGGCGCGATGATCCCACCCGGGCACATACAAAACGAATACACGCCCATCCCGTCTACCTGCTCCACCAGGCTGTAAGCCGCTGGCGGCAAATAGGGGTTGTTAGTTTCCCCGTGATATTGAATATAATTGATCACTTCCTGCTGATGTTCTGCGCGTACACCAAGCGCGAAAGGTTTGGCTTCGATCTTCACACCTTTGTTGTGCAATAAATAGAAAATATCTCGTGCCGAGTGCCCGGTCGCTAGAACCACCTCATCAAAAGCATATTGCTTTCCTTCATTGATCACAATGCCTTTTAAGATCTTATTTTCAATACGCAAATCTGTGAGTTTTGCATTAAAATGCACTTCTCCACCCGCAGCAATAATTGCTTCCCGCATGGCGGAAATTACTTTTGGCAATTTATTAGTCCCAATGTGCGGGTGTGCATCTACCAAAATATCTTCGTCTGCGCCAAAATGCACCAGCCATTCTAATCCTTTAAGCACATTACCGCGCTTTTTGGAACGGGTATATAATTTTCCGTCAGAATAGGTTCCTGCGCCACCTTCCCCAAAACAATAATTAGACTCCGGATTTACAAGCTGCTCCTTATTGATCTTTGCCAGATCTCTTCGGCGCTCGCGCACATCTTTACCGCGTTCAAAAACGATAGGTTTTAAACCAGCCTCAATAGCTCGTAAAGCTGCATACAATCCTGCAGGACCGGCGCCTATAATTGCAATCTTTGGTGCATTCGTTACTTCTTTGGGCACAAAACGATTTAAAGGTGCGCGCTGTTCATCCTGCTGCCAAATTTCAATCTGCAATTGCAATTTTACGGGTTTATTGCGTGCGTCTATAGAGCGCTTGCGTATGCGCCAATCCTTAACCGCTGCCGGTTTTATTTTGGCTTTAGCCAAGGCTTGTTGAAGAATATAATCCTGATTCTCCAACAATTCGGGCCGTATAGTGATCGCAGTAAGTGTACTCATAAGCTGCAAATATACTTGGTATTTCAATCATCTTAGGTAGTTGCATAAAAAAAGGCCTTGCGCATCACACAAGACCTTAAAACAAACAACAATGTATATGAAAATTAAACTACTCTTTCAGCTCATAGACACGTACATAATCTATGGCATATTCCTGCGGAAAGATGCTATCATCAACTTCAGGACCGCCGAAGTTACCTCCAATTGCCAGATTTAAAATGAAGTAAAAAGGTTGATCAAACGGCCAAACTGCTTTGGTCTTATCTTCAGGATTATAAACGAAAACCGATTGATCGTCTACGAAGAACTCAATTTGCTCCGGTGACCATTCTGCTGCATAAACGTGATAGCCCTCTTCAATATCTTCAAACTTCGTTTTTTTACTGAAAGCACTATCGCCGTGTCCCGCAGGTACGTGCAAGGTCGTATACACCATATCTTCTTCTCTACCCACGTATTCCAGAATATCGATCTCGCCACTAGCCGGCCAACCAACTTCTTTGATATCGCTTCCCAGCATCCAGAATGCAGGCCAGATTCCCTGTCCAACAGCAACCTTTGCTCGGGCTTCCATTCTACCATACTGAAACTCGTGTTTGCCTTGTGTGGTAATGCGGGTTGAAGTATACCAATCCCCTTCCTTTTTTGCAGTAATGATCAACTTACCGTCTTCTAAGCGGTGATTCTCTTTGGTATACACTTGGCGCTCGTTATTTCCCCAACCACAGAGATTAGGGCAACCATCACCAAGTTCAAAATTCCACGAAGTGAGATCCAAGGCATCACCGTTAAACTCATCAGACCAAACCAACTTTCGTTCTTGTGCGTGAACACCGAAACTAATTAGTGCTATAACTAATAGAATTCTTTTCATTACTTTTTATATTGAAAGCTTGCCTCTTTTAGATCTTTTGAATTGCTTCCTAACATCACGTTGAAGCTTCCTGATTCCGCTTCCCAGGTATTGTTTGCAGTATAGAACTCTAAAGTTTTTGCTGAAATTTCAAACGTCACTTTTTTGGTTTCGCCGGGACTCAAGCTTACCTGCTTAAAGTCTCGTAATTCTTTTACGGGGCGTGTGCGGCTTGCAACCAAATCTCTAAGGTACAGCTGTACCGTTTCTTTACCGGCAACAGCTCCTGTATTGGTCAATTCAATGGCAACCTCTAGTTTTTCATCCCCTGAAAATTCACTTGCGCTTAAGCTGATCGCTCCATATTCAAAAGTCGTATAGCTCAACCCAAACCCGAAAGGAAACAAGGCTTCACGCGAACTGTCTTGATAACCTGAATAGGTCACCATATCGCTCGCAGGTCTTCCTGTGTTTTTTTGATTATAGTATAAAGGTTCTTGACCTACATTACGTGGAAAAGAAACCGGCAATTTCCCTGACGGATTGTAGGCTCCAAAAAGTACATCTGCAATGGCATTACCTGCTTGCGAACCTAAAAACCAAGTCTCTACGATCGCTGAAACTTGTTCGTTAGGTTTACTAATATCTAAGGGACGGCCATTCATCAATACCAAAACCACGTTCGGGTTTACTTTGACCACCTCATCGAGTAACTCCTGCTGAACACCTCGCAATTGAATCCCGGTTTGACTGCGGCCTTCACCGCTTTGAAAAGCATCTTCACCTAAAACCATAACAACTACTTCAGACTTCTTTGCGGCTTCAATAGCCTTGGCAAAGCCGGAAGTATCGGTTTCATTGATTTCTAGCGGCATCAAGAAACTGCGTTCTCCCATTCCTAAATCAGCACCTTTAGCATAATTGATTTGAACCTCGTTGCCCACCGCGTTTTGAATTCCTTCTAAAACAGAAACCGCCGAATTCTTATCGGCTTGTGCGCGCCAATTCCCTAATGGGGAATCTTTATCATCTGCCAACGGACCGATCACTGCAATACTTTCTAACGCTTTACTCAGTGGTAAAACCGAATTTTCATTTTTGAGCAATACGATCGATTTGCGTGCGATATCGCGGGCCGCTTCAAGGTGCGCTTCTGCAAGCAATACTTCTTGTTCGCGTTGTGAGTTACTGTATTTATACGGATCTTCAAAAAGTCCCAGATGAAATTTCACCCGTAAAATACGTCGTACCGCATCATCCAAAAGCGCTTCATCTATAACATTTTCATTTACCAAAGGCTCTAAGGCTTCTTCATACACACGGCCTTCCATATCCATATCGCTACCGGCAACTACAGCCAATTCACCGGCCTGCATTTTATCTTCAGCATAGCCATGCGGAATCAACTCAGCAATAGAACCCCAGTCTGAAACCATAAAACCTTTATAGTCCCAAGCGCCTTTTAGAACGTCACGCTGCAAATAGGTCGATGCCGTTGCAGGCACGCCGTCAATCTCGTTGAACGAATTCATAAAGGTCGCTACACCGGCTTCGGCAGCAGCTTTAAACGGCATCAAAATCGCATTTTGCAACTCAGAAGTTCCTACGTTCACGGTGTTATAATCTCTACCTGCTTCGGCAAAGCCATAACCTGCAAAGTGTTTTGCACAAGCCGCGATGGTGGCAACATCTGCCAAATCACTGCCCTGAAACCCTTTAATGCGTGCTACACCAATCACCGCATTGAGATAAGGATCTTCACCGGCACCTTCCATAATACGGCCCCAGCGTGCATCACGAGACACATCGATCATCGGTGCAAAGGTCCAGTGTACTCCCGCGGCGGCTGTTTCTTTAGCCGCAATACTTGCACTTAATTCCATCGCTTCGAGATCCCAGCTGGCACTTTCTCCTAAAGGCACCGGAAACATGGTTTTATAGCCGTGAATCACGTCATAGCCAAAAAGCAAGGGAATCTTCAGTCTTGAATTTTCCATCACGACCTGCTGTGCTTCGCGGGTAGCTTCGGCAGTGAGCACGTTTAACATGGAACCAACTTCGCCATTCTTAAGTTTTTGAAGTTTCGTTTTTGAATCAATATCTGAAGGCGCACCGGTTACATCAAAGCTTCCGTTGTATTGCACCATTTGACCTACCTTTTCCTTTAGGGTCATCAATTCTAAAATCGAATCAATTTTGTGCTCTACCACAGGATCCAAATCGTTGATTCCTTTGGTTTGGGCTTCTGACGCAAAGAGCGGTGCAAAAACTGCGATCAATGCAATTTTGAACTGTTTCATGGTTTTTCCTTTTAAATTAATCGCGCTGGTATACGCGCACATAATCTACTGCCATAGCGCTCTGAGAAAAAGAGGCATCGACATCACCACCAAGGTTTCCACCCATAGCGACGTTCAAGATCATAAAGAAGTCTTTATCAAAAGGCTTGGTATCGTCGTTTTCAAAAATGTGATACAACTCATCATCAACGTAAAAACGAATTTGCGTCTCGGTCCATTCTGCTGCATATACGTGGAATTCACTGCTTGCTGTTTCAACGGTAGTCATCTCAGAAATACCATTAGCTCCCGAATTCCCCGGGAAATGCAGCGTAGATAAAATCTCATTTTGATTACGTCCTACGTGCTCCATAATATCGATCTCTCCGGCTCCCGGCCACGCATTGGTTTGATAATCTGCTCCCAACATCCAGATCGCAGGCCAGGTACCAACCCCTTCGGGTAATTTGGCTCTGATCTCATAACGACCAAAGGTAAATTCCTGTAACCCTTCTGACTTTAAACGTGCTGAAGTAAAGTCGAATCCCATATAGCTTTCGCGTTGCGCAGTTATTTTCAACACGCCATCTTCAACAACTACATTTTCGCTTCGGTCTGTATAATATTGTAGTTCATTATTTCCCCAGCCTACCTGACCGTTACCTAAATCATAGGTCCAGTTTTCAGGATCGGGAGCACCGTCGGTGTCAAATTCGTCTGACCAAACCAAATTAGGAAAGTCATCTTCTTCTGCTTGCGGTCCGCTACCTTGCACCGGTTTTTCAGCAGTTAAAATGATATACCACGCCAAACCTTGATCGTTACCCTGTACCGCTCTAAGCAGCATGCGGTTTTCTGTTAGCGAAAGAATTTCATATTCATTGGTACCAATATAATAACCGATAAAACCTTCATTATTGATTGTCATCGTAGTACCTCGCTTACGCTCTGCGGCAACTACAGATTCTGATGGTGCTAAACTCACCGCGCGCTCGCCAGTTGTGTCAAATTCATAACAGCTATCGTCTGGTGATTCCCCATTAACCACACTTGCGTAGGTTCTGTTAAAGAAACTCGCCCCATTGTTATCATACTCATAGGTCAGATCTTCACCAGTCGTGGTACTGAAGATAAACTCGTCATCATACGCACAGGTCGCAGCAGGAATATCTGCTAATGCAAAAGGCTCTGTAAATGAAAAATACGCCCAGAAATAGTTTTGCGTAGGGTCATCGTTATTAGGACCAACACCTAAATGGTTAGGTTCACTTGCTGCCCAGTACCAGGTTTTGCTTCCGCCACCGGTTAACAACTCGATCGCTTCAGGGTCTGAGAAATCACTTTCTACCGTAACTTCTACTAACCTTGAACTGTTCACACCGCCCTGACCGTATGCCATTACCGTCACTTGGTAGGTGTTGAGTCCGGTTCTTGTAAAGCGTTTGGTGTACACTCCGCTAGGCGCTACCGCCGTGGTTCCGTCAGGAAAAGCAAACCTGTAGGTCACCGCATTGTCTGCGCTAGCTGTAAAAGTTACATTTCCTGAGCCGTCGTCTGTCACATCCATAGTCACCTCTAGATTTTGAGGTACCAGGATTTGCTCCAAAGTATTGTCATCATCCTGACAGCCAACTGCTAAAAACAGCAGTAAGCAATAGGATGTTATTTGAATTATCTTTTTCATGATATCTTACTATTAAATTCCTAGTTATGGAAGTATACATTGTCTACATAAACCGTTGTTTCACCTGCAGGACCTCCGGAATAGATCAACTGAGCAATATTGGATTGCGCGGTTAATCCGGTGAAATCTGCTAATGGAATATCTAAAGTTACCCACGTATTGCGCGTGAAGTCACCGTTATCGAAATTCAGTACAATCTCGTGCTCGCTGTCATCTCCTCCTTGGTAGGTTCCGTTAGCTCCAAAATCAACCAATTTGATACGGATTTGTGTCGCGTCACCCGTCCAAATATCGGTGCTGAAGTGCGTCATAGCACTTGCATCAATTTGATTTACCGGCTCTGCACCTACAAAGTTTAATGCTGAATATTTCTTAACCGCATTTCCTGCTACTGCGATATCTTCAAGGGTTGCATCAGACCAATCTGTTCTCCAGGTTGCCATCGCCTCATCGGTATAGGCATCACTGAATAATGAAATCACATTTGTTGCGTCAAAAGTTGGTGCCGGTGCTGCCGCTTCCGGGCTTTCTGGCGCTGCAGCCGCTTCGTTGTAGAAATACAGGTTGTCGATATAGAAGGTTCCTCCGGTATCTGGCTGTACATCAAACTTGAATTGGAATACGTTAGTTACCGAAATTCCCTGATCGATAAATGCTGAAAGCGGAATATCGATACTCGTCCATTCTCCTGCAGTTACCTCTAAATTTACCGGACGCTCTCCTGAAGTATCAATGATAAAAAATGGAATGCTTGCATAATCTGCAGACCAAACATCGATATGTACAAATTCGTATCCGGAAGCATCATACTCACCGCCAAGATCGATTCCTTGGTAGTTTGCGTTTCCATATTTAATTGCAGCGTTTCCACCTAGATCTACTTGCTCATAGGTTGTTGATTGTCCCCAATTCGGGAAATAGTTCACTGAAGCAGGATCTGTATATGAGTCACTAAGGATCGAAAGCACATCTGCTTCTGCAGCTTCTGGAGTTGGCGCAGCCATCATAGGCTCTGTCGCACCACCGGTTTGTTCAATATCATCGATATAGAAGGTTCCTGCTGTAGTACCCGGACCATCAACAAAAATCACCATGGTTGCATATTGCCCTGTAGGTACAAAAGGTTCGCCTACCCCCTGGCTTCCGTCGATATAACTTTTTACAGCTTCGGTAGCAAAATCAAAACTTAGCGTTTCCCATCCTGAACCCGTGTGGGTTTTGGTGATCTCGTTTTGACGCTCTCCGTTGACACCTCCTTCAAATTTCAATAATACAGGTACTTCAACATCAGACCAGAATTTCATGGTGATGGTTTTATTCGCTCCGCTGAAGTCAACCGGAGTACCCAAGGTGAATGCTCCACCTTCATACTGTGCACCAGAATTTGTGATCGCTCCAACATTAGATTCGGTCGTGTTCGCTCCGGACAAATCAGGATTGGTTACTACTTCGTAAGAAGCACCGTTAAAGGTTCCGAACGCATAATTTACCGTAGGATCATCAAAGGTAATCGGCAATACCATAGGATCTACAGCACCTGTGATGGTTACCGTTTTTGATAATTCGATCGTGTTTACACTTGCACCTTTAGCCACAACGCGTACCACATAATCACCCGGCTCTTCATAGGTAAATTCAGCCGAACTTTCTGCCATTATACTTACCGGTTCTTCATCTTCACTCGCACCAAAATACACATCATACATCATCGCATTGTCGGCGGTTGGTGTTACCACAGCAGTAAGACCACTTACGGTAGTTTCAAAGTCTAGATTTTCTGGTGCTGTAAAGGACACATTGATCATCTGATTAAACTCACTGGTCAAGCCTGTAGCTCCCGTTGCTGTAATACGCACGAGATACTCCCCTTCTGTATAAGTATAGGTTACACTTTCTCCGGCATTTATGGTTTGCGGTGCTTCTCCTTCAACACCAAAATCTATGGTAAAGGTTGAAGCGCCCTCTCCTACAGGAGTGATGGTTACCATCCCGGTATCGTCCTGAGTGATCGCAAAGTTTGCCGCTACACCGGTAGGTGCAGAAATTTCTTGTAAGGCATAATTTGTGACTACATCATCTTCACAAGCGGTGAAGACCTGAGCTACTGCCAAAAATGCTATTAGTAATCTTAAAATTTTCATCGTATCCTAGTGTATTAATTAGTGTATCCTTGATTTTGTTCCCAGCGATTTCCAGCCAGCTGAATCTCTATGGTAGGGATTGGGAATAATTCGTTTTTATTGGGTGTAAAGCCCGGAATGTTTTGTGCTGCTCTGCCTGTACGTACCAAGTCGAAGAACCGATGTCCTTCTCCTACGAGTTCTAGCCTTCTTTCATCATAGATAAAATCGGTAAGGGTCGCACCGCTGGCAGCGATGTCGTGATCGGTATCGCCAAAAGCACGACGACGTACTCGGTTTAAGTATTGTCTTGCTAAAGCATCGTTAGGGTTTGCCTTACGGTTGTGCGCCTCTGCTGCCATTAGCAATACATCTGCAAAGCGAATAGAACGGTAATTATTAGGATTGGTCAAATTTGCATCTCCCAAGTTAGCATCCCCTTTACGGGCGATGTATTTTCGGTTATAAAAGCCGGTATGCTCGTGACCTTCATTGTACGTAGCGCCGTTTGCAGCGGCGAATTCTTCGATATTCAAAATAGCGATATCGCGACGGCTATCTCCCGGTTCAAAAGCATCATAAGCTTCCTGCACAGGAACATTAAAGCTGAAACCAGAGTCAAATAAAGGTCCGCTATAATTACGTATTCCGTTGAAACCAACTGCGACATTTCCTTCACTACACTGCAAGCAACCAAAACCTGCTCCTTCTTTATCGGTGTATTGTACTTCAAAAACCGACTCGATATTGTTCTCACCTTCTAATTCAAAAATGGTGGAATAATCATCTACCAAGTCATAAGGACCGGCGATCACCTGATCTAGTGCATTTGCAGCTTCGGTAAATTTATCTTGATACAGGTAGGCTTTCCCTAACAATGCGCGTGCAGCGCCACTGGTGATACTTCCTTCTTCTGCCTGAGTTGCCGGAAGCGTTTCTGCAGCAAAGATGAGATCCTGCTCAATTTGCGCATACACTTCTGCTCTTGGAGTTCTATCAACATTAAACTGATCTCCAAACAAAAGACGTTGATCTACCGCTAGCGGAACATCCCCAAACCACTTTACCAATTCAAAATAATAGTACGCACGTAAAAAACGGGCTTGCGCAATGATTTGATCTTTTCCTGAAAAATCGATTTTATCCTGAAATTCCAGAATGTAGTTTGCGCGGTTCACTCCGGCAAACATCCATCCCCAAATGTCACGCAGTTGCTGATTGACCGGCGTATGGGTCATATTGTCAATTTCCTGAATCCCCGGCGTATCTGTAGCGCTCTCGCCACCGGCAAGGGTGTTGTCTGAAGCGATCTCACCGACCATTACATTCAAATAGGTTGCTTGTAACAGATCATATGCGCCGACTAGGGCATCCTGATAATCTTCTTCAGAATTGAAAAAATCTTCTGAATTCTCATTGATAGGTTCTACTTCTACAAAGTCGTCCCCGCAAGCCACCATGAGCACTGCGGCTAAGAGGCTTAAAAATGTAAGTTGTATATTATATTTTTTCATCGCTCTTCTTTTAAAATTTGAAGTTCATTCCTGCAGTATATGTTCGTGGCACCGGATAGAATCCTTGGTCGATTCCGCCACCAATTGGTGCTCCCGAAGAAGCTGAAGGATCATATCCTTTATACTCTGTTAGCGTAAACGCATTGGTCACCGCCAAATAAAAACGCAGTTTTCTGATGCCTAATTGATCTAAGACTTCATTGCCTAAACTATAACCTAACTGCACGTTTTGTAATCTTACATACGAACCGTCTTCTACGTAAAAATCAGAGAATAACAGGTTAGAATTTGGCCCAACCGTTACTCGCGGATAGCTGTTTGTAGATCCCGGTCCCGTCCAGCGATCTAAGACATAATTGGTTTTATTGGTCAAGTTTTGATTACGATCGTACGAGCGAACAATGTCATTGCCTATAGAAGCAAATGCGTAAGCCGTGAAGTCAAAATTCTTATAGTTGAATCCTAAATTAAGACCCATCGTAACGTCTGGGATAGGATCACCAATATTCACGCGATCGTCGCCATTAATGACTCCGTCACCGTTTTGATCTACGTAACGTAAATCTCCCAAGGTAGCATCGGTTTGTGTTGCGTGTGCATCAACTTCTGCCTGAGATTGAAAAATTCCGTTGGTTTGTAAGCCGTAGAAATATCCGATTGGGAAACCGGCTTGCATACGTGCAGGTGGCTCCTGACCAAAACCAAAACTTCCACCCGGAATAAATCCGCTTTCATTCCCTACTTCAAGCACTTCATTTTGAAGTGTGGTGAAGTTGTAGCTCAAATTGAATCCCGCATCGTCACCAATCGGCTGATCGTAAGAAACCGAGAATTCTAAACCTTGGTTCTCCACACTTCCGGCATTTACGATAGGTGCTCCCGCACCCGGCGCATAAACCCCTAAAATTCCCGAAACCTGAGGTACTAACAGTAAATCATCGGTACGACGCTTGAAATAGTCCATCGTAAGATCGATGCGATTATTGAACAAGCGTGCATCAAAACCAACATCAAAAGTCTTCTGACGTTCCCATTTAATTTCAGGATTAGAAAGCTGACCTGCAGCTACTCCGTTTACGAGTTCGTTGTCAAATACGTAAGTTCCTTCTGCATTAAGGGTAGAAACGTATCCGAAAGCTCCAATACGATCATTACCCAAAATACCATAACTCGCTCTAAGTTTTAAGAAGTTCAACAGATCGCTAGAACCGAAGAAGGGCTCATCGCTCGCTACCCAACCGATAGAAGCAGAAGGGAAATAACCGAATTTATTCTCCGGTCCAAAGTTTGAAGAACCGTCACGGCGCAACACTGCTGAAAGCAAATAACGCTCCTTGTAGTTGTACTGAACACGCGTAAAATAAGAAAGCAAGCGCTGATCAAACTCAGCAGGACCGCTGATGTCACGTGCATCGATAACCTCGCCTGCGCCGTCAAGTGTAGCTTCGGCAAAAGTAGTTCCCGGCACGTCTCGTCCTGTGAAATTGTAAAATTCGCCGCTGGTCTTGAATGCAGACATCCCCAATAAAACGGTAAGGTTGTGATCGTCTGCAAACGTATTTTGATAGGTTAAGAAGTTATCAAATGTATAGTCTCTAAAGAAACTGTCGTTTACAAAATACTGATTTACACCCAGGTTGTTGAAGACTTTTCCGTCTCCAAAATTCAACCCTGCAGGTAAATAACTACGCCCACGTACTTCAGAATAGTTAAACTGATAGCGTGATTCTGCCGTAAAATGATCCCAGAAATTATAAGAAAGTCCTACTGTTCCTGTGATTTTATCTACCTCATTAGTATTGAAGGTATTCGCGATTTGTGCAATAGGGTTGATCACCTCATTCCCCAAACCGTTTGCGATCGTAAAATCACCATTGGCATCACGCACACTGAAGGTAGGTGCCATATTCACCGCATTGAACAATACAGATCCCAAAGCATTTTCAGAAAGGGTTTTTCTATTGGAATGCGTATAGATCGCTGTTGAAGAAAACCTTAAGTTATCCAAAATATCAAGATCATAACTTCCTCTTCCTGTAAAACGATTGAAGTTTACCGCTCCACCGCCTACGATACCATCCTGATCTAGATAGCCTGCACCAACAGAATACGCTGATTTTTCACCACCTCCATAAACGGTAGCGTTTATATCTGAAAGTAAAGCTTGTCTAAAGACCTCATCTTGCCAGTTGGTTCCCTGACCAAGTACCGCAAGATTAGGAAATGGTGGAGCCTGATTTCCTGCTGCGTAGGCTTCGTTGATGATCACACCATATTCGGTTGCATTAAGCACCGGAAGTTTGCGCGTGGTTTCCTGCAAACCTACATAGGTATCTACATCCACTCGCAGATCACTGTTTTTGCGACCTCCTTTTGTTGTGATCAAGATCACACCGTTTGCGGCACGCACCCCATAAATACCGGCAGTTGCATCCTTTAAAACGTTGATGCTCTCGATGTCGTTAGGATTGATCACACTTAGATCTTCGATCACCGCACCATCAACCAAAATTAAAGGACGGTTGTCGCCATTAGTAGAAATACCACGAATGGAGATCGTAGAAGCACTACCCGGCGATCCAGAATTGGAGCTGATATTTACCCCGGCCACACGACCTTGTAAGGCTTGTTCTACTCGCACAGGATTTTGCTCCTCAATAGTTTCAGAACCTACAACACTTACCGCACCGGTAATTTCTTTCTTCTTTTGCGTTCCGTAACCTACTACGACCACTTCATCTAGTGTACTGGTATCTTCGACCAATTGTACATTGAGATCTGCAGCTCCATTCACGGCTATTTCCTGAGTTTGAAAGCCTAAAAAGGAAAACACCAAGGTACTCGAAGACGGAACATCTAAACTGAACAGTCCATCAAAATCGGTACTTGTACCCGTTGAAGTTCCTTTTACAATTACATTAACTCCCGGTAATGGCATTCCTGACATATCTGTCACAGTACCTGTAACGCGCACATCGGTACCGGTCTGGCTGAAGAGCCCCGAGGTGAGCAACCCGAATAAGATCAAGGATAGTATTGATTTCATAAATTGTGTTTTGGAATTCAAAACTACCTCTTAACTACATCGTATTCGAGAAAACAACCTCAACAAAAAATATACAAAAGCTGTTTTAATCGAAATAACAGATGTATTCTATCGCAAACGCTTTCGTTATAAGGCTTTCAGAAGAATGTTAAACTTTATGTTGTAAAGGCTGTAATTACCTATAAACTAAATTACTATCGTTTTCGTATAGGTAATGTATAGGTGATTTTAAGAATTGATGAGGTGTACTACACCGCTAGAATATACTCAACAAGACTGTCTTCGTGCTCTAATTCCATTTTTTTGCGCAAACGATATCTTTTTATTTCTACACTCCTCACCGAAATATTCAAAAGTGGTGCAATTTCCTTTGAGGATAAATTGAGTCTTAGATACGCACATAGTTTTAAATCGTTGGGCGTAAGTTTAGGATGCAGCTCTTTGATTTTCTTTAAAAAATCTTTGTCTGCATTATTGAAGGCTTCTTTAAAAAACTCCCAATCTTTTTTAGGATTAAGGTTCTTATCGATAATCTTGATCACCGATTTCAATTCGTTCTCTTGCGCATCAGAATCCAATTCCTTCTTGATCGCATTGAGCAATTCATTTTTTTTGACAATGCTCATCGTTGAAGCGGCAAGTTCTCTGTTCTTGCTTTCTACATCTTGTTGTAACTTCTCATTCTCCAACTTCATAATTCGGCGTTCATTCTCATAATTAGCCAACTCCAGTTTACGCTGATTGATCTCTATAAGACGTTCTTTTTGCTTTCGATAGAATTTACGGTTGAACACCTGAATTCCTATAAAGATCAAAACAAGCACCAATCCATAGATCGTGATCGCGACAACTGATAGATACCAAGGACGCGCCACCGTAAAATGATACTGAATTGTATTTTCTGATAATTGATCTCCTATGCGCGCACGAGCTTCAAAGGTATAAGTGCCCGAAGGTAAGTTCTCAAAGAATGCTGTGGCAGAAGAAGACCAATTGGTCCATTCCTCATAAAGTCCGTTTAACCGATACTGGTATACGACTGCTCTAAACTTCTCATATTCCGGCACGCTAAAATCAAACACAAAACTATTCTTCCGGTAATGAAAAGGTTGAGTAGCGGTTTGATCGATGGCTTGGAGTCGACCTTCCGGCTTTCCGTTTTTGATGGTTCTCAGCCTAATGGTATAGGTCTCCTCGTTAAACTTATCTAAGTCAAACAGAATATATCCTGTCGCATTCCCAAACAAATAAGTGTTTGCTCCCAAATAGGTGATATTTTCAAAACCGGGAATATCCTTTCTGGTTTTTGAAGGCAATGCGATCCTGCGCACCTTCAATTGATCTGCCAAGATTCCGGGTTCAAAATAAAGCACCTCCTGTGCGTTAAAGGCCCAAAGCCTATTATTACTCGCATCGTAGGTGAGCTTGCCCGAGGAATATCCTCCCGATTCTAGAAATGTCTTAGAAAGTATACTGTCCTTTTCAAATACTTGTGTTGTATTATTCAGTCTAAAAATTCCCTCTTCGTAGGCATAAAGCACTTCATTATTATATTCAAATATGCTCGACTTGGCTCCTTTTGGAATTTGCTCTAACAATGTAGATTCGGTTATTCGCTGAAAATCTTTATCAATATTCAGTTTAAAAACACCCTTATACTCGTGACTCACATAAAGCTGCTGTGGATCGCTAAAAGCGAAATACCTGCTTGAAATATCAAAACCTTCAAGTTTATTACGCAACTGCCATCCCGTCTCTTTTCGTTCTAGAATATAAAGTCCGCTGTAATTTCCCTGAATAATCAAATCTGGAGAAAGCTGTTGCAAATTCCATGTCCCGGCGATTTTTGCCTCAGGAATTACCCGATCCTCCTCTACGCGGAAAGTTCCTTCATGATGACCACAAAAAAGAACATCTCCTATAACTTGTAAACTCCACACCTGCCCCTTCGTATCTGGAATGAGTTGATAGGCATCGGTCGCATCTTCCTCTTTTCTATAAAAAAGACCTTGGTTGGTTCCTAAATACAAAAACCCGTTATGCTTCTTGGCGGCATAAACGGCTCCCAAACTTCCGTCATAATCGGTGTATACCTTAAATGCTGAATTGGTATTGACTACACTGATCCCATTATCCAGGCCGAGCCACACGTGCGCTTCCTGATCTTCCCAAAGACTCAACACGGTATTGTTAGACAGCCCGGAAACCTGATCGATTTGATATTTTATACTTCCTGATGCATCAAGGTGGTACAGGCCGTTAGAAATAGTACCTAAAAGCAAGGTTTGATCTGATAATTGAATGGCTGAATATACGGTTTCATTAGCGATCGCTTCACGCGCCCGGTAGTTCCAAGACGAAGTTTCCCCGTTTGAATTCAACTGAAAAATACCGTGTTTTTGGGTGACCGCCATTAAGCTGTTTTCCCTACTAAACAGCGCCACCAGCAAATATTCTGAAAAGGCAGCATCCTCAGAAACCAATACCGGCTTACCATTCTGAAGTTGGTACAACCCCAGGCCTTCTTGTTGAAAGTAAACCGATTTTCCCACCAGAAAAGACCTCACAATCGACGAGGTCGATTCGATGATCTGAAACTGCTTGGTGTCTGTATTATAGCTGTATATGCGATCTAAAGACTGAAAAAGAATCAAATTATCTACCAGGATGATATTCCAAAACTGCTCATCTTCTATAAGTGGAACCGTCACGTTTTCGCTTAGTGAAGTATAGTCTAGCAAACCGTCGTTACCACGCTCCCAATAGCCAAACTCCATATACGCACCTGTATAAATGCGTCCGTTTTGCGCTGCAACCGAACGCATAATGGTTTTATTAGACGTCGGGTATAAATTCCATTTTGCCCCGTCATACTCTAATAATCCTGAATTGTTGGCGACATAAATAAAGGCTTGCTCTCCTTGAGCAATATCCCAATTTTGATTTTCTGCATTGTACTGCTCCGGAGTAAAATTGAGTACAGGAGGTAATTCTTGCGCAGCACTTACAAAATTTCGGCACAAGAAAAACAGAATATATAACGGTATAGTATATCGCATCACCGGGCAAGATACTCAATTAGATGCAATCTTTTAACGCTTCTACAACGTCAAAAATGAATAGTGCTCCTTATATTTTCAATACGTTTTTTGGAGTATCAAAACGCCGTTTTTCAATGTTGATAAAATCAGATTAATCCTGATTCTACGTGCGTTATCTCCACCTATAAATGTTTACTTTTGCCAAAATTTCACCAACATGTTCTCTATTTTCAGTTCGAAAAAACTCTTAGCCTCTAAGCTGGGCGAATTCACAGATATCCATAATCATATTCTTCCGGGAATTGACGACGGAGCCAAAACTCCAAAGGATTCCCTTCAGCTATTGACGCAGTTTAAAGAATTGGGCATCACCAATCTTATTTGCACGCCGCATACGATGAGTGATTATTATCCCAACACGCCGGAGACCATTTTAGATGCTGAAGCTACACTGAAAAGCTTTTTAAAGGAAAACGGCCACGAAGACATCAGCATCAGGTCTTCTTCAGAATATATGATGGATTCCGGCCTTGTAGATCTCTTAGAGAACAAGCAGATACTGCCATTGAAAGACAACTATGTTTTGGTTGAAATGTCGTATTTACAACCACCGGTTAATCTTAGAGAAATTCTTTTTAAAGTGGGTAATTCTGGCTATATCCCAGTCTTGGCGCATCCTGAGCGCTATGCTTTTTATCATGCAAAGTATGACACCTACAGCGAACTTAAGAACATCTGTAAATTTCAGTTGAATGCCCTGTCCATAAGTGGTTACTACGGACCCGGGATCGCTAAAATCGCACTGAAGTTACTTAGCGAAGGTATGTATGATTTTATTGGCACAGACACACACCATATGCGTCACGTTGAGAATTTGAAAAAAGTGAATTTTGCAGGAAAATACGAGCAAGACCTCGACCGAATCATAAGCAATACTACGGCTACTTTCGGTTAGACATAAGCTGTAAGTTCGTCTAAAAGTTGTTGTGCTTTTTCATCTTCAAAAGCTTCGGCAGCCAGAATGCAATGCTCTAGACGCTCCAAATTCAATTTTGGTTTAGGACTGTATACTTTTGCTAGTACGTCTTCTGAAGAAGCATCGACTTGCTCTCTGCTAGAATACAAAAGTTCTTCTTGCTTTTCATATTCCGGAAGTGTCAAATAGGTTATTGGATAATTCTCAATAGACGTATCGGCATATTCTTTCAAGAGTTTTTCAGCAATACGCTCCACCGTCAACAGGTTTGTCTGACCGGGAATATAAAGACCTTCGGAATCTTCAAACTTCAGCAGTCTTAAAACAAGCTCTAGGATCAAGGCCTTCTGAATGAAAGCGCGTCGCACCTCTTTGCCTTTTATTTCTAGCGGAAGTTGTTGTTGTATACGCGCTTTAAAGACAGGAACCACAGAACCCGAAGAATCATACACATTACACAAACGCAAAATACTGAGTTGTGTTGTGGTAGTTCCCGTCTGTTTGAAAAGCAAATATTCTTCGACAACTTTTTTAGTCTTTCCCATCACACTTACGGGCTCGACCGCCTTGTCTGTTGAAATAAACAGGAAGCGCGGGATGTTGTGTTTACAAGAAGTGTCTATGAGTAATTTGGCGCCCTTAATATTTGTTTTCACCGCTGCACACACATTTTCTTCCATCAAAGAAACGTGTTTGTATGCCGCTGCGTGAAATACGATATCTATGTGCTGTTTCTGAAATAATGCCGAAATAAATGCAGTATCACAAATACTTTCTAAATAGTAGTTCAACTTCACTTGCGGAAAATGGATCGCCATTTCCTGAAGCAAGCTATGCATTCCCAATTCTGAAATATCAACCAGAATTAGTCGCCTGGGTTGGTATTGCGCCAGGCCTAAAACCAATTCACGCCCGATACTTCCAGCGGCGCCGGTTATGAGAATAGTTTGGTTCTTAAGCTCAGAAATTTCCATAATTAAGCTGAAAAATACGCATTTATTGCCTGTTGAATTCGGTTAAGATCTTCTTTTGTCAAACCACATCCCGATGGCAGACACAATCCGGTTTTCCATAAGGATTCCGCATGTTGCGCTCCAAAATAATGTTGTTCACTGTAGATCTCTTGAAGATGCAAAGGCTTCCAAGGGAAACGGGATTCAATACCTTTTTTGGCTAAAAAAGCTTGAAATCGTTCCGCATTTTTTGTTGAATTACTTGCTGTAAACCGAATAACAGTCAGCCAATAATTCGCATAATATTTCTCATTTTGAACGCTGAGTACTTCAACTTCTTCTATTTTGGCAAAGCACTCCTGATAAAACTCATGAAGTTCCCGCTTCTTTTGAATGCGTTCTTTAAGCGTTTGCAACTGACTTAAACCAAGCGCTGCATTCAATCCCGGCATCGCATAATTAAAGCCTACCGCATCGTGTTCAAATCCTGTTGTAGCACTTTTCGCCTGACGCGACAAATGCCTGGCTTCTTCGGCCTTTTGAGCATCTTTACAAATCAGCGCACCACCGCCACCCGTCGTGATGATCTTGTTTCCATTAAAGGATAAAATTCCGTAATCGCCAAAAAGTCCGCAAGGTTGATCTTTATACCTGCTTCCTAAAGCTTCGGCTGCATCTTCGATCAGTGGAATCTTATAATCTTTGCAAAGCCGGGCAATTTCCTCCATTTGACAGGGAATCCCAAAAGAATGAACCGCAACCAGAGCCGCCGGCTTTTTGTTGTGCTTCAGGCACCATTCAATAGCCTCTTTTACCTTTTCAGGAGCAAGATTGTAAGTGCTCTTTTCGCTATCAATAAAAACAGGAATCGCTCCTAAATAGGCTATCGGATTTGAAGAAGCCACAAAACTCATCGTTTGACAGAGCACAAAATCATCACGTTGCACGCCGGCTAATTTTAAAGCAAGATGTAAGGCTGCAGTTCCTGAATTTAAAGCCACTACTTCCCGTTCCGTTTGCAAGAATTCACGGAGTTGCTTTTCAAATTTTGTCACTGCCGGTCCACCGGAAGTCACCCAATTTTCATTGACAACCTCAGCAAGGTAATTGGTAGCATCCGCATCAATGGATGGCAACGCAAGCGCTATTTTTTTTGGCTTATCCATTGTTACTTTCTTTTTGATTGGTGAACTTCTTAATCAAACTATTGAAATAGAAATGTAATGCTACGCTTAATGCAACTTGTACTACAAGAAATAACGATACTCCCAAAAGAGGTTCTAAATACCAGGCAACGAATACATTCAACAAAGTCAGAACCACCACAATGGTCACAATTCTAGAATGCCCATAACCCAAACGAATCAGCGAAGAATAACTGTGCAGTTTATCTCTTTTGAAAAGGGCTTGTTTGCGGCTTAATCGCAATAGCAACACGCGAATCGTATCTGCAATAGGAAACCAAAAAAGCGCAAACAAAATTGGTAAACGCTGTTGAAACGAATCTAATTGCGCATTGTTGATGCTCAGATCTGCTTCTAAAAAGAAAATCGCCAAGCAGGCACAAGAAAAACCTATGAATAATGATCCACTATCTCCCATAAACAACGCTGCCGGCTCGCGATTCAATTGTCTAAACCCGAATAAAGCAGCCGCCATACACATTAAGAAAACTCCGGAAAATGGCGTTTGAAAATATAATAAACCCAAGATAAATACGAGTGCTACTGCCGTTGCCAAACCGTCTACGCCATCAATAAAGTTAAATGCATTCGTCAAAAAAGTGATCAGCACGACGCTGATCAAAACACTCAAAGCATACGGCAGTCGGATAAAGCTATGCTCCAACAATACTGATTCTAACCGAAGATCTCCTAAAACCACCACTGCAGTAATTATGACGATCTGAAGTACGAGCTTAAGCAACCATCCCAAAGGTTTTAAATCATCGATCAAGCCCAACAAAAACAAACCTATAGCTCCTAGCAAAAAGTAGAAGTACGAACCATAAATCAACTCCCGATCAAAGATCAAAACGGGAATCATAACACCTAAAACCAAGGCAATACCTCCAGAGGCAGGCACGGCTTTTTGATGTAGTTTTTTCCCTCCAATATTGTCAATAAAGTAGGCCGCTAGCTTTTGTGTACATAGCAATCTCCCAACCATAAAACTGGTTAAAAAGGCTACGACTGCAGGTAAAATATAAAGTACTAGTGGAGACACTTCTTTCTTTTTGTTCGTCAAAGATACACTTTACACATTTGCTTCTTGCGCATAAAAAAACCTCCCGTCGGGGAGGTTTTAAATTTATATTGAAGATTTTTTTATTCTTCTAAAGTTGCATCGAGACTGATTTCGGCATTTAATAATTTTGAAACCGGGCAATTTTCTTTTGCTTTGGTTGCGATCTTTTTAAAGGTTTCTGCATCACATTCCGGTACTTTACCTACTAAGGTCAAGTCGATTTTGGTAATCGCACCATCCTCAAAAGTTACGTTAGCGTCCGTTTTTAGATCTTCGGCAGTATAGCCTTCTTCGCCTAAAAATGCGGTCAATTGCATCGTGAAGCAACCTGCGTGTGCCGCTCCGATCAATTCTTCAGGATTTGTTCCTTTTCCGTCTTCAAAACGGGTTGCAAAACCATATTTTGATGCGTCCAGAACTTTACTTTCAGTAGAAATGGTTCCCATTCCTGCTTTAATTTGCCCTTTCCAGTTTGCTGATGCTTTTCTTGAAAATTTCATATGTAGTTTTCTTTTTTTGGTTTGAATTAAAATTAGGCATCAAGCACCCCTATTCCTAGTTCTTTAAAGATATTTTAGCGTTTAAAACCCAAGTATTAACGGGCTTTAACAGCATTTTGGTTAAATTGCAGTTATGAAAGCAGCTACGGTCACGCAGTTAAAAAAAGAACTCAAACACAAAGATGAAGACGAACTTCTCAACATTTGTTTGAGGCTCTCAAAATTCAAAAAAGAGAATAAAGAACTGCTCACCTATTTGCTTTTTGAGTCAGATTATGAACCGGGTTACGTTACGCTGATCAAAGAAAACATCGATGAGCAGTTTGAAGCGCTCAACACGCGCAATTACTACTGGATGAAAAAGTCGATCAGAAAGATTTTGCGCGAGACCAAAAAGTACATCCGCTATTCCGGAAACAAAGAGACCGAAGTACAACTTTTGCTTTATTTCTGCGAAAAAATGCAAGCCGTACGCCCTGCAATTCGCAATAACAATACGCTGCGTAATTTGTATTTACGGCAACTGGAATACATTCATAAAAAGATTGAAGCCTTACACGAAGATTTACATCTCGATTATTATAACGCCTTAGAAAAGCTGAACTAAAATGACACAACTACAACTAAACAACCTCAACGTAAGCATTGATAAAGGTCAACTTTCAAGTTTTAAGAAAGACGACTATGAGTATATTCATCAGGTAGGAAGTCCCGGCTGGGGAAAATCTGACGACGAGATGTTTCCTATTATCGGCCCCACAGACGAAGCCAATTTTAAAGTAAAAACGCCTAAAGGAGAAGCGATCTTAGATCAACATGGATTGTTGCGCGAACTCACTTACGCGCTTACTTCTTCAACAGCAACTACAGCGGTTTTTGAAAAGCAGTATACTGCGGGAACCAAGATCAAAAATTCTAAATTCCCTAAAAAATCTACTGAAGAATGGCTGAGCTGGCCGTATGATTTTGTGTTTAAAAAGCAATTCAGTCTCAGTGAAGATGGACTAAAAATTGAATTCGTCATCAGCGGAGAACCGGAAATGCCATTTATGCTAGGCTATCATCCTGCTTTTAAATTACGTACCGAAAAACCAACGGTAACCCATGCTAAAAAAGAGATTTCCTTAGCCGAAATTATGGCGGTAGGAAGCCGAGCCTTTCAAGTACCTGACTGTTCTGAAATTACGCTTAACGACAAAAATTCGATCACGCTTAAATCTGAAGGCTTTGGCAATTATATGCTGTGGACCGAAGTGACTAATATGGTTTGTGTAGAACCTGTAAGCTTCTATCCCTACGCTGTGGCACAAGAAAACCTAAACGAAGGTTTCCAAAGCTTACCGGAAGAAGGAGCAACATTTTCCGTTTTATTAGAAATTTAAACCAAAGCATTTTTTAAAATAGTAACGGGATGCTGTGCTTGGCGCTGTGTCCCGTCTTTTATTTGATGCCTACAGCTCGTACCCGGCGCGGCGATGAGCGTATCTTCTGAAGCTTTGCGTACCACAGGAAACAAGGTTTGCTCTCCTATTTGCATACTCAAGGCATAATGTTCCTTTTCATACCCAAAAGAGCCAGCCATCCCGCAACAACCAGACGGAATGATCGTAGGCGTATAATTCACCGGAAGGTTTAAGATAGAAAAGGTATGCTCTATTCCGCTTAAAGACTTTTGATGGCAATGCCCGTGAATCTTCAACTTCTTGGCTTCGGTGGTAAATGAAGTCGCTTTAATGCTTTCTTCTTTGATTTCAGCACTTAGAAATTCTTCAATAGTAAAGGTGTTTTTAGCTAAAGCTTTAGCTTCCTCAACGTCTTTTGCCAGACGCAAATATTCATCCCGAAAGCCTAAAATCGCTGAAGGCTCAATTCCGATTAAAGGATGCTCCTGATCAATCAGATCTTTAAAAGTGTTGATGTTTTTCTGTGCAGTCTTACGTGCTTCTTTTAAAAAACCTTTGGAAATAAAAGATCGTCCACTCTCGGCGTGTGCCACAATACGCACTTCATAATTGAGTCGTTGCAATAAGATCACGGCGTCTTCACCAATTTGCGCATCCAGATAATTGGTAAACTCATCAGCAAATAAATAAACCGTCTTGATCGGATTTTGTGGATTAAAGGCCTTGAGTTTTTTAAAACGCTTTCTTAAAGTGCGTTTTGACAGCGGCGGAAGGCTGCGTTCTGGAGCTACTTCGAGGGTTTTCCTGATAAATCGTCCACTCAATTTAGCTTTGTACAAACGATTTGTAATCCCCGGAAGCACTGCTCCTACTTTGTTTAAATAAGCATTAAACGCAAAAGCACGTGTGCGTAGCGAACTCCCGTTCTCTTTTTTATATTGATACTCAAATTCAGCTTTTAAGGCAGCGACATCCACATTACTTGGGCATTCGCTCGCACAAGCCTTACAGCTAAGGCAGAGGTCAAAAACTTCTTTTAATTCTTTATGGTTAAAACTGTTCTTACGTTCTGATTTGGTTAAGAACTCACGTAAGGCATTTGCTCTTCCACGTGTGGAATCTTTCTCATCGCGTGTGGCACGATAACTGGGACACATCGTTCCGCCGGCAGCCGGTAACTTTCTGCAATCTCCTGTACCGTTGCATTGTTCTGCGGCACGTAAAATTCCTTGGCTATCGTCAAAATTGAGTAAAGTATCAATTTCCGGCTCTTCACGATCTGGAGTATACCGCAAGTTTTTGTCCATAGGGTTGGCATTCACCAACTTCCCGGGATTGAAGACATTATGAGGATCAAAGCTGCTTTTTATACGTTTTAAACGCTCATAATTAGCACTACCGATCATCATCTCAACAAACTCGCCACGTACGAGTCCGTCTCCGTGTTCGCCGCTCATCGAACCTTGATATTTTTTAACCAGGTTGGCTACCGCGGTTGTGATCTTTCTGAAAAGCACTACATCATCTGCTTTCTTTAAATCGAGAATAGGTCGTAAATGCAACTCCCCGGCCCCTGCGTGCGCATAATACACCGCATCCTGTTTAAAGTCGGCCATCAATGCGCTGAACTCGTTGATGTAGGGCGCAAGATCTTCTAATGCTACGGCGGTATCTTCAATACAGGCTACCGCCTTGCGATCGCCTACAATGTTTCCTAATAAGCCTAAGCCTGCTTTACGCAACTCTAAAGCCTGATTGATCTGGGAACTTTCAAGAGTAGGATAAGCATAGCTCAATCCAGAATTTTCAATAGTATTGATTAATTCCACAGCTTGTTTGCGTGCATCGTCCAACGTATTTGCACGCACTTCTAACATCAAAATCGCAGCGGGATCCCCTTCAATAAAAAAGCGATTTTTTTGCTGCTCCCGATTATTAAGTGTGCAATCAAGAATTACTTTATCCATCATTTCACACGCATACAGCCTATGTTCCATCGCCGGCACTACCGCTTCTAAACAAGCCGTAATACTTTCAAAATGCGCTGCAACCATCACTCCGTGTTTTGGAGGAAGTTCATCTAATTGTAGCGTTATTTCTGTTGTAAATGCGAGCGTCCCTTCACTTCCTGCAAGCAGCTTACACATATTGAACTGCTGCTCACTTCTGTTATCGAAAACGGAATTATCAAGCAGGGAGTCTAGCGCATATCCTGTATTTCTGCGATGGATCTCCGGTTTGGGAAATGTAGCCCGAATCTCCTCTTGCACCTGTTCATCATTCAATTGCTCGTAAATGCTGCTGTATACTTTTCCTTCTAGCGTGTTCAGTTTGCACTTTTGTTTGAACTCTTCAGCTGAAATCGCACTAAAAGTAACGCTGCTTGCGTCGCTTAATATGGTTTTTACTTCTACCACCTTATCGCGTGTTACGCCAAATTGAATAGAAGTAGTTCCCGATGAATTATTCCCCACCATTCCGCCGATCATACAGCGGTTTGAGGTTGAAGTATTTGGTGCAAAAAATAAGCCATGCGGTTCAAGAAAGCGATTCATCTCATCACGTATCACACCCGGTTGTACGGTCACCGTTTTGTTTTGCACATCCAGCGAAAGGATTTCAGTAAAATATTTAGCCACATCTACCACAAGACCGTCTCCTACACATTGTCCTGCCAGGGAAGTTCCTGCAGTTCTCGGAATGATCCCTATCTTATTTTTTTCAGCAAAAAGAATAAGTTGCTGAATATCTTTCTCACACTTCGGAAACGCAACCGCAACAGGAATTTGACGATAAACCGAAGCATCTGTAGCATACAAGGTTTTATGCAAATCATCAAAAAATAGATCTCCGTCAAGAGAATCTCTGAGTTCAGATAAGGGTTCTGTGAGTTGTGCAATCATAAGCTAAAGGTACAACTATTAAGTGTTTTGAAGTTAACAAAACCTTAGACAAGCTTAACAAAAGATTGGCGCAACCCCTGTAAACACCAAGCCTAACTAAGATTACATTTGTGAAACAAAAATCTTAAAAATTATAATTATGAAAAAATTACTTATAGCATTTGTCTGCATCGCCGGATTTTCTTTTAGCTCACAAGCTCAAGATATAGCCCCTAACGCGTTAGGTCTTCGTTTAGGAGATAGCGATGGTTTTGGAGCTGAGATTTCTTACCAAAGAGCCCTAGGCAGCAACAACAGATTAGAGCTTGATTTAGGGATCAGAGACGGAAATAACTATGATGGTTTTAAACTTGCCGGTTTGTACCAATGGGTATGGAATATTGACGGTGGTTTTAACTGGTATGCCGGTGTAGGTGGTGGTCTTGCATCTTATGGCTATGATGATGATCGCTATGACGATGATACCTTTGTGTTTGCAGCAGGTGATATAGGTATCGAGTATGACTTTGATATTCCCTTAGTTCTTTCTTTAGACTTTAGACCAGAAATTGGTTTTGGAGACGGAAATAACTATTATGATAATGACGATTTAGATTTTGATATCGCATTGGGTATTCGTTACCAGTTTTAAGAACTGAATGAACAGCATAAAAAAATCCCGCTTTTACAAGCGGGATTTTTTTATTGCCATGGTTTACAACTACAGCTTTATGTTTTAAGAAAGTGAAGCTTTTTTAGGTTCATTTTTTCTAATTGCTTTTTCATAAACCTCTTCATACATCGGTACTATATTTTCGATCGCAAAATGTTGCGCTTGTGCTCTTGCTTGTTTTTTGAACTGTGCCAATTCAGCATCTGACTTCAAGATTACGAGTGCATTCTTAGCCATTTCTTCTACTGCGCCTACTTCACTTAAGAAACCGGAAACTCCGTGGGTATTCACTTCTGATAATCCACCGGCATTAGAAGAAATCACAGGAACGCCGTGCGACATCGCTTCTAATGCTGCAAGACCAAAACTTTCGGCTTTAGAAGGAAGTAAAAACAGATCTGAAAAGCACAATACTTTATCGATCTCATTGCTATTTCCTAAAAAAATCACCTTAGAAGCGATGCCCAATTCTTCGGCTAAAGCTTCGGCAGGAGCGCGTTCCGGCCCTTCTCCTACCATAATCAGTTTAGATGGAATTTCTTTCTGAATGTGATAAAAGGTTTTGATCACATCGGGTATGCATTTTACCTCGCGCATGTTACTGATGTGCGTGACAATGCGTTCATCTTCGTGTGCCATCAAACCGCGTTGACAATCGGTAAAGGTATCTTTTACCGTACTCAGATCGATAAAATTTGGAATTACTTTGATCTTGCGTTTGATGTCGAAAAGTCGGTTTGTGTCTTCTTTCAGGCTTTGAGAAACCGAAGTCACCACATCACTTTTATTTATACTGAAAGTTACCGCGGGTTTGTAAAACGGGTGATTTCCTACTAAGGTAATATCTGTCCCGTGAAGTGTAGTTACCATCGGGATGGTTATTCCCTCTTGCTGAAGCATTTTCTTTGCCATATATCCTGCATACGCATGCGGAATCGCATAATGCACATGCAAGACGTCTATATGATAGGCTTTGATAATGGTTACCAGTTTGCTTGAAAGCGCTAACTCGTAGGGTTGAAAATGAAATAAAGGATACTCCGGCACATTTACCTCGTGAAAGAAAATCTTTTCATTTAATAAATCGAGGCGTACCGGCTGCTTGTAGGTAATAAAATGCACCTCGTGGCCGCGTTTAGAAAGCGCGATCCCCAGTTCGGTTGCAACAACGCCACTTCCTCCAAAGGTAGGATAACAAACAATAGCTATTTTCATGACGTAAAAATACCAATTTATTCGTGCACTTTGTACCAGAAAAAGTGCGCAATATTAGCTACCTTAAGGAATCACCGCATTCTCAATCACTTCCTGAATACGTGTGCGCAAATCTGAAGAAATCAATTTTCTGTTATCGGCTGTAGGGAATGTGCGGTTGGATAGAAACACATAAATAATACCCGACTCAGGATCTGCCCAGGTCAAAGTTCCTGTAAATCCTGAATGCCCAAAACTTTCCATACTTACACAACCACAGGTAGGTCCTACTGTTCCTAATTGAGGTTTATCAAAGCCTACACCTCTGCGCACATCGTCTTTACAATAATAACAGGTGTTGAACGCGTCCATCGTTTCTTTTGAGAAATAGCGCTTACCACCGTAGTAGCCGTTTTGAAGATACATCTGCATCATTTTTGCCACGTCGTTGGCATTGCTAAAAAGACCGGCATGACCGCCAATGTTATCCTCCATAGCTGCGCCCATGTCGTGCACATAACCGTGTACTTGTTGCATACGCCAGTAGGTGTCATTCTCACTGGGAACGATCTTGCTTTTTGCAAAGCGGCTGAGCGGTTTATATCCCATGGTATGTGCTCCAAGAGATTGATAGTAATTTTCTTGCGTTAAATGATCCAAATCTTTTCCTCCGGTATTCTCCAGATACTCTTTAAATAAGAAATAAGAAAGGTCACTGTATTTATAAACCCTTCTGCTGAGCAGGTCTGAGTCGGCAATAATTTTTACGATAGAATCCGGATAATCGTTACGCAAATACAGATCCTCTGCTACCTTAAGACTGAAATTTTCTTCAGGGCGTGTACGATAATATTTTTTTGAAAGCTTTCCGGAGTCATCAAAAGTTGCCGTATAAAAAGGAATCCAAGGTTTCAACCTACCATAATGCGACAATACTTCTTTAACAGTGATGTTTTGCTTGTTTGAACCTTGAAGCACAGGTAGCAAAGTTCCCAGCCTATCATCCAGTTTAAATTTGCCTTCATCATAGCGTTTCATCAGCATAGGCAAGGTTGCTAAAATTTTGGTCATCGAAGCCAGGTCATAAACATCATCGAGTTGTACTGGTTGCTTTTTGGTATAGGTATGATAGCCAAAAGCCTTCTCGTAGATCACCTTCCCGTGACGTGCTACCAACACCTGACCGCCGGGAAACATCACATCGGTAAGGCCTTCTTTCATCAAGTCATCAATACCTTTCAACTCTTCAGAATCCATTCCTTCCTCCTCAGGAATCCCATATTTCAGACGACGCAAGGTTCCTATCTCGTAGCTGGTATTGATCTTGAAATCTTCACCCACCGAAACCGGCAGTTTACCTTTAGCCTCAATCGCTCCAAAAATAAGCTGTGCACTCAACCCTTGCGCAATGGCGCTGTTTTGATAAGACATCACAATACCTTCGAGGTTTGTGGTTTGCTCCAGATCAAAAAGCGCATATGGACGTACAAAAACATCCAGCACCGTTGGTTTGGCTGCTGCTATCCTTTCTATAATTTCAATTTCACGGGCGGTAAACTTGTAGGACTTCCAAGGGTTGTCATTCGACCTGTGAAAACCAATAATAACATAATTAAACGCCTCTAGCTTTGTACTATATTCTGAAGCCGAAGCCGCTTCTATTTTAGTGATCTCAGCATATTTTTTAAGCGCATTATAAAACGGCGCTCCGCTGTCATCACCCAATTCTACATAGGCGATCTTCTTATCTTCAATATTCTTTACCGGTAAAATTGCCTGATCATTCTTTAAAACAGTGAGCGCACTCGCCATCGCTTTGCGGTACACCACCTCATCTTCGGGCTTGTTGAGATCCTCGTAAAGATTTTGCAGTTCAATAGGCTCATAATTATTAAGTCCGGCTTTGAATTTGGCAAAGAGTATTTTCTTCACCGATCGAGATAAGCGCTTTTCGGTAATTTCGCCTTTGTTATAAGCGTCTTCAATTTTGGCGATCGCTTTAGGCACATTTTCGCTCATCAACAAAATATCGTTTCCGGCGTTAAAAGCCGCCAAATCAATCTCGCCGGGAGCATCGTAATTTGAGGCCCCTTTCATATTGAGCGCATCAGTAAAAATAAGTCCTTGATAGCCTAAACTGTCTTTGAGAATATCGGTCACTACCTTTTTAGACAATGAAGTTGGATATCCCGGTCTATCGTCTAGCGCCGGCACATTAAGATGGGCCACCATAATACTTGCAATACCTGCATCGATCACTTTCTTGTAAGGATACATTTCTATGGAATCTAGACGCTTTCGCGAAAATGGGATCGTAGGAAGGGTTTTATGCGAATCTTGGTTGGTGTCGCCGTGCCCCGGAAAATGCTTTGCACTTCCTAAAACTCCTGCACCTTGCATACCACGAATGAAAGCTACACTTTTATTGGTCACGTTATCCCGATCTTCACCAAAGGAACGATTGCCGATAATAGGATTCTCTGGATTTACATTGATGTCGACATCCGGGGCAAAATTGATATGCACTCCCAGGCGTTTATTATGCAAACCGATCTGCTTTCCCACCTGTTCTACAAGCTTATTATCGCTGATGGCTCCAAGGGTCATATTCCAGGGAAACGCATAGGTTGAATCTAGACGCATAGCAAGTCCCCACTCGGCATCCATCGCTACCATTAAAGGCACTTTACTCAAGGCTTGATATTCATTTGTAAGTCTTGCCTGGCGCACGGGACCACCTTTAGAAAAAATAAGTCCGCCTATGTGATGTTTCTCAATTAGTGGCTTTACCGCATCGGTTACCGATTTGGGATCCCTAGAAAAAACATCAACCATAAAAAGCTGCCCAATTTTTTCCTTGAGCGTCATCCCATCATAAATGCTGTCGACCCAAGCTTGTTGCTCGGTCAATTCTTTAGCAATTAATGGATTTCTGGTTTGTGCAAAACCTTTAAATGTGAGCAGTAGAACGACTACCAGTACAAAACGTTCTTTAAGCATATGTTCTTTTATTTAAAGAAACGACTGTGCCAGCTTTCTATTGCAGGCACTTCCCAATGTTCTAAATATTCTTCTTTGGTATTCACGAGATTATTAAAAACGATCGTCTTTTTCCCTACAGCACCATCTTTTGCCATCTTTTTAAAATCGGTAAGCGGTTTAAAATGCAGACGGTTGTTTTGGATGTAGGTTACATTCATTTTGTCTAGAAGGGAAACCTCAAATTCTTTTTCAAGATCCTGAATAAAACGCACCTGAGTATCTATCGAGCAACCACTGGCAGCGCTTTGAGTTTGGTCAAGACCAATAACGATGAAGCGGTCATATTTTATTTCAAATCCGGCATTGAGGGCAGCTCCGTGAGCAGTCCATTTCTCTAGAAATGCACTTAGATATTGCTCAAGTTTAGGAAGTTCCTCTTCGGTAAATTTGCGGTCGCTTTGGTAAATCCAAAGTCTTGATGTATCTGATAATTCTTGAAATGGAGTCAACATAGTGTTTGTGAAATTTATTCTCACAAACTTAACATTTATTCAAGGGCTGCTTGAAAAAGATAATGTTAAAAGCCTCTCAAATTGAAATCTTAGGGTCTAAACTTAAGAACAAGCCACCTGCCTAAGCCATCTACCCCAGCTGTTGCGTCGTAGACCAATTCTACAAAGCCCGTTCCGCTTACCGTTATTTGAGAGGTTGCTAAGGTTACAAAACGATTTTCGGGTGCTGCTGCCCCATCCTCTTCTTTAAGTCTTAAGTTTTGGTCTTCAGAAAAATACAATGTGATTCGTCTTCCATGGAAGCCTCCGGAAATCCCGGTTAGATTGATGGTACTTGAATACCCGTAAACACGAATAAAGGTACTTGCTTCATTAGCCTCTCCCACGCCAAGTAAAGCACTTACATTGCTTAATGTAGTTCCTTCAACAGCTATTAAGGGACTTAGATCTAACTCTCCGATATTACGCGTTACCGGTGCTAACTCGAGGGTGTTATTATTAACAATAAGTCCTGCTCCGGTAGTTGTTCTACTCAATCTATTTACTGATGAAATTCCGGTAAGGGAAACCGCTACACCCGAGGCGTCAATTAAATTCTCAACACGCACTGTACCATTTACATCAAGTGTTGCATCTGGTGTAGTGGTATTGATACCGACCTGAGCAAAGCCTGTGGCTTGAAAAAGTGAAAATAATACGAGTAGTTTTCTTATCATATAATGCCTTGAGTTAATCGTGTATTGAAAGGAATAACCAGCGTTGTGCGGTACCATCATATAGAAGTTCTACACATCCTTTACCTGAAATCGTTTCTGAACCTGCGAGCACTTTGATGCGGTTTTCGGCTTGAGATCCTGCAGAATCCGTGTCTGATTCATCCATAAATTGAATGTTACCCGTGTCTACATTGTAAAAAAACAAGTGCAAGCCGTCTACTCCATCTTGTATTCCTGTAAGCTTACCATTAGCCGGTAAATTATAAACCTTAACGACAGACATCCCTTCGTTAGGTTCGCCCGGCCCCAGGCCTAATTCTAAATCATGAATAAAATTACCATCGTAAGTAATGCCACTCAGATCCTGACTACCAATACCATAAAGAACATTGCCTTGCACATTTACTTTCCCGTTTGTAAGGGTTAGCGTATTCTGAATGTTTATCGTAGTTAGTGTTCCCTCATCATCTGCACCTACCAGACCTACAGGATCTGTAATTGATGGACTGCTTTCAACACGCACAGAACCTACTACATGCAAAGTTTCTTGAGGATTGGTCGTACCAATTCCTACCTGCGCATAAGAACCCAGCATACTTAAAAAAAGAAATGTGTTAAAAAGATATCGCATTTTTCTAGCTACGAATATTGACTAAAATCCATTTTTCCTGAACACCATCATAAATAAACTCGGCTACACCTTCTCCATTAATACCTTCATTAGAACCAGAACCTGTAATTATTTGATTCTCGGGACTACTGTTTGCATTGAGATTGAAGAAAGTCACATTGTTACCCTGTGCATTGTAGAGGTAAAATATTCTCCCGTCATAACCGTTTGCAAATCCCGTCATATTGTAGCCATTAGACTCGCCTGTAATGCGTAATACAGCATTTTCATTATTATAAGAATCGATACCTATATCATAATTATTATAGATCACCGTGGTTGCAGCATCAGCGCTCTGATCAACCTCTCCTACAAATAAAATATTATCATCTGTGCTGTCTTCGATTACCTGAAGTTCGCCATCTACAATATTTAAATCTTCTGAAAGCTGTAAATGTGTTAAATCGCCTGTAGCACTTATACCTACTAAACGTGTAGGCACGATGGAAGCATCTGGTTCAAAAACCAAATCACCTACGACGTGTAGTGTAGCTTGAGGATTACTTGTACCAATACCTACGCCTGCCGTTTGCGCAAACAGAACAGATGATACCAAGGAGAAAAAACAAACTATACTAAAACGAAAAACGTATGTATGGGCCTCGTTTAACATTTAGACTATTTTAACAAAAGTAAGAATAAAAGAGGTTAAAAACACAATTTAATCGACAAAAAGCAATTTTGCAGTTACTAAAAACGTATTATACAAGGAAAAAGCCTACAAGCGCATTTAATCGATTGGGCCAAAAGTTATCACCCTATTTGAAGTGAAGTACCTTAGGTCAAGCCCATGATGCATTATTTGTAAACGAACGTTTAATTTCGAGGCAGGCCTCGAAGTATTTGACCCTTTGGTGGTGCCAATAAAAAAGCCACCCCAATGGGTGGCTTTTAGTATTCTTTGAGATAGATCTTTTACAAGTCTTCTGCCGAAGCTATCATTTCTGCAATGTCTAACACCTGTACACTATCTTCTTTTTCTTTATTCTTAACACCATCGGTCATCATTGTATTACAAAATGGACAACCCGCGGCGATCACTTCTGATTTGGTCTCGAGCGCCTCTTCTGTACGTGCAATGTTTACATCCTGAGTACCGGGTTCCGGTTCTTTAAACATCTGTGCTCCGCCTGCACCGCAACAAAAACCTTTTGTTTTGCAACGCTTCATTTCTACAAGCTCTACTTCAAGCTTTTGTAACAGCTCACGAGGTGCTTCGTAAATACGGTTGGCTCTTGCTAAATAACAAGGGTCGTGAAAAGTAATACGCTTACCTTTAAACTTTCCGCCTTCGACGGTAAGTCGGCCCTCGTTGATCAAGGCTTTTAAAAACTGTGTATGGTGCAATACCTCATAGTTTCCGCCTAAACCAGGATACTCATTGGCAATGGTATTGAAACAATGCGGACACGCAGTCACGATTTTTTTTACCTCATATCCATTTAAAACTTCAATATTGGTAACCGCCTGCATTTGAAACAAAAATTCATTACCCGCCCGTTTAGCAGGATCTCCTGTACAGCTTTCTTCGGTACCGAGTACTGCAAAGTCAACTTCGGCTTTTGCTAAGAGTTTAACAAAAGCCTTTGTAATCTTTTTGGCACGATCGTCAAAACTTCCGGCGCAGCCCACCCAAAATAAAACTTCCGGGGATTTGCCCTGAGCCATATATTCGGCCATCGTAGGTACCTTGATCGCTTCTGCCATAATTTATTTTTTTGCTCTTATTTAAAAGAATTAATCTTTAAAGACCTCAATAGTTACATCTTTCTCTACAAGATCTGTAAACTTCCCTTTGTAACGTGTAGCACGTACCAAGTGATTGTCTATCCAGTGGTAATTACCTCCACGGGGTTTGCCCATCAACAAACTGTGATAATTGAAACCGTGCTCGTTAAGCCAGTTCTCGGTCACTTCGCGATGCTCTTCGGTACGTGAAGTAAAGAAGCAAATAATATGACCTTCATCATACCACTTGTTTAAAGTTGCTAAAGCGTCTGGAAACGGCTTACAGGTAGCCATACGCTCTGGCTCTTCATTTGGAACATCTTCTGTGATGGTTCCGTCTATGTCAATGAGGTAGTTTTTAACACCTTCTGGCAAAACCGGACTTACGTGTTCTCCGTCTTGCAGCTTGTCGCTTAACATTTTGTCTACTTCCTCTTTTTTCATGAGTTCTCTATTTTGATTTTACTGGTTGGTTTACTAATTCTCGTTGATCCAATTGGCTCTATCCATTTGATTAAACGGCCAAGGAGCTGCATTATTTTCGATATTGGTCATCGCATTATTCAAGTCTGTTGGCGCAGCACTTTGCTCCATTACGAGGTATTGACGCATATCCATAATAATAGATAATGGATTAATACCTACCGGGCAAGCTTCAACACAGGCATTACAGGTCGTACACGCCCATAATTCTTCTCGGCTAATATAGTCATCTAATAATTGCTTACCATCTTCTTTGAAGGTTCCTTTATTAGCATCTATATTTTTACCAATATCTTCAATACGATCGCGCGTCGCCATCATAATTCTACGCGGAGATAATTTTTTGCCGGTTTGATTGGCAGGACATTCGCTTGTACATCTACCACATTCTGTGCAGGTGTAGGCATTAAGCAATTGTGCCCAACTTAAATCTGTTGCCTCACTCGCTCCAAACTTCGCCGGAACCTCCTCCTCTGCTCCTTCCGCAGGCATCGCATACGGATCTGCATCAGGATCCATCATCAACTTTACTTCATTGGTAACCGCCTCTAAATTGTCAAATTGTCCCTGAGGTTTCAATCGTGCGAAATATGTATTAGGAAAAGCAAGCAGGATATGTAAATGCTTAGAATAATATAAATAATTCAGAAAGACCAGAATTCCTAAAATATGAATCCACCACGCCGCTCGCTCAATTACTATTAATGATGCAACACTCATATTCTCAAAAAGCGGTGCAATAAACTGACTTACGGGAAAAGCTCCTACGATGCCTTCTGCACTTGCATAATGCTCAGCACCTTTGGTTTGTAAGCTTAGATCTGCTGCGTTCATTGTTAAAAACAAAAGCATCAGTACAACTTCAAAATAAAGAATAAGGTTCGCATCTAACTTAGGCCAACCTTTCATCTCTCTATTTAAGAAGCGTTTGATATGAAGTATGTTTCTGCGAATCCAAAATATGATCACACCTACTAGTACCAAAAGTGCAAAAATCTCAAAGACTCCAATTAGGAAATCATAAAAACCTCCGAGGAAACTAAAAATTCGATGCGTACCGAAAATCCCATCTATGATGATCTCGAGCACTTCAATATTTATGATGATAAAGCCGAGATACACTAAAACGTGAATGATACCACTCACCGGACGCACGACCATTTTATATTGACCAAGTGCGATCTTGGCCATATTTTTGAACCGCTGCCCTTTGTTATCACTGCGGTCTTCTTCACGACCTAACTTAATGTTGCGAATTAGCTTTTTGATATTAAACACAAAAAAACCAACTCCTGCCAGTAGGGCAATAACAAACAAAATATTAGGTAAATACTGCATAAGGTTTATCTAAGTGAATCTTTTGGCTCTTCGTAAGGTCCGGGATTTTTTCCAAATACTGAAAAATGTACGTAACGTTTTGGGTTAAGTTTGATGTCTTGCATCAACTCTTCCATTTGCTTGGTAGCACGCTCTAGGTTATTATACATCTGGTCATCGTTGATGAATTGTCCCAGAGTCCCTTCGCCATTTTCAATTTTTGAAGAGATGCTTTCAAAGTCTGCAAGAACGCTTTCCATACGCAACACAAGTGCATTAATGTCTACCTTAGCAAGACTATCGCTTACCTTATTAAAGTTGGCAGACATCTCATCAAGATTGGTAAACGTACGGGTGAGCTTTTGATCGTTATCTGCAAGTAGTTTATTTAAATTTTGGGAAGCCTGATTAAAATTGGTTGCGGTTTCACTTATTTGCGCAATCGTCTCCCGTAAATTCTTTCTGGTTTTTTGATCCAAAACATCAGAAACGCCCACCAAAACAGAATCTGTGCTATTGATCACTTCTTCTACTTTTGCCTGTAAAGGTGTTAAACGCTCATTAACCAGTTCAAAAATACCTTCATCAATAGTGCCTTCAAGCGTGTCTCCTGATTGTGCAGTTTCACCTCGCTCATAATCCGGAACAATAGACAGGTTTTTACCGCCTATGAGTCCGCCACCATAAATTTGTGCTTTACTACTTGTTGAGAACTGAAAATCATTCTGAACATTAAAAGTGACCAGCAAGTCTCCTCTTGAATCTGCAAAATCTATAGACAATACCTTACCTACTACAAGGCCATTTATTGTGACATTTGAACCCGGTGATAAGCCTTCTACGTTATCGTAGATCGCATAATATGTACGGTCGTTATTTAAAAGATTATTCCCTTTTAAAAAACTGTAACCGAAGATCAGCAGAGCTATGGCCACTACCGCCAGAAGTCCTGTTTTTACTTCTCTAGAAATGTTCAATGTAATTTTTTTTTGATGAGCCTCAAATTTAGGAATAAATTCTATTAAGGCTTTACGCCCTAACTTTTATTTATAAAATCATTAGCGTTTTGCTTAATTCCATTTTTGAAGGCCACAATGTATGCTGTAGTATAACCTTTAGCCTTCGCTTCCCGAAGCATACGTTCTATTTCAGTATAATTTGAAGTGTCGCCGTAGTAATATTTATAAAGCCTGCCTTCTTTACTGCGCTGAATACCTCGCAAGCCTTTAAAGTTATAAGGCTTTGTTTCTAAACTTCTGCTACTAGCCGCTATTTGTACTTTGAAAATGGCATCTTTAACCACCACATCGTTTACCTCTACTGCAGGCACTACTTTTTTAACGCCTAAAAAATCATTAGTGGTCACATTCTCTTTATACTTTACCACCGCCTGTGCTACTGCGTGTGCAATATCACGCTGACCTTTTGAAGAATTAAGATAACGCCCTTCATCGGTATTGGTGATAAAACCGGTTTCAATAAGAATGCTAGGCATAACGGTTTGGTGCAAAACCACAAATCCCGCCTGTTTGACGCTTCGGTCTTTACGGTGCAATTTCTGACGGAAATTATCTTGCACATAACTCGCAAGCTGAATACTCTGATCTAGAAATTCTTCCTGCATTAAGGTCAACCCGATAAGTGATTCGGGAGAATTTAAATTATACTGTGCATATTTCTCCTCGTAGTTATCCTCCAGATAGATCACCTCGTTTTCGGCCTTTGCTACTTCAAAATTGGTTTTGTTTCGGTGCAATCCTAAAACATAGGTTTCGGCTCCTGAAGCCTGTGAATTATGCGCGTTACAATGCACCGAAATAAACAAATCTGCTTCCGCTCTATTGGCTATAGCTCCACGTTCATCCAATTCAACAAACACATCGGTTTTACGCGTATAAACGATTTCTATATCTTTTTGTTTTTGTAATTCTTCGCCTATAAGCAGCGCGATTTTAAGCGCAATATCTTTTTCAAGGATTGCTCCTCGTGCATTTTTACCCGGATCTTTACCGCCGTGTCCGGCATCTATCACCACTACAAATCGCTTAGAGTCAACAGGCTTAAGATTAGCAAAGGCTCGCTGAAAAGGAAGTGTAATTAAAAATACTAATATATAGATTGTTGTCGTTCTCATATTTGGGTAACGTCTTAAAACCACCTTGTATTTTGCAAATTGCAGGCCAGATTAAATTATAGGTAGCGCTTTAGATTTTATCATTCATCAAAAATCAAAAAAATTAGAACATCACTAAAGTTTTAAGCGCACAGATTTAATGCGCATTACTTTAGGGCTTCTAAAAAATAGATGTAATTTTGGCACTTTGAAATTTGCCCTTACATTTACAAAAATAGTATTAATCCCATTGCAAACAAAGATCCTTTCCGTACTGCTCGTTTTAGGCTTAAGCCTTATTTGCTATGGGTCTTTGTGGGCTCAAGACCTACCGATTAATACGTTAAAAACGATCCCTGCAGACACGGCAAACATAGACAACCGACTAAAGCCTACCGGGTCTTTACTTCCCGAGCAAGTTACAGAACAGCAACAAGACAGTACGCTAAAAGATAGTATCGCAGCTCCTCGCGAGGCGCTTACCGATATTGTAAAATACAGCGCCACAGACTATTCTACTTTTGACCGCCGCGAGAATAAGCTGTATCTCTACAATGAGGCAAAAGTTGCTTATACCGATATTACCATCACGGCCGGTCAAATAATTGTAGACAACAATACCAACACGGTTTTTGCTAAAGGAATAACCGATTCTACGGGTTATAACCAGCCGCCTGTTTTTGTTCAAGGCCCAAATACCGTAGAACCCGATTCGATCAAGTATAATTTTAAGACCGAAAAAGCGCTTATTTACGGTTCGCGTACACAGCAGCAAGAATTTTATATTAAAAATGAAGTAAGTAAACGGGTGAATGACTCTGTAGTGTTCATGAAAAATGTGCGCTTCACCACCAGTGAAAATGAAGACGACCCCGAATATTATTTCTATGCGCGCAAAGTAAAATTTGTACCCAACAAAAAAATCGTTACCGGCCTTGTGAACATGTTCGTATATGATGTTCCCATACCCTTAGGAGTACCGTTTTCTTATTTCCCTATGGAAAAAGAAACCAGTGTTTCGGGATTCATTATGCCATCTCCCGGAGAGAATAATGAACGTGGTTATTTCCTGCAGAATGGGGGATATTATTTTGCGGTTAACGATTATATGGATCTCACCTTAACAGGAGATTATTATACTAACGGAAGCTACGCCTTACGGGCAGCCAGCAGTTACAGGAAGCGCTACAGCTTTAGCGGAAACGTGAACATTCGTTTTGAACGCTTGCTCAACAGTGAGCGCGGTTTACCCGACTTCTCTGAAACCAATACCTATAACATTCAGTGGTCACATAGTCAGGATACCAAGGCAAGCCCTAATTCGCGTTTTTCTGCTTCGGTAAACTTGGGAAGTAGCAACTATTTCCAGCAATCTACAAACATCGATAACACGGCGAGTAGATTAACAAATACTTTGAGCTCTTCGGTTTCTTATTCTAAAACCTTTCAAACGGTTCCGCAGGTAAATTTGGCATTAACCGCACGACATTCTCAAAACACCCGAACGCAAGCAATTAATATGACCTTGCCCAGTGTTCAACTTAACGTAGATCGAATTTACCCTTTCGCGCCTTCTTCAGGCAGCAAAAAAGGCTTTTTTCAAAATATAAATTTCAACTACAGTATGAGCGGCGAAAACCGCTTTGAAACCACAGATAGTTTATTTTTTACACCGCAAATGTTTAGAGATGCTGAGTTGGGGGTTCGCCATAGTATCCCTATCACTACCAACTTTAAACTGTTCAAGCACTTTAGTGTTTCGGCAAGTACAAACGTTCAGGAAAGCTGGGTTTTTGAAACTATCGATCAGCGTTTTGATCCTACGCTACGCGAAATTGTGCAAGATACCATAGGTGGTTTTGATCGTTTTACAACTTATAATTTTAGCACCAGCGTAGGTACCACGGTTTACGGGCAGGCTAACTTCGGCGACGATAAAAAAATACAAGCCATACGGCATACGATGAAGCCTTCGCTTTCTTTTAATTACAACCCGGGTTTTGATCAATATTACGAGACGTTTCTCGCGTCCGAACTCAACAACCCCAATGGAAATTTAACCCGTGAGGTAAGCTATTCTCGATTTGAAGGTGGTTTTTATGGTGCTCCAAGTAATTTTAGCTCTAGTGGAGTAAGTTTAAGCATCAATAACACCGTTGAGGCCAAAGTACGAGACAAAGACAGTACGGCTGTAGAACCCAAAAAGATCGACCTCATCAGCAACTTGGCGATCTCGACAAATTATAACTTTCTGGCAGACAGTCTAAAATTGAGTCCGGTATCAGTGCGTGGTACCATTCCTATTATTCAAAGCAAATTAAGTGTCAATTTTAATATGATCCTTGACCCTTATGCGCTAAATAACAATAACAGACGTATTGACAAACTGAATATCGCCAACGGCGGAAGCTTATTTAGACTTACCAATGCGAGTGCCAACTTTGGCTATTCCTTCAGCAGTAAAAGCTTTGGAAAGGAAAATGATGACCGTGAAGGAGAAGACACGCAAACAGCCCGTAACGGCGGGAGGCGCGATAACCTCCTTGGTGAAGACAGCAGGCAGCTTCAGAATAAATTTAACGATACCGAAGGTGCAGATGAAGACCCTGATGAAAATCAAGAACTTTACAACTACACCATCCCTTGGAATTTACGTGTGAATTATAATGTGAATTATGGGAATGCGGCACGCCAAAATGCGATCACTTCGCACGCGATCAACTTTAGTGGTGATGTAGAATTGGGCGAAAAATGGTTTGTAGGAGCTTCATCAGGTATTGACCTTACCACAGGTAAATTCACTCCTACGCAATTGCGTTTTGCTCGGGATTTAGAGAGTTTTAATATGACTTTTGCCTGGACGCCTTTTGGCACCTATGCCTCTTGGAACTTCTTTATAGGAATCAAATCTAGCGTGTTGAGCGACCTCAAATACGAGCAGCGCCGTACGCCAGACCAACAACTTTAAACCAATCTAAAAAACCAAATACGATGAAAAAAATTATCAGCACGACCAACGCTCCGGCACCCATAGGGCCTTACAATCAAGCGGTTTTTGCAGGCGATACGCTTTTTGTAAGCGGTCAAATTCCATTAGATCCTAAGACCGGCGAACTTGTAAGCGGTGATATTGCTGCGGAAACCAAAATGGTTATGCAAAATTTAGAAGCTATTTTAACCGAAGCCGGACTTACTTTTGAAAACGTGGTTAAAAGCTCGATCTTTTTAAGCGACATGAACAGCTTTGCTCAAGTAAATGAAGTTTATGGAACCTTCTTCAATGAAGAAACAGCTCCTGCGCGTGAGACCGTAGAAGTTGCAAACCTTCCAAAATTTGTGAATGTGGAGATCTCTGTGATCGCGATCAAATAACACCGGAGAAAACCAAAACACTACATTAAAGCTTTGGCAGTAGCCCAAAAAAAAAGCCTGAAAGTTTCCTTTCAGGCTTTTTTTATTGAGTAATGATAGTGCATTACACCATCATATAATTTTTATGATAGGCTACCAAACCTTCGATAGGACGCTTCAATACTTTTCCTATTTTAAGATCGTATTCTTCTAGAAGCTCTTTGAGTTCGCTTTGTAGATAGAATGCAATCGATCCTACAAAGTGAACAGGAATCTCTCTAGCGTTATCAAACTGAAGAATTTGATGCTCTATAAATAATTTAAACCCTTTACGTATAAGTTTTTTACAGTAGTCGTGATCTTTATTGGTAATCACAAAACGAGCAAACTGTGCTAAATAGGTGTTTGGGTTAGGCATTTTGTATAAATGGTTCTTTATACTTTCTGCTGTTAAATCAAACTGCTTAGCAAATTCGTAAGCGAGTTCCTTTGGTATTTTATTGAAATGGAAATCACGCAGCAATTGGCGACCAAAATAGTTACCGCTTCCGTCATCCATCAAAATATATCCTAATGATGTTACTTTTTGCTCGATATTCTCACCATCATAAAGACTACAGTTAGATCCTGTTCCTATAATACAAACAATACCAGCTTCATCTTTTTTAGTAGTAGCATAAAGTGCGGCATAGGTATCTTCTTTAATGTCGATTTCCTGAGCCTTATCAAAAAAGTCCTGAAATACACCTTGAATTAACTCCTTGGGTTTCTGAGTACCGCAACCGGCCCCATAAAAGTGAACGTGCGTTACATCGTGACGATGCTTGTACAATTCATAATTGTTGATGATACGCTCTGTCAAGATTTCTGCAGACAACACTTGTGGGTTAAGCCCAAAAGTTTGTGTTTGAAAAATCTCTGCACCTTCGGCATTTAATGCGATCCAGTCTGTTTTGGTCGATCCGCTATCTACTAATAATATCATGTGTTTGTGAGAGTTTAAAAAACCCTTTAAACCCGAGGAGGTTTAAAGGGCATATATTCAGTTAATACGATTATAGTGAATTAACGTATTCCGCTAAGTCAACTAACTTGTTTGAATATCCAAACTCGTTATCATACCAAGAAACGATCTTGAAGAATTTAGAATTCAATTCGATACCAGCACCTGCATCAAAAATACTTGTACGTGGATCACTTACAAAGTCCTGAGAAACTACTGCTTCTTCAGTATAACCTAATACACCAGCCATTTCACCTTCAGAAGCTGCCTTAAAGGTCTTCTTGATGTCTTCATAGCTCGTATCTTTAGAAAGTTTTACCGTTAAATCTACTACAGATACATCTGGAGTAGGAACACGGAATGCCATACCGGTAAGTTTTCCTTTTAATTCAGGGATTACTTTAGTTACTGCCACTGCAGCACCAGTACTTGCAGGGATGATGTTTGCTAATGCAGAACGACCACCTCTCCAGTCTTTCTTAGAAGGACCGTCTACAGTCATTTGAGTTGCTGTAGTTGCGTGAACAGTTGTCATTAAAGCTTCTTCAATTCCGTATGCATCGTTAAGCACTTTTGCTAATGGAGCAAGACAGTTTGTAGTACAAGAAGCATTAGAAACGATATTGTTATCTGCAGTTACGTCTTTGTGGTTTACACCCATAACGAACATAGGCACGTCTTTAGACGGTGCAGAGATCACAACTTTCTTAGCACCTGCTTGAAGGTGATAATCTGCAGTTTCCATAGAAGTAAAGATACCGGTACATTCTGCAACAACATCTGCTCCTACTTCATCCCACTTAAGATTTTTAGGGTCACGCTCTGCAGTAATACGTACTGTTTTACCATCTACCACAAGATTACCATCTTTTACCTCAACAGTACCATCAAAATTACCGTGTACTGAGTCGTATTTTAAAAGGTATGCAAGGTGCTCAACATCTAATAAGTCATTAATCGCCACAACGTCTACGTTATCACGTTTTACAGTTGCTCTAAAAACGATACGACCTATACGGCCAAAACCATTAATACCTAATTTTAAATTTCCCATTGTATTTACTATTTGATTTGTATTACTAATTATGTGGTCATTATTTCAGACACACGAACGAGTTCTTTATTTATATGCGTTTTTCCTTTTATCGCTTTCTCAATCGGGTAGAGCTCCATCTTCTCGTGTTGAATTCCTACCATGTAGTTGCTTTCTCCGGCTAAAAGTGATTCTACAGCTTTTACGCCCATTCTACTAGCCAAAACACGATCGTAACAACTTGGAGAACCTCCACGTTGCATATGCCCCAGAACCGCGACACGTACATCGTAGCCTTCAAGGTTTTCATCTACGTAGTCTTTGAGTTCAAATACATTTTTACCGGTTTTATCTCCTTCAGCTACTACCACGATACTCGAAGTTTTACCACTGGCTTTACTGCGTAATAAAGATTCTAAAAGACGATCTAAACCTAAATTCTCTTCAGGGATCAAAATCTCTTCTGCTCCTGCTCCCACACCTGCGTTAAGTGCAATATGACCTACATCACGTCCCATTACTTCTACAAAGAATAAACGGTTGTGCGAGCTCGCTGTATCGCGTATTTTATCGATAGCTTCTACTGCAGTATTTAAAGCAGTATCGTAACCTAAAGTTTTATCTGTACCGCTAATATCATTATCAATAGTCCCGGGAATTCCCATTATAGGAAAGTTGTATTCTTTATTAAAGATAAGACCACCGGTAAAAGTACCGTCTCCACCAATAACGACAAGGCCGTCAATATTGTTCTCTTTTAAATTATCAAAGGCAATTTTTCTACCTTCAGGTGTTCTAAATCGGTCAGAGCGTGCCGATTTGAGCATTGTACCACCTCTATTAATGATATCGCGTACACTTCGCGCATCCATAGGTTCAAAATCTCCATCAATCAATCCCTCATACCCACGGTAAACACCTACGCAATCTATTTTATGATATGCACATGTACGTACTACTGCACGTACGGCTGCATTCATTCCAGGGGAATCTCCACCAGAAGTTAAAACTCCGATTTTTCTAATTTTTTGTGCCATTTACTGTTGAATGAGAAGTAAAAATAGCAATTGAATTGCATATTCCTAAGCCATTCTTAATGAAATTCGTGGCTTTCGCAATTTCAATCGTTATCGTTAACAACTATTTTTTAAAAGTGGATAAATTTGGGGTATTTATAATCTAAATAGGCTGTTTTTAGTAGATTAAAAATTTAGATATCCTCAAAATATCATATTCTCAAAAGAATTTAAAATCTACCTATTGCTCGAAACCGTTGTAGGGAATTTCAGAATCTGGTTGAATTATCTTGATTTCTTCTTCGACCTCCCGAGCTTTACCCTTAAAAACTTTTTGAATAAGTTCTTTGAAGGTATTAAAGTCTACTGAATAAGATAATCCTGCACCTTGCGTATAGCCTTCGTTGTTTCGAGCTACAAATTGAATGTCTGTCTGACGGTTGAAAATGGTGGCGCGCAGGCTTCCGTCTTCATTCAATAGGAAATTCACCTCAACATCACCCACAACCGCTTGCTCACTGATGCCTCCTACAGGCACACCCACTTTACCATTGATCAATACTTTCTTTGAAATTTGGGTAGAAAGCGTAAATCCAAAACGACCTGAAGTCTGCAAATCTGGACGATTATCGGCCTGCACATAATCTAGTCCTACATTAAATTTACCATCCTCATCAGATAGCAGATCATTAAAAATGCCCGAAGCGGTTTCTATCAGGTTTCCGTAGGCTGCAGATTGCGCATCTATTCCGCTCTGGCTAAAAAACGCCCCTTGGGTCACTAATGAAAATGCCTGAAGCTCTCGAGTGGCTCTGTTGTCAAGACGATAAGCCAGCTCTGAAGTTACGATAGAGCTCGTATTCGGAAATTCAAAATCAAAGGTAATTTCCGGCTGTACGAGTTCGCCGTCCAAATTGATGATCACATCCACCGGAATCTTTCGGTTAATGGAAGGATTTTCAAGCAAGATCGATGGGTTTGCTTGTGTATTATAGACCGCACTGATATCAAGCAAGGCTTCCGTAGGGTTTCCGTCCCAACTTATTTTTCCTTCCGGCAGGATATTAAATTGTTTCTGTACAACTCCACTATATCTAAAGTTATAAGTACCCGAGTACGGTGTAAAGTCACCAAACATATTGAACTTACCGTTGGTATTGATCTGTATAAGCAAATACCCTGCTCCGCGTCCTTTTAAAGTACTTCCGTTTACCTCATCCACAACGATCTCTACTTCAGCATCGCGTGTAACTTCAAGATCAAAATTTAACTCGAGCCCTTTTATTTCTTCAATAACCACTTCTTCACCTTCCAGGCGCGCCTGCTTTTCTTCGGGACTTAGAAAGTAAATATTGCTGTTGTCGCCAAAAGATTCTGTATCACTCAGCGGAATCTTAAAGACGGTTCCTTCTTCGGTAGTCGCTGTCACGTCGATCACGAGTTCATCTGTAGGACCGGTAAGACTGGCTTCTCCGCTAATGAAAGCCGTACCATAATACAAGGCAAAGTCGTCGGGTTCTGTATCTAGAACAACAAGTCGGTTTGTATTGACATCCAGGTCTAAATCCCAATCTCTAAAGTATTGATGACTTATAGTACCACTCAAAGTTCCGGTTGTTTTGAACTTGGTATCTACCAATGCAACAGAACCAAACCGAAATTCCTGATTGTCGAGGGTTACCCGAGCTGTACCTCTAAAGTCATAGTCGGTATTTAAATAGGGAATCCCCAAACCGGCCTCGCGCAATAAAATTTCGCCATCAATATCCGGATTGCGATAGTCGCCCGTCACACGGGCGCGACCACTAGCCAAGCCACGAATTTTTGAGATCACATCGCCTCCCAACGGACTAAATGCTTTCATATTTAATTTACGCAGTTGCACATCAAGGTCTATCGCCGGGTTCTCTGCCGCGACGTTAATCGTTCCTAATGCCGAAAGGACTTCGGTATTATCGTTATTCAAATGGGTATCTATTTGATAATTGGTAAGACTTTCATCGCCTTCAACCGCAAGATCCAAGTCGCCCATCAAGATATCATTAATAGTAAAGTTTGCAATATTTACAGAGCTATTGGGCAAATACACGCCTTCCTTTTGAAGGATATCCAGATTCCCATTCACTAAACCACGCAAGTCTAGACTGTCTATATAAGGTGTGATATGAGACAGCCGTACATTCTCAAAATTTGTTTTTATATCCTTATAGGCACTGTCTTTAACAGCACCTTTTAAAGAAATGCGCTCCTCTTCATGAGACAAGACCAATTCTTTGAGCTCCCAATCTAAAAAGTTGTTATCAAAAACAAGCTTGTTGTCCTTATTATCTGTCTCATTTAAAAACCACTCGTTATTTTTAAATTTGAGACTACTGCGTTTAAATCCAATTACCGAATTATTCTCTTCGTTGATCGTATGATAAAAACTCAGATCGTAATTATCTTGGCGTTGCGGACCTCCTTTAAATTCTGAACGTATAAAGAGCGTATCCTTTAAGGTTACATTGATCAAATTGAAATCACTCACGCCATACATTCCTGTACCAATACTATCTGCCTCTACATACGCATTGAAGAGCGGATTTTTATTATCTACGCGTACGTTTATTGCCTCGGCTAAAACTCCAAAAGCTTTTATGCGCGGTGACCTGAAGGTTAGCTTAAATTCTGAATCATCTGAAACCACACTACCCCGCACAAAGGTATCAGGCTCTAATTCAATATCAGGGACCAAAACCTCAACGATTTTACTGTAAATCTGAATATTGAAATCCATAAACTGATTTTCAGTGATTTTTCGCGGCTCATAATTGGTATACAAACTTCCTACCGCATTCTGAAATAAGGCTTTTAAATCCCCTATTTTAAACACTCCAGAAACCTGTCCCGAAATAATATCTGGTGAGTTCATCGTGATCGTGCGTATGCCACGTCTAAATCCTGAAGTGATCACAAAATCCTGAAATTCATACAGATCATTTGAATTTTCAAAGCTTGCTTCTGTAAAAGCGATCACACCACCGGTATCATCGATGTTAGTCCCTCGCATATCCATCACCACTTTTCCTTTTAAAACTGCTGAAGTATCTTGTAAGAAATTGAGCTTTCCTAAATCGATATGGTCAATTTCTGCCGTAAAATCATAGGTGTGTATTTCTTTAGATACATCTATCAAACCGTTAAAGGTGAAATTGGCATTAGGATCGGTTATGGTGAGGCGCCCATCAAAGTTGGGGTTTTGCAAATTACCGGCTACAGTTATTCCGCGATACGTATAGTTATTATAGGTTGCAGAGCTAATAAGCCCCTCTACTCTTGTATCCAAAGTTTCAGCTTTAACTCCAGCCCCGTTTACACGTACATTAAAAGTAATGTTCTTCAACTTAGGAACCTTTAATAAGCGCCCCATATTAAAAGACTCTCCGCGCAACATCCCTACATAAGATGCGTTTTGAATATTTTGAGTGTTTCGCAGATCAATATCGGTTTCCAGAAATCCAAGATCTGTTTGAATATTGCTTTTGACATAGACCGTGTTTTCGGTGACGTTAAGTACACCATTAAGATCTACAGTTCCTAACCGCACCAATTCTTTAGGCAGGTTATTTCCCAAAATGTTGGGAAGTAAGGCCGTCAGGTCAAGATAACTCGTTTTTAACTGCCGGTAGTTTCCTTCAATATTAAAAGCATTAACATCACTAAGAAGTTGTTCAAACTTCACGTCACCTTGCACTCTACTGGTATTGAACCCCGCTAAATCAAAATTGGTTACTCTAAAATCATTCAACGTTCCCTGCATTATCCCGGAAAGCATTATTTTCTCTCCTGCACCAAATTCAGCATAGAACGCTTGTAAATCTGTAGTTGAAATTTCGCTTGGCTCAAAATCAATATTGAAAATCACCCGATTATTAAAATCCTCAAAGGCATTATTACGGGTATCAAGGTATACATCTCCTCGTATCACCGAGTGTTCTGTTGAAAGCACCATCCCGTTGAGTATGATTTCGTCAGGACTGTATTTAAAGTCGGCTTCTAGACCTCTCAAGTGATAATCCCTGTCGGCATCAAACCTCAACTCCTTAATCTGTGCGGAAACCGTCACATCGTCAAGATCAAAGTCTTCAGCTAAAAGATGCAGATCTCTATAATTTATAACCTCTGGTGTGTCAAGATCTTCATCGACAAATTTGAAATGCATATGATCGATCTCAACTTCAGAAGAAGATAATTTGAAAGGCGTGCCTCCGGTTTTCCCCGTGTTAAATTTCTGCGAAAAAATATACAGGTTATCATTTTCTTCTCCTTGATATTTTTTCACATAGAGTTTTGCCTCATCCAGAAAAACACCACCTAAAGGCATTTCATTTTTGATCAAGGCACGTATGCTCAGCAAGCTTGTCTCTACCGTTTCGGCATAAATCAAGGTGTCTTGATGATGATCTGCGATATACACGTCTTTAATGAGCGCATTCCCGTTATATTTTAAACGTATTTTTTGAATGGAAATATCCGTACCATAGGTTTCGTTCAGCGAGCTGGTCACCTTTTTTGCAACCGAAGTCTGTACCGCAGGAATCGAAAAAATAATTAAAAGCAATGCAAAGACACCTATTAAAATAAATAGGGTTCGCGTAATTATTTTTCTAAATTTTCTGATACGTTTTTAAGTTTTAACTTTGTCCCGCTTTAGCTTCATAACAGAAAACTAAAGTCTAATTTTATTGAAACAGTACGTGTGTACTTACAGCATAAACATTACTTTTTGATGTTGCATTGCTTAGAAATTAATAACTGAGATAAACCTCAACATATTTAATCCCTGTTTGGGTAAAAGTACATTAACATTCCCTATACCTAGCGACCTAATGTCAAAAAATAACACCTATATTCTTGCTATAGAATCTTCTTGTGACGATACAGCGGCTGCTGTGCTTCACAACGACAAAACCCTTGCAAATGTTGTGGCGGGTCAGGCTGTTCACGAGCAATATGGCGGTGTTGTTCCTGAGCTGGCATCACGCGCACATCAGCAAAATATTGTTCCTGTGGTGCACGAGGCGTTGCGCAAGGCAAATGTAAAAAAAGAAGCGCTTAATGCGGTCGCTTTTACCAGCGGTCCCGGACTTATGGGCTCATTACTCGTAGGAACCTCTTTTGCCAAATCTCTTGCGATGGGATTAGACATCCCGTTGATCGATGTGAACCATATGCAAGCGCATATTCTTGCACATTTTATTGAAGAAGAAGGTTATGACAAACCCGAGTTTCCGTTTTTAGCAATGACGATTTCCGGTGGACATACGCAAATTGTTCGGGTTGACAGCTATTTTGAAATGACTGTCATTGGTCAAACCTTAGACGATGCTGTAGGTGAAGCTTTTGATAAAAGCGCCAAAATTCTTGGCCTCCCTTATCCCGGCGGGCCCTTGATCGATAAGTACGCGCAACTGGGAAATCCTAAAGCGTATAAATTCACAAAACCCAAAGTAGGCGAGCTTGATTTCAGCTTTAGCGGACTTAAAACTGCTGTTTTATATTTTTATCAGAAGGAGATCGCTGCAGATCCTGAATTTGTAGATAAAAATCTGAATGATATCTGTGCTTCCATTCAGTATACGATCATCAATATCTTGATGGATAAGCTCAAGAAAGCGGTAAAACAAACCGGGATTAAACACGTTGCCATCGGTGGGGGCGTTTCAGCCAATAGCGGGATTCGCAAAGCACTTAAAGAAGCTGAACAAAAATATGGCTGGAAAACTTTTGTGCCCAAATTTGAATATACCACAGACAACGCTGCAATGATCGGTATTGTGGGCTACCTTAAATATCTCGAAGGAAAGCTTGCCGAAACCGGTTATACAGATACTCAAGTAATGGCGCAATCACGACTTAAAATTTAAGTATGCAACTCTTTTATCATCCTGAAATTGCTGCAGAAGCTAAAGAAGCAACTTTTCCTAAAGACGAGAGCAAGCACATCGTAAAAGTACTGCGCAAACGTACCGGTGACGTACTCGATATCACTAACGGAAGCGGAAACTTTTTTAAGGCTGAAATCATTTCGGCAAGTCCGTCAAACTGTACGGTTAAGATCTTAGAAGTAACCTCAGAACAGCCACTGCCCTATCACTTGCATTTGGCGGTTGCGCCAACAAAGTTGAATGATCGTTTTGAGCTTTTTCTCGAGAAAGCGACGGAAATAGGAATTTCTGAAATCTCTCCTATCATTTGCGATCATAGCGAGCGCAAGGTCATTAAAGAAGAGCGTTACGAGCGTATCATTCAAAGTGCGATGAAACAGTCTTTGAAAGCGCATATTCCTAAACTGAATGAAGCGCAATCCTTCAGTGATTTTTTAGAGACTACAAAAACTTTCAACGGAGATCGCTTTATCGCGCATTGCGAAGAAACCAACAGATTTTCACTGAAGCAAAAACTTCAGCCTAAAAGAGACGTTTTGATCTTGATAGGTCCCGAGGGAGACTTTTCGCCCAGCGAAATCCAACAAGCGACTCAAGCAGGATTCAGCCCCGTAATGCTTGGAGAAAGCCGTTTGCGCACCGAAACTGCTGCGATTGTAGCCACGCACAGTGTTGCCTTTGTAAACGAAGTTTAATCAAGACATTATTTGCACCAAAAGTTCTTTGAGCAAATCTCCCTGCGAAAGATTGTAAGCGCCAACACCTTTACTTTTTACATCAGCCGTGCGTAGTAAATTAACGATGTGACTCACTTTTTTCATCGGGTAATTGCGCGCCGCATCTACATACTGACTCACAAAATAAGGGTTCACTTTAAGCGCTTTTGCAACGGTGCCTTTGTCTTTACTCGGCAGACCGTGATAGATCAATAAATTTTGAAAGAAGCTAAAAAGCAACGCAATGGTCACGACCATAGGATTATCCTTAGGGTTTTGACTAAAATAATTGATAATACGATGTGCTTTTACCACATCTTTCTCACCAATAGCACGCTGCAACTCAAAGTTGTTAAAGTCTTTGCTGATCCCAATATTTTCTTCTACCGCAAGTGGGGTGATCGTGCTGCCTTCGGGAAGAATTAGTCGAAGTTTTTCTAATTCGTTATTGATCTTTGATAAGTCGGTACCAAGGAATTCTACAAGCATATGAGCAGCTTTGGGTTCTACGGTGTAGCCTTTGCCAGACATTACACGGCGAATCCAATCGCCCACTTGATTTTCATACAGCTTTTTACTTTCAAAGATGAGTCCGCTCTTGGCGATTTCCTTATACACGCGTTTGCGCTTGTCAAGCTTTTTATACTTATAGCAAAACACCAAAACGGTGGTAGGCTGCGGATTTTCGGCGTAAGCCTCAAGTTTGTTCTTGCTTTTATCGGGTTGCGACAGAATTTCGCGCGACATATCCTGAGCTTCCTTTACGATCACCACTTGACGCTCTGCCATCATCGGGAAACGTTTGGCTTGCGATAATACATCATCCAGAGACACATCGCGACCGTAAAGCACCATTTGATTAAACCCTTTTTCTTCTTCGGTCAACACATTATCTGCAATATAGTCTGCGAGCTGATCTATATAATAAGGTTCTTCCCCCATTAAAAAATAAATAGGTCTTAGATTGCCTTTTTTAATATCCTTTACAATGCGTGTAACTTCTTCTACCAAGGTTGTATTGAATCTCTTTTTTTATATGCTTATCCCGATGGGGACGAAGTTTTAAAACTGATGCAGGCCTAAAAATTCCGAAGGTTGATTACCTTTGAAACGATGCAAGAATTGAATTTTCCTCCATATGCCTTCAGGCTCAAAAGTAGCGAAAATAAACCGCTTATATTTGACCCCATTCGTAAAAAATTTGTGGTACTCACCCCTGAAGAATGGGTACGCCAACACGTAGTAAAACATCTTTTGAGCGTTTATAAATACCCTTTATCGCTTATAAATGTTGAGAAAGAATTAAAGATTAACAACACCTCAAAGCGTTATGACGGGGTTATTTTTAATCCTGACGGAAGTATTTTTCTAATTATTGAATGTAAAGCGCCTAAGGTTAAAATCACACAAGAGACTTTTGACCAGATCGCGCGCTATAATCTTGCGGTAAAAGCAGAATATTTAATGGTTACCAACGGTCTCAATCACTACTATTGTCAAATGGATTATGAAGCTAAAAAATATATCTTTTTACGAGATATCCCGGTTTACAGCTTATGAAAACAGCCATCGTCATACTCAACTGGAACGGTAAAAAACTGCTTCAAGAATTTTTGCCCAGCGTCATCAAGCACAGCGCGCATTTAGCAAGCATTTACGTCGCCGATAATGCTTCAACCGATGCTTCTGTCTCTTTTATACAAGCTGAATTTCCGCAGGTGAAGATCATTCAGAATACTTCAAATGGCGGATATGCTAAAGGTTATAATGATGCGCTTCAACATCTGGAAGAAGAACTTTTCATCCTGATGAATAGTGATATTGAAACGACTCCGGGATGGTTAGAACCTATGATCAAGGCTTTTGAAAGCGATAAAAATTTGAGTGCTGCACAGCCTAAACTTTTAGACTTAAAAAAGAAAACCCATTTTGAATATGCAGGCGCCGCCGGAGGATTTCTCGATTCTCTGGGCTATCCTTTTTGTCGCGGACGCATTTTTGACACCTGCGAAAAAGACACCGGGCAATACAATGATACTTTAGAGATTTTTTGGGCGAGTGGTGCTTGTCTAGCTGTGCGCAAGTCCGTTTTTTGGGAAGCCGGCGCGCTAGATGAAAACTTCTTTGCGCATCAAGAAGAAATCGATCTTTGCTGGCGGATAAAAAATTTGGGATATTCCATTAAATACCTAGGAGCAAGTGCGGTGTATCATTTAGGCGGAGCGACTCTGGAACAGATGAATCCGAAGAAAACCTACTTGAATTTTAGAAACAACCTGATGCTTTTGCTTAAAAATGTAGCCGGATTTAAAGTCTACCCTATTTTATTTACGCGAATGTGTCTCGACGGGATCGCCGCTTTTAAATTTTTAGCTGAAGGAAAACCGAAGCATTTTACAGCGGTGCTCCAAGCACATTTCAATTTTTATGCCCAAACTCCAAAACTGCTTAAAATCCGTAGTCATACCGCCGGAAATCGGCCTTACGCCAAAGTCAAATCTATCGTCTGGGCGTATTTCATACGACAAAAGAAGCACTACACCGACCTATTTTAACAAAATTTAAAGTATTGTTAAGGTTGGGCAATTGGGCACTAATTTTAATAAATTTGACGTTACTAAAAATTAAAGATAACAACTAAAATTATGAGAAAATTAATGATTGTATCGGCATCAGCGCTGGTACTTCTTTCCTCTTGTGTATCTCAGAAGAAATATGCGGCATTAGAGGCTAAACAAAAAGAAACGCAGGATATGCTTAATACAGCTACCGTTAAACTTAATGCTTGTTTAGCACAAAGTGAAACGATGAAAGAGCAAATCACTGATCTTAGAAACGCGAATAATAATCTCATCAATACTCAAGGAAATTTAACTACACTTTCAGCAAAAGGTGCTGAGAACTTAGAAAAATCTCTTGAGCAAATGAAAGAAAAAGATCTTCAGATCAAAGCTTTCCGTGATGCGATGAACCGTAAGGATTCTGTAACTCTTGCACTTGTTACAAGTTTAAAAGGAGCTATCGGTAACTTAAACGATGAAGACATCGAGATCAATGTTGAGAAAGGTGTGGTTTATGTTTCTATCTCAGATAAACTTTTATTCAACAGTGGTCGTTGGGATGTAACCAACCGTGCTAAAGAAGTTCTTGGTAAAGTTGCTACTGTAGTTAAAAACAAGCCAGACATCGAGTTTATGGTAGAAGGTCACACAGACAGCCAGCCTATCAGCACTTCTGTAATCGAAGATAACTGGGATCTTAGTGTGAAGCGTGCAACAAGTGTAGTACGTATTCTTCAAGAAGAGTTTGGTGTACCACCAGAGCGTATGGTTGCAGCAGGTAGAAGTTACTACGTGCCTTTAGCAAGTAATGATACTGCAGAAGGTCGTGCGCGTAACCGTAGAACACGTATTGTTGTTCTTCCTAAGCTAGACCAATTCTACAAAATGATTGAAGAAGGAATGCCTAAAAACTAAGAACAGTTAGTTTTAAAATATTAAAACCCGGTCTTGCGACCGGGTTTTTTATTGCTTCCATCAAAGAGTTTTCTATTTAAGATTTGTATTTAAATGGTAAGTTCTCCTTTTCCTTCTCTTAATACAACAGCCTCGCCATTTGTCAAATCGATCACGGTAGACGGAATATTACCTCCATAACCACCATCAATCACGACATCTACAAGCTTGTCCCATTTCTCCAGAATTAATTCAGGATCTGTAGTATATTCGATCACGTCATCTTCATCATAAATTGAAGTTGAAATGATAGGATTGCCCAGATGACTCACAATTGCGCGTGCAATGTTATTATCTGGCACACGTATTCCCACGGTTTTCTTTTTCTTAAAAACAGTAGGTAAGTTGTTATTTCCCGGAAGAATGAATGTGTAGGGTCCCGGCAATGCGCGCTTTAATAATTTAAAAGTTGGCGTATCTATCTGCCGCACATAATCTGAAAGATTACTCAGATCTTCACAGATGAATGAAAAATTTGCCTTTGCTAATTTCACTCCGCGCAATTGCGCAACACGTTCGAGCGCCCGATTGCTTGTAATATCACAACCTAAACCATAAACCGTGTCTGTAGGGTAAATGATCACCCCATCATTTTTTAAAACCTCAACAATGCGCTTGATCTCGCGCTCGCTTGGGTTTTCATCATAAAGTTTTATAAACTCTGCCATTAGCTGTTATGCTTTCTCTACTTCGCTTTCTAATTTTAAAACAGTAGAACCATCTTCCTGTTTAATTAAAAGTGCCTTATTTCCTTGTTCTCCTTTTCGGGTGATTTCACTACCGTCAATAGTTTTGGTAATTTCTTTAGAATAAGACGCTTTAACCTCACCGGTTGCAGTCCCGTTACCCCATTTCCATTTTACAGTACTTCCTTCTCGTATCATAGTTTTTCTTTTAAAGTTAGATGAGAACTGAAGGAAACCATAATTTTCTAACAGAAGATTAACGTGCACTGCATAAGAAAACTTAAAATTAAGCGTTTCAGCCCGCCCAAGGTTGATACTTATGAAGTAAAGCCTGCACTTTTACCTCCCATAACTTTTCAGCCTCGCGGTTTACGGAGTGTTCGGTTTCGGCATCAAACTGACTTTGCATTTTGCGCCGGCTGCTTTCGATTTTTTTATAGATCCTCTGTATTTCTGCTTTAGAATTTCGAGTGAAGTGAAATTCAGCTACCGCTTTGCGAAACATTCGCGCGTGTACTTCAGAAATATCAAAATGCGTTTGCTCGTGCTTTAAGGTAAATTCATCAATAAGTTCTGGTTTATACCAAGACAGTTTCGGATAGAAATTGGCTTTAATGATCGATTTGGATTTATCAATAATCCCAGTGCTTTTAATCGTAAACCGATGACTGATCCCGGTATTAGAACTGGCTGAAAACGCGCTGCCTTTTGAAGGTAATCCCTGAAAATCAGACCAGCTCAACGTATGTCCATCGCGCCACGACATACGTGCAGATTTTCGCTGAAAGCCAAATAAAACAAAGAGGCAAAATCCTATAAGAACAAGCGGTTTCATCAGGTTTTTTGCTTTTTCTTTTTAGCTGCAGGAAACAAAATGTTATTCAAAATCAAACGATAGCCGGGGCTTGTAGGATGCAATTTCAATTCGGTTTTAGGGTCACCTACACGATGCTGATAATCTTCAGGATCGTGACCGCCGTAAAAAGTAAAAAAGCCTTTCCCTTTTACACCGTGTATATAACGTGCTTCGCCGTTGGCTTTATTCTCTCCCAGCACCAAAACATTGGCTTTGATCTCTTCGGGATTATAGGCTGTGGTTTGCCCCATAAAGCCTTTAACCAAAGCTGTGTGGTTTTGACAAAGCATTGTAGGCACCGGATCCCATTTTGCTGAAAATTCCTTGAGACTAAAATAATCGGTGTCTGCGGGAACTCTACGAAAAGGCGTGGTATCTATACTGCTGAATTCATATTGCTGCGGATTTTTGACCAGTGTAAAGTCGGTAAATGCAAAGGTACGATCATAACTGATTTTAGCTTGATAATTTGCATCTGAAGCATCTCCGTCAAACATCGGCTCGCAGATATCAACACCCGTTGCCGAAAGCGCAATATCAAAGCTATCGGTCGCGCTACACATCGCAAACATAAAACCGCCGCCTATGACATAATCACTGATCTTTGTTGCCACGGCTAGTTTTTCTTGAGAGACTTTATCATAACCTAATTCTGTAGCTAAGGCTTCAGCTTGTTTCTTTTCTTCGATATACCAAGAAGTCGCTCTGTAGGATCCATAAAATTTCCCGTACTGACCGGTAAAATCTTCGTGGTGCAGATGCAACCAGTCATAAAGCACGAGTTCGTCTGCCAATACTTCCCGGTCGTAAATTTTGGTATAAGGAATTTCAGCATATTCTAAAACCATAGTCACGGCATCATCCCAGGGCACCGAACCATCTGGCGTATATACCGCGATTTTGGGCGCTTTCTCCAAAACGATCGCCTCCATATTTTGGGACGGACTCTCGATTTCTGCCAGAATAGCTTCGGTTTTTGCATCGCTTAAAACTTCAAACGACACCCCGCGAATCATACATTCTTTTTGGAGTGCTCCGGTATCCGGAAGTAAAAATGCACCCCCACGATAATTGAGCAACCATTTTACTTTTTGCTGCTGGTTGAGCGTCCAATACGTGATTCCGTAGGCTTTTAGATGTTCCTTTTGACTTTCGGCATCCATAGGAATCAAAACATAGGAAGCGAATGCCGGAACAATAAAAAAACTAAAACAAAGCGACAGCCAGAAACGTCTAAATAAAAAGTATGATTTCAATCTCAAAAGTCTTGTATTTTACGCTGTTGAAGTTACAACGATTCAAAGACTATGCCTAGTATATTTATTGCTATTCAGATTTTGGCCTCAGAACGCCAATCATATGATTAAGACTTAATCCAAAATAGATTATATCTTTATTATATATGAATTTGGGGGATAAACTTAGACCATAATAGGCAGTTGCAAACTCTATTCGTGGGGAAAATAATAAACTTATAGTATTACGCTTACTGTATTCATATGTGTAATTATCAGTTAGAAAGGGCGAATCTACAACTCTAAAATCAAATGCATCTTTAATTGATGTAAAAGCCAATCCTCCCATAATATTTAGTCGAATACTTTTCTTTTCATTCAAAATAAAGACTCTTCCCCCTTGGAGTTGAACCATATCACTCTGCTCGAAAGGTTCAAATAAATTCAACAGAAATAAATTTACCAGTCCCGACGAAAAATCATCAGGTTTATTCTGTGAAGACCTAATATATTGTTCCCAGCCAATTTCTAATGAATATTTATTATCGTATACATAATCTGCACTCACCGAAACTCCTAGATGCGACCCCACTACACCTCCTAAACTAAAATAGGCCCAGTTCTTTTCTGCAAATTGAGCTTTGGCGACATACGATATCAAGCTGATGGCGAATATTACTAGAAACTTACTTTTCATAAAGTATCATTTAGCTTTAAGATGGAATTTATGCAAAAGGTTGCTTTAGTTTAAGACTTGATTCCATAAAAAAAGGAAGTCAAAACTGACTTCCTTTTCTAATATCTTTCTTTAGATTCTAGAATGGAACCTCATCTTCTCCACTCTTATCAAAACCACCATCATTCATCGAGCTTCCAAATGCCTGATCAGGCGTTGGGAAACTGTCTGGAGTAAAGGTATCATCGTTAGCCGCAGCATTTTGATTCATCGCAGACTCAAACTGGTACGGAGTGCTAAAGTCATCAAGGTTGTCAAATTTACCAAGGTGTCCTAAGAACTTCAGCCTGATGTTTTCCAATCCACCGTTACGGTGTTTTGCAATGATGAACTCGGCTTGACCTTCTGTTGGGCTGCGCTCTTCATCATCCCACTCATCAATTTTATAATATTCCGGACGATAAATAAAGGATACAATATCGGCATCCTGCTCGATCGCACCCGATTCACGGAGGTCAGAAAGCAGCGGTCGTTTACTCCCACCACGCGTTTCTACCGCACGCGATAACTGTGATAGTGCGATTACCGGCACCATCAATTCTTTTGCAAGTGCTTTAAGGTTACGCGAGATCATCGAGATCTCCTGTTCCCGGTTTCCACCTTTTTGACTACCTCCTGCGGTCATCAACTGCAAGTAATCGATAATGATCATTTTGATCCCGTGTTGCGAAGCCAGACGACGCGCTTTTGCACGCAAATCAAAGATGGAAAGCGAAGGCGTATCATCAATAAACAAAGGTGCTTTTTCTAAGCTCTTTACTTTGACGTTAAGCTGCTCCCACTCGTGTTTTTCAAGTTTACCGGTACGTAGCTTTTCTGAGGAAAGTCCGGTTTCTGAAGAGATCAAACGCGTAATCAACTGTACCGAAGCCATCTCCAGCGAGAAAAACGCCACGGGAATTCCCTGACCTACCGCAATATTACGCGCCATGGAGAGCGTAAGTGCCGTTTTACCCATACCAGGACGTGCTGCAACAATGATCAAGTCACTCGCCTGCCAGCCCGAGGTTAATTTATCAAGACGATCAAAACCGGATGGAATACCTGAAAGTCCTTCTTTATTTGAAATCTCTTCAATTTTCTTTTTTGCTTGAATTACCAAACTTTGCGCCGTTTCAGAACTACGCTTGATGTTACCTTGAGTTACTTCGTAAAGTTTACTCTCGGCGTTGTCGAGTAGGTCGAATACATCGGTAGTTTCATCGTAAGCTTCTTCGATAATTTCGTTAGAAATTTTGATCAAGCTCCGCTGAATATACTTCTGAAGAATAATACGGGCGTGGTATTCAATATGCGCTGATGAGGATACTTTTTGCGTTAATTGAATCAAATAATAGTCCCCGCCAGCTTGATCCAATTTCCCCATTTGCTTCAACTGCTGAGAAACCGTTAATAAGTCAATAGGCTCCCCATTTTCAAACAAGGCACGAACCGCATCATAAATGTGTTGATGCGCATCTTTATAGAAAACTTCAGGGCTTAAAATATCTATAATTTCATCAACCCCTTTTTTATCAATCATCATCGCACCTAAAACAACTTGCTCTAAATCAATAGCTTGAGGCGGTAATTTACCACGCTCAAGGGAGATCACGTCTTTTTTAGGATTGATATAATTAGGTTTGGTCTGCAGATTTTCCATAGAGGACGAATGTAAAAAATTTGTTAAGGCGGGTTCAACTTTTTGCAGCTGTGGTTATCCACCATAAGTTAACAAATAGCATGTTGATAACTAAATAATCTTGTTAACAAGCATAAAAAAAACCGGAGAGCAAATCTCCGGAATTTTGTCGCAAGTGATGTTTAACTGTTTTAACCTTTAAACACCCCCATATTTGAGTATTTATCCATACGCTTTTCAACCAAATCTTTTGGTGATAAGTTTTTGAACTCATTAAATGCTTTTAAAATCTCTTCTTTTATTGTAGAGAAGGTCGCTTCTCGATCGCTATGTGCTCCCCCTAATGGTTCTTTTACGATCTCATCAATAAGCTTTTGCTTCTTCATATCTTTTGCGGTAAGCTTCAATGCGTCTGCTGCTTGCTCTTTAAACTCCCAGCTTCTCCATAAGATCGAAGAACACGATTCTGGCGAGATCACAGAATACCAGGTATTCTCAAGCATCAACACCTTATCTCCAACACCTATACCTAAAGCACCGCCACTTGCTCCTTCACCTATGATCACAACAATGATGGGCACTTTAAGACGTGTCATCTCAAGAATATTACGCGCAATTGCTTCTCCTTGCCCACGCTCTTCAGCTTCAAGACCAGGATAAGCTCCCGGAGTATCAATGAAGCATACCACAGGAAGATTAAACTTCTCTGCGCTCTTCATAAGACGCAATGCTTTGCGGTAACCTTCAGGATTTGCCATACCGAAATTACGATACTGACGTGTCTTAGTATTGAAGCCTTTTTGCTGACCGATCAACATAAAACTTTGATCCCCTATTTTACCTAAACCACCTATCATCGCCTTGTCATCTTTAACATTGCGATCGCCGTGAAGCTCTAGAAAGGTATCGCCACAAAGCGCTTTGATATAATCTAAAGTATAGGGCCTGTTAGGATGACGTGACAACTGTACACGCTGCCAAGGTGTAAGATTTTTATAAATCTCTTTCTTGGTATCGTTGAGTTTTTTCTCAATTTGCTTACAGGTATTGGTGACATCTACATCACTTTCCTCTCCTATAAGCGAGCATTTTTGAAGTTGTTCTTCAAGCTCTTTAATGGGTTGTTCAAATTCTAAATATTCCATTTAGGGGAAAATTTTAGTTAGCTGACAAATATAAAGGTTTTAAAAAGCTTCTCCCAAACCCTTATCGGTTTTTAGCCGGTCTATTTTTAATTTGTTTCTAAATTCTTTAATGCGCGTGCAGCCTTGCGTCTGCGGGCATTCTTTAAAATTCCGTTTAAAATCACGGTACATAAAATGAGTATTGCGCCCAGATAAAAGCCGGTATTCATTTGTTCGGCATCGCCTAAAATGAGAAAAGCTAGGATGATTCCGTACACGGGTTCCATATTTGTGGTGAGCATAATGGTGTATGGCGTTAAATGTTTCATCACTTTTACCGAAGCGATAAACGCATATGCAGTACAAACGGTCGCAAGTATCAAAAGATACACCCAATCCATTTGCTGTAGTTGAAAAAAGGAAGCATCAAACGTTCCGCTAAGCGCCAGAAAAACGGTTATAAACAAGGCTCCGGTGAGTAATTCATAAAAAGAAATCATCACAGAATTGTGCTTTTTTGCAAACTTGCCATTGAATAGCGTAAACAACGCAGCTAGCAATGCAGAAATAAGCGCGACAATAATTCCTTCAGTATAACGCGTTTCTACCTCAAAAATGAGATACAAACCACAAATTACAAGCAAGCCAAAAACGAGCTCGTACCAGATCAACTTCCGTTTATAAAAAATAGGCTCTAAAATACTCGTAAAAAAAGCTCCTGTGCTCATCATCGCCAAAGTGATCGAAACATTTGCGATTTTAACCGCACCAAAAAAGGTTAACCAATGCAAAGCGATAAGAACTCCCACACCTGCCAGACCTAAAATCGTTTTTCCTTTCGCCTTGAGAGAAATCCCTTTAATTTTTATGTAGACAAAAATTACCAGAGAAGCGATGAGCATACGATACCAAACTAATGCCGTAGCACCAATGCTGATCAAAGCACCCAGAACTGCCGTAAACCCCCAAATGAACACGATGACGTGAAAATGAAGGT
>Ga0114901_1000048_pt1 | contig 103903 bp, 99 predicted proteins | sample MalvireepMed_s16_FD_89686 | JGI IMG/M metagenome (GOLD analysis project Ga0114901, IMG submission 89686) | Marine viral communities from the Global Malaspina Expedition - Malaspina viral metaG DeepMed_s16 | ecosystem: Environmental > Aquatic > Marine > Oceanic | place: Mediterranean Sea... | reverse complement strand
GGGTCTGGGTGACCAGCAGGTTGGGGTAGCGGTCCACCAGGGCAATGGCGCTGTCGCCGCCAACCCGGAGTCGGTGGTGGTGATCGACGAAGCCTACGTGGACTTCGGCGGCGACAGCGCCATTGCCCTGGTGGACCGCTACCCCAACCTGCTGGTCACCCAGACCCTGTCCAAGTCCCGGTCACTGGCCGGCGTGCGCATCGGTTTCGCGGTGGGGCACCCCGAGTTGATCGAAGGGCTGGAGCGGATCAAGAACAGCTTTAATTCCTACCCGCTGGACCGTCTGGCGATCGCCGCCGGCAAGGCCGCCTTCGAGGACGAAGAATACTTCCAGCGCGGCCGCGAGCTGGTGATTGAAGAACGGGAAACCTTGCGCCGTGGCCTGGAAGCCATGGGGTTCCAGGTGCTGCCCTCGGCGGCCAACTTCCTGTTCTGCCGCCACGCCACCCGCCCCGGCGCCGACCTGGCCGCGGCGCTGCGCGAACGCGGCATCATCGTCCGCCACTTCGGCAAACCCCAACGCATCGCGGACCACCTGCGGATAACGGTGGGGCGCCCCGATCAGAATCGGGAGCTTACTGAGGTGCTGGAAGAAATCCTTAGCAGTTGATAATTGACAGTTGATAGTTGACAGCTAAAAAACCGTCCGACGCTCAGGCCTATCTGCAACGTGGGTTTCGCTGTCAACTGTCCACTATCAACTGTCAACTTTCGTTTGCCGGTGGGCGCGTGCCGATGGTCACGTCCAGCGACAGCTCCTGGGTATTACGCCGCACGTTGAGGGTCAGCTTGGTGCCCGGCTCGGTGCCGGCGATGCGGTTCATCGCCTCGTAGCCGTCCTTCATGGTGTTGCCGTCGATGCCGATCAGCACGTCGCCGGCTTGCAGGCCGGCGTCCTGAGCCGGGCTGCCGGACACCACTTCGGTGACCACGCCGCCCACCACGTTTTCCATGCCGAAGGTTTCCGCCAGGGTGGGATTGATGTCCTGGACGGTGACGCCCAGGTAGCCACGGATCACCCGACCGTGTTCGATCAGGTCGGACATCACTTCGCTGGCGATCGACGCCGGTGTGGCGAAGCCGATGCCCTGCCAGTTGCCGTCCGAGGACAGAATGGCGGTGTTGATGCCGATCAAGTGGCCCCGGGTGTTGATCAGCGCGCCGCCGGAATTGCCCCGGTTAATGGCCGCGTCGGTCTGGATGAAATTCTCGAAGGTGGCGATGCCCAGGTGGGTGCGGCCGGTGGCGCTGACGATGCCCATGGACACGGTCTGGCCCACGCCCAGCGGGTTGCCGATGGCCAGCACCACGTCGCCCACGCTCACCGGTTGCGGGCCGTTCAGTTCGATTTGCGGCAGGTTTTCCAGGGCGATCTGCAGCAGCGCCAGGTCGGTTTCCGGGTCGGTGCCCACCACCCGCGCCGGCGCGTCACGGCCGTCGCGCAGGGCCACCAGGATTTCATCCGCGTCGCGGATCACATGGTAGCTGGTCAGTACATAGCCCTTGGACGACACCAGCACCCCGGAGCCCAGGCTGGCCAGCGCGCGCTCGCGGCGCGGCCGTTCCATGAAGCGGTTGAACAGCGGATCGTCGCTGAGCTGCTCGCCGCCTCGGGTGACGATCTGCGTGGTATAGACGTTGACCACCGCCGGCGCCGCCCGGGCCACCGCGTCCGCGTAGCTGTCCGCGCGGGGGGCCGTGGCAGTGACCGGCGCGCCGGCGTCGCGGGCACCGGGCCCGTGCTCGTACCACCACAGCACCGACAGGCCCACGGCCAGGCCGGCGGCCACCGGCAACGCCAAAAATCGAAACAGTTTTAATAACGGGCCTGTTAACACTTATCCAAGCCTCCGCCCCCGCGAATCATGTAGACTGCGCGCAATAGTAGCAGGGAGACCTCCATGCTGAAACGCGATCATTTGCTGCGTGTGCTCGACGACGAGCTGCAGCCTCATCGTTTCCGCGACTACAGCCCCAACGGGCTTCAAGTCGAAGGCCGCGAGCAGGTGCGGCGGCTGGTGACCGGTGTCACCGCCTGCCAGGCGTTGATTGACGCGGCCATTGTCGAAGAAGCGGACGCCATCTTCGTGCATCACGGCTACTTCTGGAAAAACGAAGATCAGCGTGTGCGCGGCATGAAAAAGCAGCGGCTGCAAAGCCTGCTGCGCCACGACATAAGCCTGTTCGCCTACCATCTGCCGCTGGATGCGCACCCGCAACTGGGCAACAATGCCCAACTCGCGCGGCGGCTGGGGCTGCGCACCGAGGGCGGTATGGAAGTGGACAACCCGCTCTCCATTGGCAACGTGGGGCGCCTGGACGATCCCATGAGCGCCCGCGATTTCGCCGTGCACGTGGAGTCGGTGCTGGGGCGCGAGGCGCTGCACATCGGCGACGGCGAGGACGAAATCGAAACCCTGGCCTGGTGCACCGGCGCCGCCCAGGGCTTTATCGAGCAGGCCCAGGCGCTCGGTGTGGACGCCTACCTCAGCGGTGAGATTTCCGAGCCCACCACCCATTTCGCCCGCGAAACCGGCATTCATTATTTTGCCTGCGGTCACCACGCCACCGAGCGCTACGGGGTGCAGGCGGTGGGGGACTGGCTCGCCAATGAGTACGGGCTGGAACATACCTTCATCGATATCGATAACCCGGTGTAGGGCGGCATCTCTTCGGCAGTACGGGAACGCATGAACATCACGGTGATTTACAACCCTACCGCCGGGGGCGGCAGGGCGCGGCGGCTGCGCCATTTCGTGCGCGCGCTGGAAGAGGGCGGGGGCAAGGTGCGGCTTTACCACACCCGCGCACCCGGCGACGCCACCCGCTATCTGCGCGGCCTGGCGGACCAGGGCGAGGTGGTGGTGGCCGCCGGCGGCGACGGCACCACCAACGATGTGATCAACGGCCTTAACCCGGGCGTGGCGCTGGCGCTGTTTCCGATCGGCACCGCCAATGTGCTGTCCCGGGAGCTGTCGATCCCGCGCCGCCCGGAGGCCGCCGCCAAGGTGGTGCTCGACGGTCGCACCCTGAACGTGACGCCGGCGCGGCTTAACGGTCGCCGTTTCATGGTGATGGCGGGCATCGGCTACGACGCCTGGGTGGTCGATCAGGTGGACCTGATTCTGAAGCGCCGGGTGGGCAAGCTCGCCTACGTGATCAGCATGATCCGCCAGCTGTTCCGCTACGGCCAGGTGCAATACCGGATCACCGTGGACGGCCGCCCGCTGGACTGCTTTTCCGCGGTGATCACCAATGGCCGCTATTACGGCGGCAGCTTCGTGCTCAGTCGCGATGCCGGGCTGTCCAAGCGCAGCCTGCAGGTGTTGATGTTCCAGCGCCCGGGCCTGGGCTTTCTGCTGCGTTGTCTGGCGGCGCTGGTGGTGGGGCGCATGGAGCGGGTCGACGGCGTCGCCTCGTTGAGCGCCGAAAAAGTCACCGTCACCGCCCCGGGCCTGGAGCCGGTGCAGGCGGACGGCGACCCGGTGGGCTGGCTGCCCGCCGAGATCGAGCTGGAGCCGGCGCCGGTCAAGCTGCGCGTGCCTTGGGCGTAACGCGCAGAGCTTGCGGCTATAAGCACCAAACCGAAAGTTCTTAGCAGCGGTGGAGGGCCCCGGACGCGGGCCGGTATAATCCGCCGCCATCACAGACACAACCGACCATCTAGGGAGTGAACATGTCGCAACTGGTGAAACCCCACGGCAGCGAGACGCTGAACATTCTGCTGCTGGAAGGCGCGGAGCGGGAAAGCGCGCTGGCCGCCGCCGAGGCGTTGCCGAAAATCACCCTCAGTTCCCGCGAGCGCGGCGACCTGATCATGCTCGGCATCGGCGGTTTCACCCCGCTGGACGGGTTCATGGGCAAGGCCGACTGGGAGGGCGTGTGCGACAACATGGCGCTGGCCAACGGCGTGTTCTGGCCGATCCCGATCACCCTGTCCACCGACCAGGCCACCGCCGACGGCCTGTCCGACGGCGCCGAAGTGGCGCTGGTGGATGACAACGGTGACATCATGGGCTCCATGGTGGTCAACGAGAAGTACACCATCGACAAGGCCCACGAATGCCAGCAGGTGTTCAAGACCACCGACGAAGAGCACCCGGGCGTGAAAATGGTCCTCGCCCAGGGCGACGTCAATCTGGCCGGCCCGGTGAAGGTGTTCAGCCAGGGCGACTTCCCGGAGAAGTACGCCGGCATCTACATGACGCCCACGGAAACCCGCGCCATGTTCGAACAGCGCGGCTGGAAAAGCGTCGCCGCCTTCCAGACCCGCAACCCGATGCACCGCTCCCACGAGCACCTGGCCAAGATCGCCATCGAAATCTGCGACGGCGTGATGGTGCACTCGCTGCTGGGCAACCTGAAGCCCGGTGACATTCCGGCGGAAGTGCGCCAGGAAGCGATCAGCACGCTGGTCGAGCATTACTTCGTGGAGAACACCGTGGTGCAGTCCGGCTACCCGCTGGACATGCGTTACGCCGGCCCCCGCGAGGCGCTGCTGCACGCCCTGTTCCGTCAGAACTACGGCTGCTCGCACCTGATCGTCGGCCGCGACCACGCCGGCGTGGGCGACTACTACGGCCCGTTCGACGCCCACCACATCTTCGACGAGATCCCCAACGACGCGCTGATCACCCAGCCGCTGAAGATCGACTGGACCTTCTGGTGCGACAAGTGCGGCACCATGGCCAGCATGCGCACCTGCCCGCACACCGCCGACGACCGCGTGCTGGTCAGCGGTACCAAGCTGCGCAAGCTGCTCAGCGAAGGCGGCGACGTGCCGGACAACTTCAGCCGTCCGGAAGTGCTGGAAGTGCTGCGCAACTACTATCAGGGCCTGCAGGAACACGAAAAGGTGAAAGTGGAGCTGAAAGGCCACTCGGCCCGCTAAGCCCCGCGCACTTCAAGCAAATAAAAAACCCGGCTCAAGGCCGGGTTTTTTTATGCCTCCGCTGTGGGAGCGGAGAGTTGTGGGAGCGGGCCCAGCCCGCGAAAGGTCGGCACAGCCGGCCGGCAGGATCCCAGAGCCCTATCTAACCCGCTTCATCAGCGCGGCTTATCACTGTCGTCATCATCACTGCCCACATCCGCGTAATCCCGCGGCGGCGCCACCACCACGGCGGGCTCGTCCTCGTCCCGGCCCACCGGGCTGTAGGGGCCATCGGCTTTCTTCTTGCCCAGCCCGAAATCCTCGGACAGGGTGCCCTGGGCCTTGGGTGCGTAATCCAGCGGTTGCGAAGCCGGGGTGTCCGGCTCGAACGCCGCGTCCAGGTTCTTCGCCGCCGCCTTGCGGCGGCCCGCCTCGCTGCACAGACCGTGGGCGCCCTGGGACAGATGCTGATGCACCGCCCGGTAGGACTGGGTCAGGTCGTTGACCAGATCGGCGGTTTCCAGGAAGTGGCGGTCCACCTGGTCCCGGTAGTGATTAAGCGCGTTGCGGGCTTCATCACGCTCGCGAATCAGTTGGCTGCCCTGGCGCCGCGCGGGCAGCAGCCAGTATAAAACACCGGCGCCGGCCACCAGGCCGGCGAGGAAAGAGAGCAGGTGGGTTGTCAGCATATCCATGTCATACTCCTTAGCCAGCACATTGCAGCACAGTCCTAGTTGCCGCGCCAAGAAAAGCGGCCCGGAAATTGTATCGGGAGGAAACCATGAGTCGTGACCGGCTGGCCCTGGAGGGTCCGGAAGGCACCCTGGAAGCGGTGCTTGAAGGGGAAACGGAGAACCCTGCCATGATCGCCATCGTCTGCCACCCTCATCCCCAATTCGGCGGCACCATGGATAACAAAGTGGTGACCACCCTGATCCGCGCCGCCCGGGACGCGGGCGCCGCCGCCCTGCGCTTCAACTTCCGCGGTGTCGGTGAAAGCCAGGGCGCCTACAGCGACGGCATCGGCGAAGTGGAAGACCTGATCGCCGTGCACCGCTGGCTCAGCAAAAAGTACCCCGGCACCCCGCTGTGGCTGGCGGGCTTCTCGTTCGGCAGCTTCGTGGCGGCGCGCGGCGCCGAGGTGCTGGCCGCCAACGGCGAGGCGCCGGCGGCCCTGTTCCTGGTGGCCCCGCCGGTGCATCACTACGGCTTCGAGACCATCGAGAAGGTGGGCTGCCCGGTGACCGTGGTACAGGGCGAGGACGACGAGGTGGTGCCCGCGGACAAAGTGTTCCGCTGGGCGGAAAGCACCGCGCTGGCCCCGGATCTGATCCGCTTCCCGGACAGCGGCCACTTCTTCCACGGCCAGCTGGTCAATCTCCGCGAGGTGGCCGCTTCGCGGCTCCCCTGAGCCGGCGCGTCCCGGGCCGTCTTGTCACCCGTGCCCGGGAACGCTACATTGACCCGCCGTTCATCATCCCGGGACATCATGACGCCTCTCGAGAAGTATCAGGCCGATCTGGCCCGCCCTGAATTCGTGCGCGACCCGGCCCAGGAAGAGGCGGTCCGCGCGCTCGATCATCTGTACCACCGCCTGCTCGAAGACCAGCCCGCCAAGGGGCTGCTGGCGCGCCTGCGCAAGAGCAAGCGCCAGCCCTACAAGGGCCTGTACATGTGGGGCGGGGTGGGGCGCGGCAAGACCTACCTGATGGATGTGTTCTTCGAGTGCCTGCCGTTCGAGGAAAAGCGGCGCATGCACTTCCACCGCTTCATGCAGAAAGTGCACCGCCAGCTGCGCGACCGCCAGGGCGAGAAAAACCCGCTGACCAGCATCGCCCGGGAATTCGCGGCCCGCTACCGGGTGCTGTGTTTCGACGAGTTCTTCGTCACCGACATCACCGACGCCATGATCCTTGGCACCCTGATGCAGACCCTGTTCGACCAGGGCGTCACCCTGGTGACCACCTCCAACATCGAGCCCGACGGCCTGTACAAGGACGGCCTGCAGCGGGCCCGTTTCCTGCCCGCCATCGAAGCGCTCAAGCACCACACCCGGGTAATGAACGTGGACGGCGGCCACGATCACCGCCTGCGCCTGCTGGAGCAGGCGGAGCTGTTCCACTGCCCGCTGGGGGCCGAGGCCGACCGTTTCATGGCCGAACGCTTCGCCGCGCTCGCGCCGGAGCACGGCCGCCACCGTGACCAGGGCAACATTCTGGTGGAAGGGCGCAAGATCGCCACGGTGAAATCCACCGACGATGTGGTCTGGTTCGATTTCCGGGCGCTCTGCGACGGCCCGCGCAGCCAGAACGACTACATCGAAATCGCCCGTGAGTTTCACACCGTGCTGATCTCCGGCGTGGAACGCATGGGCGCCGGCAGCGACGACCGCGCGCGCCGCTTCATCAATCTGGTCGACGAATTCTATGATCGCGGCGTGAAGCTGGTGGTGGCCGCGGAGACCCCGATCGAAGACCTCTACGCCGGCGGCCGTCTGGAGTTCGAGTTCGAACGCACCCGTTCGCGCCTGCTGGAGATGCAATCGCAGGAGTACCTAGCGCGAGAGCACCTGGCCTGAGCGTTTTGGTCATTGCCCCCGGTTCCCGGGGGCTAGACACTCTGTCTCCAGTTCGAGTCAACCGGAGAGCACAATGATCCCCCGTACCCTGTTCAGTTCCGACCACGAGACGTTCCGCGACACCGTCCGCAAGTTCCTGGAAAACGAAGCCGTCCCCCATCACGAAGAGTGGGAACAAACCGGCCAGGTGCCCAAGGCGCTCTGGCGCAAGGCCGGCGAGCAGGGTTTCCTGTGCCCCATGGTGAGCGAAGAGTACGGCGGCATCGGCGCCGACTTCCTCTACAGCGTGGTGGTCAGCGAGGAAATCTCCCGCGCCGGCCTGACCGGCATCGGCTGGGGCCTGCACACCGAAATCGTGGCGCCCTACATCGAGCACTACGGTTCCGAGGAAATGAAGCAGCGCCTGTTGCCGAAGATGGTCAGCGGCGAGCTGATCGGCGCCATCGCCATGAGCGAACCGGGTGCCGGCTCCGACCTGCAGGGCGTCAAGACCAACGCCGTGAAGGACGGTGATCACTACATCCTCAACGGCTCCAAGACCTTCATCACCAACGGCCAGAACGCCGATATCGTGATCGTGGTGGCCAAGACCGACCCCAGCAAAGGCGCCAAGGGCACCAGCCTGCTGATCGTCGAAGAGGGCATGGAAGGCTTCCAGAAAGGCAAGAACCTGAAGAAAGTGGGCATGAAGGCCCAGGACACTTCGGAGTTGTTCTTCCAGGACGTGAAAGTGCCGGCGGAAAACCTGATCGGCGACGAAGGCATGGGCTTCATCTATCTGATGCAGGAACTGCCCCAGGAACGCCTCGGCATCGCCATCAACGGCCTGGCCATGGCGGAAAGCGCCTTTGAGCACACCCTGGACTACGTCAAAGAGCGCAAGGCGTTCGGCCAGCGCGTCGCTGATTTCCAGAACACCCAGTTCAAACTCGCCGAGCTGCGCACCAAGCTCGACGTGGCCCGCGCCTACGTGGACCGCTGCCTGGAGATGCACCTCAAGAAAGAGCTGGACATCCCCACCGCCGCCGGCGCCAAGTACTGGGTCACCGACCTGCAGTGCGAGATCATCGACGAGTGCCTGCAGCTGCACGGCGGCTACGGCTACATGTGGGAATACCCGATCGCCCGTATGTACGCCGACGCCCGTGTACAGCGTATTTACGGCGGCACCAACGAAATCATGAAAACCATCATCGCCCGCGCCCTGCTGGCCGGTTGATGCCGCGCCGCCCACGGCCCCGCCCCGGGGCCGCGGGCGGCACCGCCTTTCCAAAAATGCGACCGACCGGTCGCCTTTATTTGATCAAAAACCACCAGTTTTACATTCCCCGCCTTCTCCCTACCGGGGTGCGAGTTTATTCTTACGCCACCGGTGTAAAACCCGGTAATTTTATGGTGTCCCATGCCAGCGGAAAGACGGGCAGGGCACCGTTTTAGGCTCGATTTGATGGAGAACATTATGAAAATAAGAGGCGCATTGATCGCCGGTTCCGTGCTGTCACTGGCATCCGGTACCGCCGCCGCTTCCGGTTTTGGCGTGTCGTATCAGTCCGTATCCGCCATGGGCACCGCCTATGCCGGCTCCGCGGTACTCAGCGAGGACGCCACCAACCAATGGTACAACCCCGCCACCCTGGCCGGCCTGAACACCGCCGAGGTGTCCATCGCCGCCCACCAGGTATGGATCGACACCACCTTCAAAGCCAACGGCGCCTCCGGCCCCGGTGATTTCGAAGACGTGGAGCCGTTCGTCGGCAGCGTGTTCATGGCCATGCCGTTCAACGACCGCGTGACCTTCGGCCTGGGCATTAACGCCCCCTACGGCACCAAGATCGAATACGAAGACAACTGGGGTAACGCCCTGTCGCCCACCGGCGTGCCCGCGTCCGGTGATTTCTACGCCCAGACCTCCGATGTGCAGACCATCAACATCAACCCGGCGGTGGGCATTCAGATCACCGACAACCTGCGCCTCGGCGCCGGCGTTAACTACCAGCAAATCGAGGCCGACATCGAAAACGCCGCCACCCGCCTGGAAGGTGATGACGACGCCTTCGGTTGGAACGTCGGCCTGACCTACAGCCCGGACGACTACAACCACTTCGGCGTGGCCTACCGTTCCGAGATCAGCTACGACATCGATGGCGACATCACCTTCAAGCCGGGCGCCTTCCCCGCCGCCCTGCCGGGTCCCATCGTAAGCCAGCTGGCCGGCCAGTACTCCGGCAAAACCAGCCTGGACCTGCCCGCGGTGCTGCAGCTGTCCTACGCCGGTGATCTGACCGACCGCACCCAGCTGCTGCTGGGCGTCGAGCGCACCGACTGGAGCAGCCTGGACCGTCTGGTCATCGACCACACCGGCACCCAGCAGATTCCCATCGGCCCCGGCGCCACCGCCAGTCTGCCCAACCCGGCCATCGAAGAGTTCAACTGGGAAGACACCACCCGCTACTCCGCGGGCGTGCGTCACACCCTGCAGAACGACACCGTGCTGCGCTTCGGCCTGGCCAAGGAAGAGTCCACCCAGAGCAGCGACAACCGCTCCGCCATCTCTCCGGACTCGGACCGCATCTGGGCCACCATCGGCGCTGGCTTCAAGCCCGCTGATAACCTCAGCATTGATGTCGCCTACGCCCACATCTTCGTGGACGATGCCGATATCTATAAAGACAGCCGTGGCGCCGTTCTCGACGGCACCTACGAGCTGGACGCCAATGTCATCGGCGCGCAGCTGAACTACCAGTTCTAAAGCGATCCGCCACAGGCGGTCCGGTACGCTTCGGCTGCCGGACAACATAAAAAGGCGAACCTTCGGGTTCGCCTTTTTTATTGCGCGTTCTTCACTTCCGCTTTACGGCGCGGGTGTCGCTCTGAGACGCTCTGAGGTACGCAAGAACCACAGGGACAAGGAAGGGAGCCCAGGGATGAAACTGAAATGTTGCAGCGGTTGCCGGTACGGCAACGCCAGGGCGAGACGCACGCCTTACGGGCCGGGAATCTGGTGCGCGCACCCGGAGAATCAGGACGGTGTGCCGCAGGGTGTCCTCGACGCGGAGTCGGCGAGCGTCGTGTGCGCTTTTGGCGAGGCGTCCGCCGGCGGCGACCGGGAAGAGCCCGCCCGCGATCCGGTGGTGAAAGTGCGCCGGCGTGTGCCGGTTACGGCGACCTCGTGACGTCCGCTCCGGCGCCGCTGAACGGCGCCGGACGCAGTTGGCCGGCGACCTGGTCGGCGATGTAGGCGTACCCCTTCTCCGAAGGGTGGTAGCCGTCTTCGGCCAGACAGGCGGGGTCGGCGATCGCCGGGTAGGCCAGATGGTGCACGTCGTGAAGCTGCGCGGCCAGGGTCTGCTGGACGCGGTCCAGTTGCGCGGCCCGCTGGCCGAGCAGGTCGCGCAGTGGCCGGGGCAGGGCAGTGAAGTGCTGCATCGGGGGTACCGCGAGCAGGTACACGGGCAGGTCGGGCCGGTGCCGTCTCAGGGTGCCGATCAGGTCGGTGAGGTGCTGGCGGTAACGGCTCGGGCGGGTGACGCCGGTGGTGTCGTTGACGCCCAGGCTGATAACGGTCAGGTCCGCCTCCGCCGGCGGCCGGTCGATCAGATGCCGGTTGAGGCCCAGGGCGCGGATGCCGTTCACACCGATCACCTGCCAGGTAACCGTGTTCCGATGGCGGGCCGCCAGGGCGCGGGCCAGGTGCGCGCCCAGGCCCTGGCGGTGCTCGGAGACGCCGACGCCGGCGGCGGTGGATTCGCCCACCACCAGCAGCCGTAGCGGCCGCCCGCCGCCGTCGCCTTCGCGGCCCCGGTCGGCGCCGCCGGCCTCCGGCAGACGCGGCGTGTCCCGGCGGGCGCGCCGCGCCTGTACGAACAGCAGCGGCGCGAGCAGCAGGCACATCGACCAGAAGCGCATGGTGTCTCCGGCCTCACACCAGCATGCGTTTGGCCAGCGGCAGCCCGCGCCGGCCGCTGATCGCCAGGGTGGTCATCAGGCCGCCGACCAGGGCGCCGCCCACCCCGCAGGTGAGAATGTCCTGGCCGGTGAGGTAGAGGCCGGGCACCTTGGTTTTCGGGCGCAGCCAGTCCTGCTCGAAGCGTTCCGGGTCGTGATCCAGGCCATAGATTTCGCCCTCCGGGTAGCGGCAGAAGTGCGCGGTGGAGAGCGGCGTGGACAGCTCGTAGTAGTCCAGGTGATCGCGCAGGTGGGCGTGCTTCTCGAACAGCTTTTCCAGTAGCCGCTGGGAAAAGGCCTCCTTTTTCGCTTCGTAGTCCTCGCCGCGTTTGCCCCAGGGCGCGTCGGCCCAGCGCTGGTACCACTCGAACGGCGCGGCGGCGACGATCTCAATGGTGGCGCGGCCCGGGTAGCGGCGGGTGAAGTCCGGGTCCTTGGCGCTGGGGAAGGAGATATAGGTGAGCGGAATATCGTGGTGGTCCGGATCGGCCAGGGCGCGGTCGAGCTGGCCTTCGTAGTCGTTGTCCGGGTAGATCCAGTAGTTGGTTTTCGGCAGCCCCAGGTTCTCGGCGGTGTCGTTGAGGCCGATGTACAGGCAGGCGCTGGCCATGGCCCGCCGCACCTGCCCGAGCTGTTTCCGGTAGGCCGCGTGCTGCGGGGCGGTGTCCGGCAGCAGCTCGGTGAAGGTGTTGAACACGCCGGCGTCGCTGATCACCGTGGCCGCCCGCTCTTCATGGCCATCGGCCAGGCGCACGCCGACGGCGCGGCCGTTTTCGATCAGGATGTTGGTGACATCGGCGTAGGTGAACACTTCGCCGCCGCTTTGCTGGATCACCGGAATCACGTTGCGGGCGATTTCCGAGGCGCCGCCCACCGGGTAGTAGCCGCCGTACAGATAGTGGCGGGCGATCAGCGCATGGATCAAAAAGCTGGAGCGGGCCGGGGGCAGGCCGTTGTCGCCCCACTGCCCGGTGAGCACGGCGATCAGCTCCGGGTCGTCGGTGAGCTCGGCGAGCACCTCGCGGGTGGGGCGGTTGTAGCGGCCCAGGGCGCCGCGGTTCAGCGCCAGCCGCGCCACACGGGTAAGCGGCGCGGGCAGAAGCTTGCTGGCGGTGAACGGTTTGATGGCGCCGGCGGCTTTGTTCAGTGCCTTCATATAGGCGTCGATGGCGCCGTGCTGGTCCGGAAACGCCTTTTTCAGCTCGGCGCGGAAGGCGTCGGGGCCGGCGACCAGGTCGTAGTGGCGGTCGCCGAGGAAAATGCGGTCGTAGCAGGCGTCCATGGGCGCCCACTGCAGCTTGCCGTCGGTGATGTGGTCGAACAGCCGGCGGCTGAGGGTGTGGCGGGCGCCCATGTCGCCGATGTAGTGGACGCCCACGTCCCACTCGTAGCCGTTGCGTTCGTAGCTGTGGGTGAAGCCGCCGGCGGTGTAGTGCTGCTCGAACACGGCCACCTTCTTGCCCAGCTTGCTGAGGCAGGCGGCGGCGCACAGGCCGCCGATGCCGGAACCGATCACCAGGACGTCATAGGGGCCGTCCAGGCGGTTGGCGCGGTAGCGGCGGCCGACGCGGATGGAACTGGGCTGCGGACTGGGCATGGTGGGGGCGCTCCCGGTTAAGTATACGGTGTACACATTCGCCCAATCCAAAGCCCGGGTCAATAGCGTGGTTCGTAGGAGCGGGCCCCGCCCGCGAAAGGGTGGCTTCAGCCACCCGGCAGGATCCCAGAGACCCTGGAAAGCGGGGCTTCAACAGGCCTCTGGTATCCCGCCGGCAAGCAGAGCTTGCCTTTCGCGGGCAAGGCCCGCTCGCACAAGCTCTCACCCACCGATCAGGGCGCCGGATAGGGGAAGCGGGTGTGGATCGCTTCCAGCTCTTTCTCCAGATCCTTGTCCCAGGCCATGTCGACGCTGTCCAGGTTTTCGCGCAGCTGGTTGAGGTTGGTGGCGCCGATGATGTTGCTGGTCACGAACGGGCGCGTGGTGACGAACTGCAGCGCCAGGTGCGTGGGGCTGACGCCGCGCTCTTCGGCCAGGCGGCAGTAGGCCTCGGTGGCGTCGGTGGCCTGGTCGTTGGTGTAGCGGGCGAAGTGCTTGAACAGGGTCAGGCGGGCGTTGGCGGGCCACTGGCCGCCCCGGTACTTGCCGGTGAGCATGCCGAACGCCAGCGGTGAATAGGCCAGCAAGCCGACGTTCTCGCGGTGCGCCACTTCCGCCAGGCCCACTTCGAAGCTGCGGTTGAGCAGGGAGTAGGGGTTCTGGATCGATACCGGCGGCGCCAGGCCGATCTTCTCCGCCTCGCGGATAAAGGCCATGGTGCCCCAGGCAGTCTCGTTGGACAGGCCCCAGTGGCGGATCTTGCCGCTGTCCACCAGCTTTTTCAGGGCGGCCACGGTCTCGGCGATGGGCACCGCGTCCTGGTCTTCACGGTGTTTGTAGCCCAGGCGGCCGAAGTAGTTGGTGGTGCGCTCCGGCCAGTGCAGCTGGTAGACGTCGATGACGTCGGTCTGCAGCCGCTTGAGGCTGGTTTCCACGGCGCGCTCCAGGTGGTCCTGGTTGAGGCGCGGGCCGCCGCGGATGTGTTTCACGTAGTCGCCGGGCCCGGCGGCCTTGGTGGCCAGCACCACCTTGTCGCGGTTGCCGGTCCTGGCGAACCACTGGCCGATGATCTCCTCGGTGCGCCCGGAGGTCTCGGCGCTGGCGGGCACCGCGTACATCTCGGCGGTATCAAAGAAGTTGATGCCCCGGTCCAGGGCCAGATCCATCTGCGCGAAGCCTTCCTCGGCGCTGTTCTGGTTGCCCCAGGTCATGGTGCCCAGGCAGAGGCTGCTCACCTTCAGATCGGAGTTGCCCAGCGGACGGTATTCCATGCTCTCCCTCCTATAATAGGTTTGCTTCGGCAAAACGGTGACTATACCCGATTGTGGGAGCGGGCCCAGCCCGCGAAAGGGCGTCTTTACGCTTGTCTTTGCCGGGGGCGTTCAGTACAATTCGCACCCTCTTGCCCGGCGGGCTCTCGCCGGAGGGTTGGTATTACCCGTAACGTTATGAATTCAGGGCACAATTTTTAGGGAAGACTCCCATGAAGACCTACAGCGCCAAACCGGAAAGCGTAAAGCGCGACTGGTATGTGGTAGACGCCTCCGGCAAAACGCTGGGCCGGCTGGCCTCAGAAGTCGCCACCCGGCTGCGTGGCAAGCATAAACCGGAATACACCCCGCACGTTGATACCGGCGATTACATCGTTGTGATCAACGCGGAAAAGGTGGCGGTCACTGGCAAAAAAGCCACCGATAAGATGTACTACCGCCACACCGGATACCCGGGCGGCATCAAGGAAGCCAACTTCGAGACGCTGATCAATTCCAAGCCTCAGTTGGTGATCGAGAAAGCCGTTAAAGGCATGATGCCGCGTAACCCCCTGGGTCGCGACATGTTGCGCAAACTCAAAGTCTACGCCGGCACCGAGCATCCGCACACTGCTCAGCAGCCGCAGCAGCTGGAAATTTAAGAGGTCAGTCGATGGCAACTGCAAACGCCGACTACGGAACAGGTCGCCGCAAAACGGCCGCCGCACGTGTTTTTCTTCGCCCGGGCAGCGGTAACATCACCGTGAATGGTCGTCCGCTTGACGTTTATTTCGGTCGCGACACCAACCGCATGGTGGTGCGTCAGCCCCTCGAGCTGGCCGACGCGCTGGACCGGTTCGACGTCTACGTGACCGTCAGCGGCGGTGGCAACAACGGCCAGGCCGGTGCCATCCGTCACGGTATCACCCGTGCGCTGATGGAGTACGACGGCGAGCTGCGCGGTTCCCTGCGCCGCGCCGGGTACGTCACCCGTGACGCCCGCGCCGTGGAACGTAAGAAGGTGGGTCTGCACAAGGCGCGTAAGCGTCCGCAGTTCTCCAAGCGCTAAGACGGCCGTCCAGAGCCGTTTTACGCCCGAAAAAAGCCCGGCTTTGCTGGGCTTTTTTGTGTGCAAATCAGGGGTTTAGCGGTTTGCCCGTGGGGAATAACCGGTTGTCAGATGTGGGCTTTTTCATTAACATTTGCGCCGCCTTACTCCGCCCGGAGCACGAGGACCGACCTCGAGTCTCGGATCACCCCCCGAGCGTGGGATTTAAGGGGAGAACTTCTCAATGAGCAATGACGGCGTAAACACCAGCCGCCGCACCTTTTTGATCGGCCTGACCTCAGCAGTCGGCGCCGCGGGTGCATTAGGCGCGGCGGTTCCTTTTGTTAAATCCTGGCAGCCCAGCGCCAAAGCTGAAAACGCGGGGGCTCCGGTCCAGGTGGATATCAGCAAGCTGGAGATGGGCCAGCGCGTGGTACAGGAATGGCGAGGCCAGCCCGTGTGGGTGATTCGCCGCTCCGAAGAGACGGTCTCGGCGCTCGACGCGCTCAACGACCAGCTCAAGGACCCGCAATCCGAACAAGACCAGCAGCCTGCCTACGCGTCCAGCCTGTGGCGTTCGATCAAAAAAGAATATCTGATTCTGATCGGCATCTGCACGCATCTGGGGTGTTCTCCTCTGTACGAAGAAGAACCCACCGTTGAACTCAACGAGGGTGGTTTCTTCTGCCCTTGCCACGGTTCCAAATTCGACCTGGCGGGCCGCGTCTACCAGGGCGTGCCGGCACCCACCAATATGGTGGTGCCGCCCCATTCCTACCTGAGTGAGTCCGTGGTTATCGTCGGCTCTGAAGAAGGGGAGACCAAGGCATGATGAGAATGGTGAACGGTCTGATCGACTGGGTGGATGCGCGTCTCCCCGTCGTCAACGCGTATAAGAAGCACATGTCGGAGTACTACGCTCCGAAGAACTTCAATTTCTGGTACTACTTTGGCGTGCTGTCCATGGTGGTGCTGATCAACCAGCTGCTCACCGGCATCTGGCTGACCATGTTCTACTCCCCCAGCCAGGGCTTCGAGTCCGTCGCGTTCATCATGCGCGACGTGCAGTGGGGCTGGCTGATCCGCTACATGCACGCGGTGGGCGCGTCCGCGTTCTTCGCGGTGGTCTACCTGCATATGTTCCGGGGCCTGCTGTACGGTTCCTACAAGCCGCCCCGCGAGCTGGTGTGGATCTTCGGCATGCTGATCTACGTGGCGCTGATGGCGGAAGGTTTCCTCGGCTACGTGCTGCCCTGGGGCAACATGTCCTACTGGGGCGCCCAGGTGATCATCTCCCTGGCCGGCGCGATTCCGTTCGATATCCTGCCGTTCATCGACGCCAAGGACGCCAAGGAGATTGGCGACGCCCTGACCACCTGGGTGCGCGGTGACTACCTGCTGTCCACCGCCACGGTGAACAAGTTCTTCGCCCTGCACGTGGTGGCGATTCCGCTGGTGCTGGTGGCGCTGGTGTTCCTGCACATTCTTGCGCTCCACGAAGTGGGTTCCAACAACCCGGACGGCGTGGAAATCAAGCAGAACAAGGACGAGAACGGCATCCCGCGTGACGGCATCCCGTTCCATCCCTATTACACCGTGAAAGACCTGCCGGGCGTGATCGTGTTCCTGATCATCTTCGCCGTGGTGGTGTTCTTCTTCCCCACCGGCGGCGGCTACCTGATCGAGAAGCCCAACTTCGTGCCGGCCAATCCGCTCAAGACGCCGGATCAGATTGCGCCGGTGTGGTACTACGGCCCCTACTACGCCATGCTGCGGGCCACCACCATCGACTGGTTCGGCATGTCATCCAAGGCCTGGGGCCTGATCGCCATGGGTGGCGGCATCGTGGTGCTGTTCCTGCTGCCCTGGCTGGACCGTCACCCGGTGAAGTCGATTCGCTACAAAGGCTGGCTCAGCAAGCTCCTGCTGCTCGTGTTCGCCGCCGACTTCGTGATGCTCGGTTATCTCGGCACCCAGCCCGCTTCGGGCCTGGCCAAGACCCTGGCGCAGATCGGCACGGTGTACTACTTCGCCTTCTTCTTTATCGGGCTGCCGCTGGCGCACCGATTCGAGAAAGCCAAGCCGGTTCCTGAACGCGTAACGGGGGGTCACTGATGAGAAAGCTAGTCGCGGTAATGCTTTTCAGCTGCCTGCCGGTGATGTCGTTCGCCGCCGGCGGCGGCAACAATGAATACGTGGTGGACGCACCGGTGAACCTGCAGGACAAGGTAAGCCTGCAGAACGGTGCCAAGTTGTTCGTCAACTACTGCATGGGCTGCCACAGCATGGAGTACCTGCGCTACGGGCGCATGGCGGAAGATCTGGGCATCCCCGATGACCTGGTGTTGGAGAACCTGAACTTCACCAGCGATAAGATCGGTGACCCGATGGAAAACGGCATGGCCGAGGAAGACGGCAAGCAGTGGTTCGGCGTTACCCCGCCGGACCTGACGCTGGCCGCCCGCCACCGCTCCGCCGATTGGGTGTATTCTTACCTGATCAGCTTCTACGAGGACGAGGAACGGCCCTTCGGTTACAACAACCATGTGTTCCCCAACGTGGGCATGCCCCACGTGATGGCCGGGATGCAGGAGGAGTTGAGCGAGGAAGAGTTCAAGTCCAATATGGGCGACATCGCCAACTTCATGACCTACGCGGCCGAGCCGATGGCTCCCACCCGCGAGCGCATCGGCGTGTACGTGCTGGTGTTCCTGGGTATTTTGCTGATTCCGGCATACCTGCTGAAGAAAGAGTACTGGAAAGACGTTCACTAAGCGGGATTTACCGCCCGGAACGCTTTTCAGCGAGCAACAGGGTACCCGCGCGAGCGGCTACCCTGTTTGTGTTATATAGAGACGTAGCGTGGAGATGATTCAACCATGGGTGTGGTGACAAAACGTTCCTCAATGACTTTCTTTTCCTCGCCGAACGATCATTACTGCCATCGCGTGCGGATCGTTCTGGCGGAGAAAGGCGTCACCGTGGATATCGTCGATGTGGACAATGGTGACAAGCCGGAAGATCTGGCCTCACTGAACCCTTACAACGAAGTGCCCACCCTGGTGGACCGGGAACTGACCCTGTATCAGTCCACGGTGATCATGGAGTACCTGGACGAGCGCTTCCCGCATCCGCCGCTGCTGCCGGTGTACCCGGTGGCCCGGGCGCAGAGCCGCCTGCTGATTCACCGCGTCGAGCGCGACTGGTGCGCCCATGTGGACGCCCTGCTGGCGGGCACCGAAAAGGAAGCGTCACTGACCAAGCGCCGCAAGGAACTGCGCGAAGCGATGATCGCCACCGCGCCGATCTTCAGCGAGCTGCCGTTCTTCATGAGCGAAGAATTCACCCTGGTGGACTGCGTGGTGGGTCCGATCCTGTGGCGGTTGCCGGCACTGGGCATTGAACTGCCGCCCAAGCAGGCCAAGCCGCTGCTGGACTACGCCGAGCGTCTGTTCGACCGCGACGCCTTCCAGGCCAGCCTTTCCGAAGCAGAGCGCGAACTGCGCCAGCTGTAAGCCATGAATGATGACATGACCCCCAATCGCCCGTATCTGATACGGGCGATGCACGAATGGATCTGCGATAACGGCCTGACCACCCATCTGGCGGTGGACGCCCATTTTCCCGGGGCGGAAGTGCCCCAGGAATTCGTGCAGGACGGCCAGATCGTACTCAACATCGCCCCGCGGGCGGTGACCAATTTCGAAGCCAGCAACCAGGAAATCACCTTTTCCGCCCGCTTCGGCGGGGTGCCGCGCACGGTGCGCGTGCCGGTGGAAGCGGTGATGGCGGTGTTCGCCCGCGAAAACGGCCAGGGCATGGCCTTCGAACCCGAAGACCCGCCGCCGCAGCCGTCACCGACCGACCCCAGCGACGACGACAAACCCTCCAAGGGCAGTCACCTCAAAGTCGTGAAGTGATTAATCAATATACTCAATAATCTTAACGATCTTCTGCACACCCCCGACCTCACGGGCCTGCGCCACCACGGCGTCGGCCTCGTCGCGGGTGAGCAGCCCCATCAGATAGACAATACCGCTTACCGTCACCACCTTGGTGCGCATGCCCGGCGCATCGCCGTCCACGAACAGGCGGGTTTTCAGCTTGGTGGTCAGCCAGCCGTCGTTGACCCGGGATAACACCCCGCTGTCGCCGGACAGCTTCAGTTCGTTGTGCACGTGGCGCACGTGACGCACCCGCGCGGCGATGTTTTCCGCCTGCACGCGCAGCTCGTCGCTGGCCACTTCCCCGGCCAGCAGCACATTGCCGTTAAAGCTCACCACCACGATGTGGCTCTGGTCCAGGGCCTCGCTGGCGCGGGCCAGATTGACCTTGATCTTGCGCTCGATATTGCCGTCTTCCACGAAGGCGCCGAAGGTGCGCGAGCCGTGGTCCCGGTCGACCGGTTCCTGGGCCATGTTCTTGGTCAGGGCGGCGCAGCCGGACAGGGCGAACAGCATCACAAGCAACGCCGGCAGGGCAGGGTGACGCATCAAGAGCCTCCGAAAAGCTGTTGATCGATAAAGTCGCAAAGCGCGTGGATCACCAGCAGATGCACTTCCTGAATGCGCGCGGTGGAAGTGGCGGGGACCCGTACTTCGATATCGCCGGGGCCGTAAAGGTTCACCATTTCGCCGCCTTCCTTGCCGGTCATCGCCACCACCTTCATTTCCCGGTCGTGGGCGGCCTGGATCGCCTGGATCACGTTGGCGGAATTGCCGCTGGTGGAGATCGCCAGCAGCACATCGCCGGGGTTGCCCAGGGCGCGCACCTGCTTGGAAAAGATCTCGTTGTAGCTGTAGTCGTTGGCGATCGAGGTGAGCGTGGAGGAATCCGTGGTCAGCGCCACCGCCGGCAGGGCCGGGCGTTCCATCTCGAAGCGGTTGAGCAGCTCGGAAGAGAAATGCTGCGCGTCACCGGCGGAGCCGCCATTGCCGCAACTGAGAATCTTGCCGCCGTTGAGCAGGCATTCCACCATCACCTGGCCGGCGGCGGCGATCACCTCGGGCAGCACTTCGCCGGCCTTGGCCTTGGTTTCCATGCTCTCGGCGAACAACTGTCTGATGCGGTCCACACTCATTACTGGTCTCCGTAAAATGCGTTTTGCACCCAATGATAACGGACTTCGCCGTCATCATCCGGTTCCAGGCCCAGCACGTCGAAGCGGCAGGGCCGTTGTGCCTGATAAGGGTAGCGGCCCAGATAGTGCCGTGCCGCCAGAATCAGACGGCGTTGCTTGCGCCCGTCCACCGAGGCGAGAGCGCCGCCGTAGCGGCTGTAGGCACGCCAGCGGACCTCCACGAACACCAGCGTCTCGCCGTCGTCCATGATCAGGTCCACCTCGCCCAGGCGGCATTGATAATTGGCGATCACCGGCACCAGGCCGCGCTGTTCCAGCCAGCGTCGTGCCCGGTGCTCAGCCCGCTGGCCGCGTTCCTTGCGCCAGTACATAGAGGCCTCCTTTCCTCCTATTGTGGGAGCGGGCCCTGCCCGCGAAAGGGTGGCTTTCAGCCACCCGGCAATGGTTGCCCCGCAGGATCCCAGAGCCCTTTCTATCGTTTAATACTGCGTGCCATCCACCCGCCCCTCGCTGACTCGAGGCACCGGCACCGCTTCGCCATTCCGGAACAGCGCCCAGTCCGACTCGCGCACCAGCCGCGCGCCGTCCAGCCGCAAAGTGCCGGTGACGCCCGGAAGGGTGCTGTCCTGCAGGTTGCGCAGCAGGTACAGCCGCGCCTGCAGCCGGTAGGCGTCCACGCCCATGGCGAACAGCCGCGCGTAGCGCCCGTGGCCCTCCGGCCAGGTTTCCTCGGCCATGCGGTGCAGCTTGGTGCCTTCGTAAAGAATCCACGGCATGTCCAGGAAGTAGACGCCGTCCAGGTCCTGGTCGCGGCGCGGCGCCGGGGTGCCGTTATAAATATGGGAGGTGGCGAACACCGGCAGGTCCCGGGCGTAATGGAAATTCAGCGCCGGTTTAATCTGCCGGCCCTCGTTCGGGTCGGCCACCAGGAACAGGAAATCCAGGCTCTGCGGCCACTCCTCCGGCCGCTCTGAATCCAGATCCGAGAACGAGGGGTCGCGGCGCAGGTCTTTTTCGGCGCGGGCGGTGTCCAGCAGGCTCTCCACGGTTTCACCGATGGTGTCGTCGGTGAACGAGCTTTCCACCACGATCCGGCCGCCGCCGTACTGCCAGGCGGCCACGAACGCCTCGGCCACGCGCTGGCCCCAGGCGCTGCGCGGATAAAGCACCCCGGCCAGGCGGTCGCCGGCTTCCAGGCTCTGCCGGGCGATCTGCCGGGCTTCGTCCTCCGGCGCCAGCCCGAACTGGAAGATCGGCGCGTCCTCGCTGTCCTGATCCAGATAGTTCAGCGCCAGCACGGTCACCGGCGGCGTGCCCATGCGGGCCAGCTCGGCCACGTTGTCCTTGGCCAGCGGCCCGACCACAAACTGCGCGCCGTCGTCCACCGCCTGCTGGAACACCGAGCGCACGTCCGCGTCGCTGACGTCGTAGAAACGCAGGTCCGGGGTCGGGTTGCCCGCTTCCTCGGCGCTGTAGTAGCCGGTCATCATGCCGTCGCGGATCGCCTCGGCGGCGGGCGCCAGCGGGCCGCTCTCCGGCAGCAGCACGGCGACCCGCTGGGGGCGCTCGCGGGCGGCGCGCTGCAGGGCCCGCACCGTTTCCGGCAACTGGCGGGCGGCCGGATGGTCGGGCCAGTCCTCGCGCCAGCGCGACAGGCGCTGCACCTGGCTGTCGATGTTGGCCTGCGGGTCGCGGTACAGCAGCGCCAGCTCCAGCCAGCCGCGCAGCTCGCCGGAGGTGTCCTCGGCGCGGGCTTCCAGCGTCTCCAGCGGCAAGCGCATCAGCGCTTCCCAGGTCAGCTGGCGGTTGTATTCCTGGTCGTCGTCATTGAGCAGCGGGTCCACCGCCACGCGCTGGCGCAGGCTTTTCATCAACTCGCCGTTGAGCGCCTGGGCGTCGGCGCGCAGCAGGTTCAGCTTGGCGCGGCGCTGGGCGTCGAAGCCGTCGATATCGCTCCGGTAGTCGTCCAGCAACGCCACCGCCCGGTCCGGCTGCTGCTCGGCCATCCAGGACTGGGCGCGCAACTGCAGCCAGCGGAAGCGCTGATCCCGGGACAGGGCGCCGTCGCCCACCTGGTCGAGCAATTCGCCGGCGTCGTCGGCGCGCTCATTGACCAGGTAAGAACGTGCCCAGGCCAGGGCGGTGTCGGTGCGCACCGGTTCCGCCAGCTCGGCCAGCTGGTCGCTGGCGTTATCGACCTGTTGCGGCGCATCGCGAAGGGGTGCCGGTTCCTTGGCGGTCGAGCCGTTCGGGCTCGGTAATTGAGAACAGCCGGCAAGGACCAGAACGAGGGCCATTGCGGCCAGGCGGGCCTGTCGTAATTCCATGGCTCTAGGGTAACCCCTTTGCTACTTCGGGAAAGAAGCCGCTATTGTAGGCGTTTTGCAAGTCGCGAATCACCCCCGACGGTCCACGATTGCGGAACGGATCGGTGGCATCACACAACTCTTTACACCCAAGCAGGAAAACGCCCCCCATGAGCGGCTCTTTGTATGTGGTCAGCACACCGATCGGTAACCTGGACGACCTGTCCCGTCGCGCCCTTGAGGTGCTCGGCCAGGTGGACTGGGTGGCCGCCGAGGACACCCGGCACAGCCAGACGCTGCTCAACCATCTGGGCATCAAGGCCCGCCTGATCAGCTGCCACGACCACAACGAAGCCGAGCGCAGCCCGGAACTGGTGGCGCGCCTGCGCGACGGCGAAAGCGGCGCGCTGATCAGCGACGCCGGCACGCCGCTGGTCAGCGACCCGGGCTACCGGCTGGTGCGCGCCTGCCAGGACGCCGGCGTGGCGGTGGTGCCGGTGCCCGGCGCGTCCGCGCTGCTGGCGGCACTGGCGGTGTCCGGCCAACCCAGTGACCGCTTTCTGTTCGAAGGCTTCGTGCCGTCCAAGGGCGCCGCCCGCGAAAACGCCCTGCGCCGGCTGGCGGGCCTGGACGTCACCAGCGTGATCTTCGAGGCCCCGCACCGGGTGGTGTCGCTGCTGGAAAGCCTGGCCGGCCTGGTCGACGCCGACCGCGAACTGACCCTCTGCCGGGAACTCACCAAACGCTTCGAGACCGTGCGCCGCGGGCCGGTGGCCGAGCTGCTCGAGTGGGTGCGCGGCGACAAGGACCAGCGCCGCGGCGAACTGGTGCTGGTGCTGTCCCCCGCCGCCCGCGGCGAACAGCTCAGCGAACAGGACCGCGCCCTCGCCAAGGCCCTGCTGGCGGAACTGCCGGTGTCGCGGGCGGCGCGGGTGCTCGCCGCCCACACGGGGTTGAAGCGGCAGGAGCTCTACAACTACTTAGAGGCAATTGATAGTTGATAATTGACAGTTGATAGCTGAAAACAGCGTGGGCTGGGAGGTTTGCGAGTTTGCATTTGACGTTTTGCGCTTGCGCAAGGGGTGCGGGTACGGCCGCTCAGGTTCCCGGGGCATCGTCCGCGAGCTATCAACTGTCCACTATCAACTATCAACTGTCTCCGCTATGATCCGCCCCGGGTCGGTCAGGCAGCCGCTGGCGGTGCAAGCCGCTGGAGGAAAGTCCGGGCTCCATAGGGCAGGGTGCCAGGTAACGCCTGGGGGCCGCGCTGGTGACGGCGCGGCTACGGAAAGTGCCGCAGAAAAGGTACCGCCCGGCGGCTTTCGAGCCACCGGGTAAGGGTGAAAAGGTGCGGTAAGAGCGCACCGCGCCGCTGGCAACAGCGGTGGCAGGGTAAACCCCACCCGGAGCAAGACCAAATAGGGACCCATGGGCGTGGCCCGCGCCGGGTCCGGGTAGGTCGCTTGAGGCCCGTGGCGACGCGGGTCCCAGATGAATGGCTGTCCACGACAGAACCCGGCTTATCGACCGATCCACCTTATTCAAAACCGCTGTGCGAGCGGGCCTTGCCCGCGAAAGGGTGGCTCTGCCACCCGGCAGGATCCCAGAGACCTCCATAATGCGCGAACCAAGGTCTCTGGCATCCTGCCGGCAAGCTTTGCTTGCCTTTCGCGGGCTGGGCCCGCTCCCACAGGCCAGTTGACCGCCATCAGTGGGCTGCGGCGAGAGTCAGCACTCACCCTGAATATGGCATTTCCTTCATTTTCTGCGCCCCATTTATTCCAAAATAGTCTAACACTTAAAGTGATTCCTTAGCTGCGCCCCGCAGCGCCCTGATTACGTTGACAACTCCTCTTCCCCCGCCTTGCTCACCCCCAGTGTGACGCAGCTAACAAACTGATTTGCAAAGACTTTCTTTTACATTGGCCGGTTTCGCCGAGCTTGACTTGGTAATTCCCGTGGACCTAGAGTGTCGCATTGTGGTGGAAAGTGGGATGAAGTGGGAAAAATCCTCCATCCCGCCGCCAGAAACGCACAAAGTGGGACGGATCCCAACGCAAGGGGAAGGCCAGTGTTCAACGGGCGTACGGCGCTCAATCTAGATGCCAAGGGTCGGCTTACCGTGCCGACCCGCTACCGCGAGTCGCTGAACAGCGCTTGCGGCGGCCGCCTTGTGCTCACGCAACACCCCTACGACGCCTGCCTGGTGATGTACCCCTTCCCCGAGTGGCGTGACATCGCCCGCCAGGTGGCGTCGCAAAGCGATTCCCACTCCCAGGTGCGGGCGCTCAAGCGCCGCTTCCTGGGGCAGGCCGTGGAAATGGAAATGGACGGCAACGGCCGCCTGCTGGTACCGCCGGAGTTGCGGTCCGTGGTGGGCCTTGAAAAACACGCCATGCTGGTGGGTTTGATGCACCGGTTCGAAATCTGGGCCGAGGAAACCTGGAATCAGTTGGAACAACAGGATCTGGATCAGGACGCCATGCCCGAGAGCGTGCAGTCCCTCTCGTTCTGAATTTGGCAGCGAACAAGCGAGGGCAACCGGCCATGGCGAACAGCGACAACAGGCAGTACGAACACCAGCCGGTAATGCTGGAGGAGGTACTGGAAATGTGGCCCACCCGAACCGACGGCCTGTACGTGGACGGCACCTTTGGCCGCGGCGGTCACAGCCGCGCGCTGCTGGCCCGGCTGGACGCCGGCGCCCGTCTGGTCGGTGTGGACCGCGATCCGGAGGCGGTGCTGGAAGGCGAAAAGCTGGCCCTGGAAGACACCCGCTTCCGGATTCGCCGCGCCCGCTTTGATTGCCTGCCGGAGCTGGTGGCGGAAGAGCACCGCCAGATCGACGGGCTGCTGCTGGATCTGGGCGTGTCCTCGCCGCAGCTGGACGACGCCGAGCGCGGCTTCAGCTTCCTGCGCGACGGCCCGCTGGACATGCGCATGGATCCGGACAGCGGTGAAAGCGTCGCCGACTGGCTGGCGCGGGCCGGCGAGAAGCAGATCGCCGATGTGCTCTACCAGTTCGGCGACGAGCGCAAATCGCGCCGCATCGCCCGGGCGATCTGCGAGCGCCGCGATGAGCAGCCGATTCGCACCACGGCGCAGCTGGCCGGCCTGATCCAATCGGTGATGGGGCGCGGCGAGCCGGGCAAGCACCCGGCGACGCGCAGCTTCCAGGCGCTGCGAATACATATAAACGGGGAACTGGACGCGTTGCGAAACACGCTGGACCAGGCCCTGGAGACGCTCGCCATCGGCGGGCGTCTTGTCGTTATCAGCTTCCATTCCCTGGAAGACCGGGTGGTGAAGCGCTTTATCCGCGATCACTCCGGCCAGGCGCCGAAAGGCCGGGGCGGGTTGCCGATGATGGACGAACCGCCGGAGCGGCTGAAGCCGCTGGGCAAGGCCCGCTACGCCGGCAAGGACGAACTGCGCGTCAACGTGCGCAGCCGCAGCGCGGTGCTGCGGGTGGCGGAGAAAGTGGCATGAGCGCGGCCCGCGGCCAGGCCACGGGCTCGGTGCTCGCCGCCGGCTGGTTGCCGCCGCTGTTGCTGGTGCTGGTGGTGGCGTCCGCGGTGGGCGTGGCCTACAGCGTGCACGAATCGCGCCGCCTCACCGACCGCGCCCAGCAGGCGCAGCGGCAGCAGGCGCAGCTGGAAACCCGCTGGGGCCAGCTGCTGCTGGAACACAGCACCTGGGGCAGTTACGCCCGGGTGGAGCGCCTGGCTCGTGAAGAGCTGGGCATGAAATTACCGAAGACCGACGAGCGAGTGTTGATACGGCCATGAAAGGCGCCCGTAGAACCACACCCAAGGCAACGCGCAAAGCCGCCACCAAGGCGTCGGCGCGCCAGGCCAACAGCTCCCTGCGCTGGCGTTTCATGCTGGTGTTCTGGGCCGGCTGTGCCTGTGTCCTGGTGGGGCGCGCGGTGCAGCTGCAAGTGGTACAGCACGACTTCCTGGCCGACCAGGGCGACATCCGCAATCTGCGGGTGGAGCCGGTGGCCGCCCACCGTGGCGTGATCCAGGACCGCGCCGGCCGGCCGCTGGCGGTGAGCACCCCGGTCACCACCCTGTGGGCCAACCCCGGCGAAGCCCTGGAGCACCAGGAGCAGTGGGCGCGCCTGGGCAACAACCCGATCATCGACAGCCGCGCCTTCGCCAGCCGGGTCAACAGCCACAAGGGCAAGGAATTCATCTACCTGGCCCGCGGCCTGGCGCCGGAACAGGCGCAGACCGTGCTCGCCAAACAGGTGCCCGGCATCCACCCGCTCACCGAATACCGCCGCTACTACCCGGCCGGCGAAGTGACCAGCCATCTGGTCGGCTTCACCGACATCGACGAGCGCGGCCAGGAAGGCGTGGAGCTGGCCTTCGAAGAGCAACTGTCCGGCGAGCCGGGCCGCAAGAAAGTGGTTCGCGACCTGCTCGGCCGCGTGATCCAGGACATCGAAGTGCTGGAACCGGCGGCGCCCGGCCAGGACATCACCCTGAGCCTGGACCTGCGCCTGCAGTACCTGGCCTACAAAGAACTGCTGTCCGCCACCCGCCGCTTCAAGGCCCGGGGCGGCTCCGCCGTGGTGCTCGACATCAAGACCGGCGAAGTGCTGGCGATGGTCAACCAGCCCGCCTACAACCCCAACAACCGGGGCAACCTGGACACCGCCAGCCTGCGCAACCGGGCGGTCACCGACCTGTTCGAGCCGGGCTCCACGATCAAGCCGTTCACCGTCGCCGCCGCCATGGAGCAGGGCCTGGTCACGCCCACCACGGCGATCAACACCCACCCCGGCTATCTGCGCGTGGGCAGCAAGACCATCCGTGACCACCGCGATTACGGCGTCATCGACGTCACCACCGTGCTCACCAAGAGCTCCAACGTGGGCGTCAGCAAGCTGGCGCTGTCCATGGACGCCATGGTGCTGCCCGGCTACCTGGAGCGCTTCGGCTTCGGCCAGCGCACCGGCATCGACTACCCCGGCGAAAGCGACGGCATGCTGCCGCTGCGCGCCCGCTGGCGGGACGTGGAGCGCGCCGCGCTGTCCTACGGCTACGGCGTCAGCACCACCGCCCTGCAGCTGGCCCAGGCCTACGCGATCCTCGCCAACGACGGCCGCCGGGTGCCGCTGTCCCTGCTCAAGGTGGACCAGCCGCCCGAGGGCGAGCAGGTGATCGCGCCGGCCAGCGCCCAGTCCATCGTGCGCATGCTGGAAACCGTGGTCAGCATCGAGGGCACCGCCAGCCGCGCGCAGATTTCCGGTTACCAGGTGGCCGGCAAAACCGGCACCGTGCACAAGGTCACCGCCAACGGCTACGCCGACGACCGCTACATCGGCCTGTTCGCCGGCATCGCCCCGGCCTCCAACCCGCGGGTGGCCGCGGTGGTGGTGATCGACGACCCGCGCGGCGAATCCTATTACGGCGGCCTGGTGGCCGCGCCGGTGTTCTCCGCCATCGTCGGCGGCGTTCTTCGCACCCTGCACGTGCCGCCGGACAAGACCGACGGCCTGATCGCCGGCAAACTGGACGGGGAGGACGCCACATGATCGCACTGCGGCATCTGCTCCCCGACCAGCCGCTGCCGGAACGGCTGCGCGACCTGACCATCAAGGCGCTGCGCCTGGACAGCCGCGCGGTGACCCCCGGTGACCTGTTCCTGGCGGTGCCCGGCCACAACGCGGACGGCCGCCAGTTCATCGACGCGGCGGTCCGCGCCGGCGCCACCGTGGTGGTGGAAGAGGGCGACGCCTTCGCCGTGCATCCGCACGACGGCGCGGTGCGCATCACCGTGCCGGCACTGCGCCGCCAGGTCGGCGTGCTGGCGGCGCGCTACTTCGGCGAGCCCGGACGCCGCCTGAAGGTGATCGGCGTCACCGGCACCAACGGCAAAACCAGCATCACCTGGTTCCTGCGTGACGCGCTCAACGCCCTGGGCCACGCCTGCGGGCTGATCGGCACCCTGGGCGTCGGCCTCAAGGGCCAGGAGGACAGCACCGGCCACACCACGCCGGACCCGATTACCCTGCAGAAAGCGCTGCTCGACCTGTGCGACGCCGGCGCCGACAGCGTCGCCATGGAAGTGTCGTCCCACGCCCTCGACCAGCACCGCCTGGGCAGCACCCCGGTGCGCATCGCGGTGTTCAGCAACCTGAGCCGCGACCACCTGGACTACCACGGCGACATGGACGCCTATCTGCTCGCCAAGGTGGCGCTGTTCACCCGCCCGGAGCTCCAGGAAGCGGTGATCAACAGCGACGACGACGCCGCCCCGGTGCTGCTCGGCCGGCTCAACGACGGCGTGCGCTGCATCACCTACGGCGCCCAGGCCGGCGCCACCGTGCGCTGCGTGGCCTGGCAGCCGCACCCGGACGGCATGGACCTGCGGCTCACCGTGGGCGGCGAAGCCGTGAACGTGACCCTGCCGCTGTTCGGCGCCTTTAACCTCAGCAACGTGATGGCGGTGGCCGGGGCGTTGCACGGCAGCGGCGTCGAGCCCCGCGCGCTGGCGGACGCCCTGGCCGCCATTACCCCGGTGCCGGGCCGCATGGAGCCGATCCGCGAAGCGGGCAAACCCACCGTCATCGTCGATTACGCGCACACCCCGGACGGCCTGGAAAAAGCCCTGGCGGCGGCCCGCGAGCACTTCCCCGGCCGCCTGCACTGCGTGGTCGGCTGCGGCGGCGACCGGGACACCGGCAAACGCCCGCTGATGGCCGCCGCCGCCGAGCGCGGCGCCGACCGGGTGCTGTTCACCAGCGATAACCCGCGCGGCGAGAACCCGGACGCGATCATTGAACAGATGCGCGCCGGTCTCGACCACCCCGGCGCCGTGCAGGTGGAAACCGACCGCCGCCGCGCCGTGGCGCTGGCGGTGTCCCAGGCCGGCGCCGACGATGTGGTGCTGGTGGCCGGCAAAGGCCATGAGGACTATCAGGAGGTGGCCGGTGAGCGCCACCCCATGGACGACCGCGACCTGGCCCGCGAGGCCCTGGCCGCGTGGCAGGCGCCGGCCGCCCCGGCAGGGGGGATCGCATGATGCGCCTGTCCCAGATCCGTGACTGGACCGCCGGCGAGATGCGCGGCGAAGACCGCACCCTGAGCGCGGTCAGCACCGACACCCGCACGCTGGGCCCGGACAGCCTGTTCGTGGCGCTGCGCGGCGAGCGATTCGACGGCCACGCCTTCCTGGCCCAGGCCCGGGACGCCGGCGCGGTGGCGGCCCTGGTGGAAGAGGGCAGCGACACCGGCGTATTCGACGCCGACGTGCGTGTCGCCGACACCCGCCAGGGCCTCGGCCGCCTGGCCGCCGGTTACGCCGCCCAGTTCCCGGTGCCGCGTGTGGCGGTCACCGGCAACGCCGGCAAGACCACCGTGAAAGAGATGATCGCCGTGCTGCTGGGCGAGGGCACCCTGGCCACCCACGGCAACCTCAACAACGACATCGGCGTGCCGCTCACGCTGCTGCGCCTGACCGCCGAACACCGCCAGGCGGTGATCGAGCTGGGCGCCAACGCCCCCGGCGAGATCGCCTGGACCAGCGGTTTGGTCAAGCCCAACGTGGCGCTGATCACCAACGTCACCGGCGCCCACCTGGAAGGCTTCGGCTCCATGGACGGCATCGCCCGCGCCAAGGCGGAAATCTTCCCGGGCTGCGCCCCCGGCGCCACCGCGGTGATCAACGGCGACGACAACTACGCGCCGTTCTTCACCGACCAGGCCCGCGCCGCCGGCTTGAACATTGTCACCGTCGGCCGCGAGCAGGGCGACCTGCACGCCGACGCGGTGCGCCTGGACGACCACGGCTGCGACTTCGTGCTACGGCCCCTGGGCCTGACTCTGCGCTTGCCGTTGGTGGGCGCCCATCAGATTAGCAACGCGCTGATGGCGCTGGGCGCGGTACAGGCGCTGGGCATCGATCTGGCCGAAGTGGCGCCGCGCCTGGAGCAGCTGCGGCCGGTCCCCGGGCGGATGAATCCGGTGGACTGCCAGGGCGGCACCCTGGTGGACGACACCTACAACGCTAACCCCGGCTCGGTCCGGGCGGCCATCGCCTGGCTGGCCGGCCGGCCGTCACCACGCACTCTGGTGCTCGGCGCCATGGGGGAGCTGGGCCCCAGCGCGGAAACGCTGGTGACGGAATTGGGCGCCAATGCCCGGGCCGCCGGCATCGACAGGCTGATTACCCTGCCGGGCGCCGAAGCGGCCGCCCGTGGCTTCGGGAGCGGCGCCGAGCCGGTGGAAAATTTCGACCAGGCCGCCGAGCGGGCAGCGGGAACGCTGACCCAAGGCGGCACGGTATTGGTCAAGGGGTCGCGCAGTGCCCGCATGGAGCAAGTGGTGCAACGGCTTACCGATAAGGGGAGGGGGCACTGATGTTGCTTTGGCTGGCGGAACTGCTGGGTGAGTTTTATACCGGATTCCTGGTGGTCCAATACATTACCTTGCGCGCCATTCTGGCGGTGCTGACGGCGCTGTTCCTGGCGTTCTGGATCGGTCCGATCATGATTCAGAAGCTGCAGGAAAAGCAGGTCGGCCAGGCGATCCGCGACGACGGCCCCAAGAGCCACCTCAGCAAGGCCGGCACCCCGACCATGGGCGGCGGCCTGATTCTGATCTCGATCGCCATCTCCACCCTGCTGTGGGCGGATCTGAGCAACCGCTTCGTGTGGATCACCCTGGGCGTGCTGGTGGTGTTCGGCGCCGTGGGCTGGGTCGACGACTGGCGCAAGGTGATCGAAAAGAACCCGCGCGGCCTGCCGGCGCGCTGGAAGTATTTCTGGCAGTCCGTGGGCGCGCTGGGCGCCGGCCTGGCGCTGTTCTGGACCGCCCAGAGCCCGCAGGAAACCCAGCTGATCGTGCCGTTCTTCAAGACCGTGGCGATCAATATGGGCTGGTTCTACGTGGTGCTGACCTATTTCGTGATCAACGGCACCTCCAACGCGGTCAACCTGACCGACGGCCTGGACGGCCTGGCGATCATGCCCACCGTGCTGGTGGCGGCGGCGCTGGGCATCTTCGCCTACGCCAGCGGCCATGCGGAGTTCGCCACCTACCTGCAGATTCCCTACATCGCCGGCGCCGGCGAGCTGGTGGTGATCGTCGCCGGTCTGTGCGGCGCCGGGCTGGGCTTTTTGTGGTTCAACGCCTACCCGGCGCAGGTGTTCATGGGCGACGTAGGCGCGCTGGCGCTGGGCGCGGTGCTCGGTGTGATGGCGGTGATCGTCCGCCAGGAAATCGTGCTGTTCATCATGGGCGGTGTGTTCGTCATGGAGACGGTGTCGGTGATGCTGCAGGTGGCCTCGTTCAAGCTCACCGGCCGGCGCATTTTCCGCATGGCGCCGATCCATCACCACTTTGAGCTCAAGGGCTGGCCGGAACCGAAGATCATCGTTCGGTTCTGGATCATTACCGTAATTCTTGTACTGGTGGGTCTGGCGACCCTCAAGATTCGATAGGACGGGCGTAAACGTATATGGCGAAAGACGCGTTCGATCTGGTTATTGGCCTGGGTGTTTCCGGCCGCTCCGTGATCCGCTACCTGGCGGATCAGGGTATGCCCGTGCGCGCCCTGGATACCCGCGATGCGCCCGCGGGTCTGGACGAACTGCGTGAGCAGCATCCCAAGCTCAAGGTTCACACCGGCGGCTTCAAGGCGTCGTGGATGAAGCGCGCCCAGCGTCTTATCGTCAGCCCCGGCGTGGCGGTGTCGACCCCGGCCATCGCCGAGCAGATCGCCGAGGGCAAGGAAGTGATCGGCGACATCGAGCTGTTCGCCCGCGCCGCCAGCCGCCCGCTGGTGGGCATCACCGGGTCCAACGCCAAGAGCACCGTGGTCACCCTGCTCGGCGAAGTGGCGCGCGCCTGCGACGCCAAGCCGGGCGTGGGCGGCAACCTGGGTGTGCCGGCGCTGGATCTGCTGCGCGAGGAAGCGGAGCTGTACGTGCTGGAGCTGTCCAGCTTCCAGCTGGAAACCACCTACAGCCTCAACGCCCAGGTGGCCTCGATTCTCAACCTCTCCCAGGACCACCTGGACCGCTACGGCAAGTTCAGCGACTACCTGGCCGCCAAGCAGCGCATCTACGACGGCTGCCAGGTGGCGGTGTGGAACCGCGACGACCTGGCCACCCGCCCGCAGACCCAGGTGCCCCGGGAAATCACCTTCGGCAGCCACCCGGAAGCGCACTACCAGCTGGACACCGACAAGCAGATGCTCTGCCACCAGGGCGAGACCCTGCTGCACGTGGACGAGCTGGCGCTCACCGGCCACCACAACGCCATGAACGTGCTGGCGGTGCTGGCCATGGCCGACGCCCTGGGCTTCGACCGCGCCACCACCCTGGCCACGGTGAAACAGTTCAAGGGCCTGCCGCACCGCTGCCAGCTGGTGGCGGAGGACGCCCGCATCCGCTGGATCAACGATTCCAAGGCCACCAACGTGGGCGCCACCCTGGCGGCGCTCACCGGTATCGGTGAAGCCATCGACGGCCGCGTGATCCTGATCGCCGGCGGCCAGGGTAAGGGCCAGGACTTCTCGCCGCTGGGCGAGCCGGCGCGCCAGTATCTGCGCGCCGCCCTGGTGCTCGGCCAGGACGCGGAGAAAGTGGCCGACGGCCTGTCCGGCGTGCCCTGCGAGCGGGTCGCGGACATGGCGGCGGCGGTCAAGCGCGCCGCGCAACTGGCGCAGCCCGGCGACGCCGTGCTGCTGTCACCGGCGTGCGCCTCGTTCGACATGTACGACAGCTACGTGGCCCGTGGCGACGACTTCTCCGCCCGCGCCCGGGAGGTGACCCATGGCTAGCGCCCTGGTGGACGTACGCGATCCGGGCCTCGACCGCCCGCTGCTGTGGACCGTGGCGCTGCTGGCCCTGGCCGGGCTGGTGATCGTCACCTCCGCGTCGCTGCAGATCGCCGAAACCCGCCTGGACAGCCCCTTCCACTACGGCCTGCGCCACGGCATCTACCTGCTCGCCAGCGTCGGCCTGGGCGTGTTCGTGTACTGCTGCGTGCCGCTCACCCTGCTGGAAAAGCTGCGCTTCGCCATGCTGCCGGTGGCGCTGGTGGCGCTGGTGATGGTGTTCATCCCCGGCCTCGGCCGGGAAGTGAACGGCTCCACCCGCTGGATCGCGCTGCCGGGCCTGACCATCCAGGCCTCGGAAATCGTCAAGCTGTGCTTCGTGCTCTACCTGGCCGGCTACATCGCCCAGCACAAGGCGGCCCTGGAAAGCGGCTGGAAGGCCTTCCTGCTGCCGCTGGGCGTGCTCGCCGCGCTCACCTTCATGCTGCTGCTGCAGCCGGACTTCGGCGCCGTGGTGGTGTTGGGCATCGCCGCCATGGGCATGCTGTTCCTGGCCGGCGTGCCGACCCTGCGCTTCCTGATCATCGGCCTCGCCGTGGTGGCCCTGGGCGCCGTGGTGGCGCTGGCGGAGCCCTACCGGGTGGCGCGCCTGATGAGCTTCACCGACCCCTGGGCGGACCAGTACGGCGCCGGCTACCAGCTCACCCAGAGCCTGATCGCCTTCGGGCGCGGCCACTGGCTGGGCGTGGGCCTGGGCAACAGCGTGCAGAAGCTGTTCTACCTGCCCGAAGCGCATACCGATTTCGTATTCGCGGTGCTCGCCGAGGAGTGGGGCCTGATCGGCACCCTGGCGATGATCGTCGGCTTCGCGGTGCTCGGCTGGCGTCTGTTCGTGATCGGACGCGGCCTGGAGCAGCGCGGTTTTCTTTACCACGCCTATCTGGTGTACGGCACCGCGCTGGTGCTGTGCGCCCAGGCGTTCATCAATGTGGGTGTGAACATGGGTGTGTTGCCCACCAAGGGACTGACGCTGCCGTTCGTAAGTTACGGCGGCTCCTCGCTGCTGATCTGTTCGGTGATGATCGCGCTGGTACTGCGCGCCAGCACCGAGCAATCGCGGCTGCAGGCACGCGGGAGGAGCAAACGATGAGCGCCACGGTATTGATCATGGCCGGCGGCACCGGCGGCCACGTGTTCCCCGCCCTGGCGGTGGCCCGGCAACTGCAGGACGCCGGCTACCGGGTGCTGTGGCTGGGTGCCGAAGGCGGCATGGAAACCCGGCTGGTGGAGCGCCACGGCTTTGAGATCGTCAGCCTGGCCGTCGGGCGCCTGCGCGGCGGCGGCGTAAAACGCAAGCTGCTCGGGCCGCTGCAGCTGCTGCGCGCAATGTGGCAGGCCTGCGCCGTGATTCGCCGTGAGCGCCCGGTGCTGGCGGTGGGCTTCGGCGGTTTCGTCAGCGCCCCCGGCGGCCTGGCCGCTAAACTCTGCCGCGTGCCGCTGGTGATCCACGAGCAGAACGCCGCCCCCGGACTCACCAACCGCATGCTGTCGCGCTTCGCCAACGAAACCCTGGAAGGGTTCGAAGGCGCGCTGCCCGGCGGCATCTGGGTGGGCAACCCGGTGCGCCGCGAGATCGCCGAGCTGCCCGACCCGGCGGAGCGCTACGGCGTGCGCCAGGGCCCGCTGCACATTCTGGTGCTGGGCGGCAGCCAGGGCGCGCTGGCCTTGAACCAGGACCTGCCGGAGCTGCTGCTGGCGTCCCTGGGCGCCCATCTGCAGGTGCGCCACCAGTGCGGCGCCGGCCGCACCGGCGAAGCCGAGCCGGTCTACAAGGCCCTGGGCCTGGACGCCCGGGTCAGTGAATTTATCGATGACATGGCCGAGGCCTACGCCTGGGCGGATCTGGTGGTGTGCCGCGCCGGCGCCCTGACCGTGGCGGAAGTGGCCGCCGCCGGGGTGGCCGCGCTGTTCGTGCCGCTGCCCAGCGCGGTGGACGACCACCAGACGCTGAACGCCCGCTGGCTGGTGGATCGCGGCGCCGCCCTGATGCTGCCGCAGGCGGAAATGAACGCCGGCGCCCTGGCGCGCAGCCTGGCCGGAATGATGGAACGGGACGCCCTGGCGCAGATCGCGCGGCGTGCCCGCCAGCTGGCGGTGCCGGACAGCGCCGCCCGGGTGGCGAAACTATGCGAGGAGGTCGCCCATGGCGATTAAACATACCGTGCCTGAAATGCGGCGGATTCGCGGTATCCACTTCGTGGGTATCGGCGGCGCCGGCATGTGCGGGATCGCCGAAGTCCTGGCCAACCAGGGCTACGCCATCAGTGGCAGTGACATCAAGGAATCGCCGGTGGTGGACCACCTGCGGTCCCTGGGTGCGCGGGTGGAAATCGGCCACCGCGCCGAGAACATCGGCGACGCCGACGTGGTGGTGACCTCCTCGGCGGTCAACACCGAAAACCTGGAAGTGGCCGAAGCCCACGCCCGCCGGGTGCCGGTGGTGCCGCGCGCGGAAATGCTCGCCGAGCTGATGCGCTTCCGCCACGGCATCGCCGTGGCCGGCACCCACGGCAAGACCACCACCACCTCCATGGTGGCGGCGATTCTCGGCGAAGCCGGGCTGGACCCGACGTTCGTAATCGGCGGCCGCCTGAACAGCGCCGGCACCAACGCGCGCCTCGGCCAGAGCCGCTATCTGGTCGCCGAAGCGGACGAGTCCGACGCCAGCTTCCTGCACTTGCAGCCGATGAGCGCCATCGTCACCAACATCGACGCCGACCACATGCACACCTACGGCGGTGACTTCGCGCGGCTGGAAAACACCTTTATCGAGTTCCTGCACAACCTGCCGTTCTACGGCGTGGCGGTGCTGTGCGTGGACGACCCGGTGGTGCGCAAACTGCTGCCCCGGGTCAACCGCCAGGTGATCCGATACGGCTTCAGCGACGACGCCGACCTGCGCGCCGAGAACGTGCGCCAGAACGGCATGAGCACCGCCTTCCGGGTGGTGCGCACCGAGGGCGAGCCGCTGGAGATCACCCTCAATATGCCGGGCCGCCATAACGTGCTGAACGCCCTGGCGGCGATCGCCGTGGCCGCCGACGAAGGCGCCGAGGACGACGCCATCGTGCGCGGCCTGAACGGCTTCACCGGGGTCGGGCGCCGCTTCGACGTGCTCGGCGAATACCCCTGCGCCGACGGCGGCAGCGCCACCCTGGTGGACGACTACGGCCACCATCCCCGCGAAGTGGCCGCCACCATCGCGGCGATCCGCGACGGCTGGCCCGGCCGCCGGCTGGTGATGCTGTTCCAGCCGCACCGCTATACCCGCACCCGCGACCTCTATGAGGACTTCGTGGATGTGCTCGGCGGCGTCGATCAACTGCTGATGCTGGAAGTCTACAGCGCCGGCGAGGACGCGATCCCCGGCGCCGACACCCGCGCCTTGATGCGCAGCCTGCGCCAGCGCGCCCGGGTGGAGCCGGTGTTCGTGGACGACCCGGCCAAGCTGCCCGAGCTGCTCGCCAACGTGCTGCAGGGCGGCGATCTGCTGGTCACCCAGGGCGCCGGTAACGTGGGCGGTATCGCCCGGGAGCTGGCGGCGCGCATCGAACCCACCGACGGCAACGGAGGCGCCCATGGTCGATAACGGCAAGGCGCCCGGCATGGCGCTGACCAGCGAAATGAAACAGCGCCTGGCCCGCATCGGCCGGGTGGCGGTGCTCGCCGGCGGCGATTCCGCGGAGCGCTCCGTGTCCCTGAAGAGCGGCGCGGCGGTGCACCAGGCGCTGCGTCAGCTGGGCCTGATCGCCGAGCTGGTGGACCCGGCGGAGCGCGGCGTGGACACCCTCAAGGGCTTCGACGTGGCCTTTATCGCCCTGCACGGGCGGGGCGGCGAAGACGGTGTGATCCAGGGGCTGCTGGAGCACCTGAAACTGCCGTACACCGGCTCCGGCGTGATGGCCTCCGCCATCGGCATGGACAAGGTGCGCACCAAACAGCTGTGGAAGGGCGCCGGCCTGCCCACGCCGCCGTTCTACGTGGCCGGCCTGGACGACCACGACATCGGCTTCCCGCTGATGGTGAAGCCGTCCCACGAAGGGTCGTCCATCGGCATGGCCAAGGTGGACAGCGCGGCGGAACTGAACAAAGCCCTGGAAGACGCCCGCGCCTACGACAGCGACGTGCTGGTGGAAGCCTGGGTGCGCGGCCCGGAGTACACCGTGGCGATCGTCGACGGCCGCGCGCTGCCGTCGATCCGCCTGAAGACGCCCAACGCTTTTTATGACTTCGAGGCCAAGTACCAGTCCAACAGCACCGAATATCTGTGCCCGGCGGGCCTCGACGACGCCGACGAGCAGGCCCTGCGCGCGCTCGCCCTGAAGGCGTTTGAGGCGGTGGGCTGCCAGGGCTGGGGCCGCGTCGACGTGATGCGCGACGAGCACGGCGACTGGCAGCTGCTGGAAGTGAACACCGTACCGGGCATGACCGATCACAGCCTGGTGCCGATGGCCGCCAAGGCCGACGGCGACGATTTCGCCACGTTAGTGGCACGCATTCTGTTGGAAGCGGTGGACCGGTTTCCGCCGCGCAAGGCGATCAAAGCGAGCAAAGGGAGCAAGCCCCGTGGCTAAGGCCAGACGCCAGACACCGGACGCCGCCCGTCGTACACGGGGCGCGTCCCCCAAGGCGACCCGCGCCAAGCGGCAGGCGCCCGCCGTGCCGATCCGCGAGCGGTTGGCGGCGGCGCTGCCCGGCGCGCTGGCCGGGCTGGTGGCGATCACCGTGGTGGCCGGCGTGATCTGGCTGCCGCGGGTGCTGGACCAGTACCCGATCCGCCAGGTGGGCGTGGACGGCGTCACCGACGTGCGTCGCCAGCAGCAGGTGCAGACCGCGCTGGCCTCGCTGGTGCGCGACGCCAACTACTTCTCGGTGCCGCTGGAGCAGATCTACCAGCGCGCCCGCGGCCTGAGCTGGGTGTCGGAGGTGTCCGTGCGCCGCCAGTGGCCGGACACGGTGAGCCTGGATGTCACCGAGCGCGAGCCGGTGGCGGTGTGGAACGAAGCGGTGCTGGTGGCCCGCGACGGCGAGCCGTTCAAGGCGCTCAAACAGTACGATCTGGCCGGGCTGCCGCGCCTCAACGGCCCCGACCAGCGCCTGGAGGAAGTGATGAGCTTCTACCACAGCATGGGCAAGCTGCTGCGTGACGTGGGCCTGGGCATCGAACGAATGGAAGTGAACGCCCGGCTGACCGCCCGGCTGACTTTGGACAACCAAATGCAGCTGGTGGTGGACCGGGAAAATTACGTGGGCAAGTTACGCCGTTTCACGCGTCTGTATCGCGGTGTACTGAGCACCGACAGCCGTGGCGTGGCGCGGGTCGATTTGCGCTATGCCGATGGCATCGCGGTGACCTGGCGCGACGCGGAAGCGGACAAGAATGCTTAAGCAGAAACAGAGGATGTACCTCTAATGGCGAATGCAGTGGACAACATGATCGTGGGCCTGGACATCGGCACCTCCAAGGTCGTGGCCATCGTCGGCCAGATCACCGAGGAAGGCGTTGTGGAGGTAGTGGGTCTGGGCTCCCAGCCTTCGCGGGGCATGAAGAAGGGCGTGGTGGTGGACATCGAAGCCACCGTGCGCTCGATTCAGCGTGCCGTGGAAGAGGCGGAGCTGATGGCCGGCTGCCAGATCCATTCGGTCTACGCCGGCATCGCCGGTTCCCATGTGCGCAGCCTTAACTCCCACGGCATCGTCGCGATCCGCGACCGGGAAGTGACCCAGGCGGATATCGACCGGGTGATCGACGCCGCCCAGGCGGTGGCGATTCCGGCGGATCAGAAGACCCTGCACGTGCTGCCGCAGGAATACGTGGTCGACAACCAGGAAGGCGTGCGCGAGCCGGTGGGAATGAGCGGCGTGCGGCTGGAAGCCAAGGTGCACCTGGTGACCTGCGCGGTGAACGCGGTGCAGAACATTGAGAAGTGCGTGCGCCGCTGCGGCCTGGAAGTGGAAGACGTGATCCTCGAGCAGCTCGCCAGTGCCCATTCCGTACTCACCGAGGACGAACGCGAGCTGGGTGTGTGCATCGTCGACATCGGCGGCGGCACCACCGACATCGCGATCTTCACCGAGGGGGCGATCCGCCACACCGCCAACATCCCGATCGCCGGCGACCAGGTCACCAACGACATCGCCATGGCGCTGCGCACGCCCAAGCAGCACGCCGACGAGATCAAGATCAAGTACGCCTGCGCGCTGACCCAGCTGGCCGGCGCCGACGAAACCATCAAGGTGCCCAGCGTCGGCGACCGGCCGCCGCGCACCCTCAGCCGCCAGAACCTGGCCGAGGTGGTGGAGCCGCGCTACGACGAGCTGTTCACGCTGATCCAGGCGGAGATCCGCCGCTCCGGGTTCGAAGACATGATCCCCGGCGGCATCGTGCTCACCGGCGGCTCCTCGAAGATCGAGGGCGCGGCGGAACTGGCCGAGGAAATTTTCCACATGCCGGTGCGCCTCGGCACGCCCCAGGGCGTGGCCGGGCTCACCGACGTGGTGCGCAACCCGATTTATTCCACCTCCGTGGGCCTGCTGTTGTACGGCCAGCGCATGGAGAAGGAAGGACGCAGCCCCCGTGCCCAGGCCGGCGGCGGCGAAGTGAACTGGATGGAACGCTTCAAGAAGTGGTTCCAGGGCAATTTTTAAAGGTTTCAGAAGCGGTCGGATGGTCCGGCCGGTTTTGGGAAAAGCAGTAAACAGGGAAGCATTAACGGGAGATCAACCATGCAATTCAAACTCGAAGATTCCGTACCCCATGGCGCGGTGATCAAAGTAGTAGGCGTCGGTGGCGGCGGTGGCAACGCCGTCGATCATATGGTGCGTTCCAACGTGGAAGGCGTGGATTTCATCTGCGCCAACACGGACGCCCAGGCGCTGCGCAACTCCTCCGCGAAAACCGTGATTCAGCTCGGCAGCCAGGTCACCAAGGGCCTGGGCGCCGGCGCCAACCCGGACATCGGCCGGCAGTCCGCCATGGAAGACCGTGAGCGTATCGCCGAGCTGCTGGAAGGCGCCGACATGGTGTTCGTGACCGCCGGTATGGGCGGCGGCACCGGCACCGGCGCGGCACCGGTGGTGGCCGAAGTGGCCAAGGAGCTGGGCATCCTCACCGTGGCCGTGGTCACCAAGCCGTTCCCGTTCGAGGGCAAGAAGCGCATGCGCTCCGCCCAGGAAGGGATCGAAGCGCTCAAGGAGCACGTGCACTCGCTGATCACCATCCCCAACGAGAAGCTGCAGTCCGTGCTGGGCGGCTCCACCACCCTGCTGGACGCCTTCAAGGCGGCCAACGAAGTGCTGCAGGGCGCGGTGAAGGGCATCGCCGACCTGATCGTCCGTCCCGGCATGATCAACGTCGACTTCGCCGACGTGCGCACCGTGATGAGCGAGATGGGCACCGCGATGATGGGCACCGGCGTCGCCAGCGGCGAAAACCGCGCGGCGGAAGCGGCCCAGGCGGCGATTTCCAGCCCGCTGCTGGAAGACGTGGACCTGCGCGGCGCGCGCGGCATCCTGATCAATATCACCGCCAACGAGTCCATCGCACTGGATGAGTTCTCCGAAGTGGGCGATATCGTCAGCGAACTGGCCAGCGAAGACGCCAACGTGATCATCGGCACGGCGATCGACCCGGATATGGGCGATAATATTTCCGTGACCGTGGTGGCCACCGGTCTGGGTGCGCAGCACCAGGAACTGAAAGTGGTGCGCGGGCGTCAGACCCCCATGGGCGCCGATGGCCGGGTGGACTATAACGACCTGGATCGTCCGGCGGTGGAGCGCAAGCGCGCCCAGCAGCAGGCCGCGGGTGGCGGTGGTCGCCAGGCCGTGAACACCGCGGAAGACCTGGACTTTATCGATATCCCGACCTTCCTGCGCCGTCAGGCTGACTGACGGCGTTGGAAATATGGTGCGAAAAGGGGAGATTTGCTATCATCGCCCCCTTATTTCGCGTTGAGGATACCCGTATCCTCCGGGATACCGACGGATTTGTGACGGATCGATGATCAGACAACGAACTCTCAAAAATGTGATTCGCGCCACCGGCGTGGGTCTTCACACCGGTGAAAAGGTGTACCTGACGGTGCGCCCGGCGCCCGCGAACGCCGGCATCGTATTCCGCCGGGTGGACCTGGATCCGGTGGTGGAAATCCCCGCCGGCGCCGATAAAGTCGGTGAAACCACGCTCTCCACCACGCTGGTTCAAGACGGCGTCAAAGTGGGCACCGTGGAACACCTGCTTTCCGCCATGGCCGGTCTGGGCATCGACAACGCCTACGTGGAGTTGTCGGCGCCGGAAGTGCCGATCATGGACGGCAGTGCCGGTCCTTTCGTGTTCTTGCTGCAGTCCGCGGGCATCAAGGAGCAGGACGCCGCCAAGAAGTTCATCCGCATCAAGAAGGAAGTCACCGTCCGCGAGGACGACAAAGTGGCCACCTTCAAACCGTTCGATGGCTTCAAGGTGACGTTCTCGATCGAATTCGATCACCCGGTGTTCGAAGAGCGCAACCAGGTGGCCAGCATCGACTTTTCCTCCACGTCGTTCGTGAAGGAAGTGGCGCGGGCCCGGACCTTCGGGTTCATGCGCGACATCGAGTTCCTGCGCAGCCAGAACCTGGCGCTGGGCGGTAGCGTGGACAACGCCATCGTGGTGGACGAGTACCGCATCCTCAACGAGGACGGCCTGCGTTATGACGACGAGTTCGTCAAACACAAGATGCTCGACGCCATCGGTGACCTGTACCAGCTCGGCCACAGCCTGATCGGCGAGTTCGTGGGGCATAAATCCGGCCACGCGCTCAACAACGCCCTCCTGCGTGAGCTGCTCAAGCAGGAAGACGCTTGGGAACTGGTGACCTTCGAGGACGCGGAAAACGCACCGATTTCCTATGTGAAGCCGGTGATGGCCGCCGAATAACGGCCCGTCCCGAACACACCTCGCCGCGTGCCCGCGCGGTGTCGTGCCTCCCTGTGCGCCCCGACCGTTCTCCCGCGGTCGGGGCGCTCTCGTTTCGGACCTCTGGAATCCTGCCGGGCAACCTTTGCCGGCAAGCTCTGCTTGCCTTTCGCGGGCTGGGCCCGCTCCCACAAGGCCCGCTCCCACCGGGTTACGGAGTGCTATTTGTGCGAGCGGGCCTTGCCCGCGAAAGGGAGCGACGCTCCCGGCAGGATCCCAGAGACCTTAACGCTCCGCCCGCCCCGCCAACCGCCGCAGCGCTTTCGCCAGCTCGTCGTCATCGACGCAATCCGCCGCCTGCCGAATATGCGCGGCACTCCCCGCATCCAGCGGCGGCCGCTCATTGGCGCGCAGCTTGTCGGCGGTGGCGGCGGGCGCCGCCCGGCGGCCGGTGACCAGGATCTTGATGCTCTTGCCCGGCGCCAGGCTGCGCTCCAGGCGCGGCAGGTGGAAGCGCAGCAGCTGGGCGGTGGCGCTGGTTTCCACCATCGCCAGCCAGCGGTTCTCCTCCTCCACCAGCGTCACCCGGTCGCGTAGCGCCGGCGGCAGACAGTCCTGGGGCGGGGCGGCCGGGCCTTTCGGGGCCGCCGCCTTGCGGCCGCGGGCGGCTTTCGCCAGCGGCGCCAGGGTGCTGTTTTGGCGCAACAGACCCTGCAATTCCTTGGGTAGGGACGGCTTGCTCATACCTTTTCCTTGGGCTACCCTGCGAATGTAAAAAATTATAAAGCTTGCTAGGCGAGAGCACACGGGGAAGGCGCTCGCCACCTCATTCACGGAAGAAAGGAACCCTTTGCCCCGCCGGGCGGTCTCGCCTCCGGCCAGGGTGTGTTTTTACTTGCGACAGCTGAATTGAGACAGGCGCGATACAACGATGAACATCATATTGTTGAACAGCAAGCGCGGCCACTCCCGCACCATTACTTTACCGCGGTTTTTGCCCGCGCTGGTGCTGGCGGTGCTGGTGCTGATTCCCATGGCCGCCGGTGTCGGCGCCTACTGGATCAGCTACCGGGTCGCGCCGCCGTCCTACAGTGAGGAGGTGGCCAAACGCTTCCAATCCTCCCTGGAGCGGCAGAGCGATGAAGTAGCGGACCTCAAGCAGCTCAGTGAAGAACAGTTCCGTGCCCTGACCCTCAAGCTGGCCGACGCCCAGGCCCGCCTGGTGCGCCTGGACGCCCTCGGCGAGCGGCTGGTGGACGTGGCCGGCATCGAAAGCGACGAATTCGACTTCGGCGGCGGCGAGCTGGCCATGGGCGGCCCCGAACCCCAAGACAGCAGCGCCTTTGCGCCGCCCTCGTTCATCGAGGAGCTGGACGGCCTCACCGAGACCCTGGAGCGCCGCGAACAGCAGCTGAACATCCTCGAGAACCTGCTCGCAAATCGCAATCTGGAAAACCAGACCTTCCTGTCCGGGCGCCCCATTACCCAGGGCTGGATGTCGAGCCGCTTCGGCCGCCGCACCGACCCGTTCTCCGGCAAGGTGGCGTGGCACGAAGGGGTGGATTTCGCCGGCAAGGACGGCTCCGACGTGGTCGCCACCGCCGCCGGCGTGGTCACCTACGCCGGTGAGCGCTCCGGCTACGGCCTGCTGGTGGAGATCAACCACGGCAACGGCATCAGCACCCGCTACGGCCACGCCAAGACCGTGGACGTGAAGGTCGGTGATATCGTGCGCACCGGCGATGTGATCGCCAAGATGGGCTCCAGCGGCCGTTCCACCGGCCCGCACGTGCACTACGAAGTGCTCAAGAACGGCCGGCAGGTCAATCCGCACCCCTACATCTACCGCGCCCGCCGCTAACGCCAGCTCCAAGTTCCAAGCTACAAGCTACAAGCGGCGGCTCCAGGCGGGAGCTTGTGGCTTGAAGCTTGCGGCTTGAGGCTTGAATAGTCGCCCTCCGCACCTTATCTCCCTGGCCTATTGTGTTTAGAATGGCTCTTTTTCGCCCCACCCATTGAGAATAAACGGACGTTTCATGCTGGCTACCATCGTCAAAAAAGTCTTCGGGACCAAGAATGACCGCGAGCTCAAGCGGATCAGCCGTCTGGTGGCCGGGGTCAACACCCATGGCGACGCCATGGCGGAATTGGATGACGGCGCGCTGCAGGCCAAGACCGCCGAGTTGAAGGCCGCGCTCGCCGACGGCAAGACCCTTGACGAGATACTGCCGGAAGCGTTCGCGGTGGTCCGCGAGGCGGCCACCCGGGTGATGGGCATGCGCCACTTCGACGTCCAGTTGATGGGCGGCATCGCGCTGCACGAAGGGCGCATCGCGGAGATGCGCACCGGTGAGGGTAAAACCCTGACCGCCACCCTGGCGGCCTACCTGAACGCCCTGGCCGGCAAGGGCGTGCACGTGGTCACGGTCAACGACTACCTGGCCGCGCGGGACGCCAACTGGATGCGCCCGCTGTACGAATTCCTGGGCCTGAGCGTGGGCGTGATCTACTCCCAGCAGCCGCAGCCGGAAAAACGCGAGGCCTACGCCTGCGACATCACCTACGGCACCAACAACGAATACGGTTTCGACTACCTGCGCGACAACATGGCGTTCCGCCTGGAAGACCGTGTCCAGCGCGGCCTGTTCTACGCCATCGTCGACGAAGTGGACTCGATCCTCATCGATGAGGCGCGCACGCCGCTGATCATCTCCGGCCCGGCGGCGGACTCCTCCGAGCTGTACCGTCAGATGAACACCCTGATTCCCAAGCTGCAGCCGCAGCGCGAGGAAGAGGGCGAGGACGGCCAGAAAGCGGAAGGCCACTACTACATCGATGAAAAGCAGCGCCAGGTGGAGCTCACCGAGGACGGCCACCAGCTGATCGAGTCCCTGCTGGTGGAAAACAACCTGCTGGAAGCCGGCGAAAGCCTCTACGCCGCCCACAACCTGACCCTGCTGCACCACGTGCACGCGGCGCTCAAGGCCCACGCCCTGTTCCACAAGGACCGCCAGTACGTGGTGCAGAACGATCAGATCGTGATCGTCGACGAGCACACCGGGCGCACCATGCCGGGCCGCCGCTGGTCCGAAGGCATCCACCAGGCGGTGGAAGCGAAGGAGGGCGTGCGCATCCAGCAGGAAAACCAGACCCTGGCGTCCACCACCTTCCAGAACTACTTCCGCCTCTACGAGAAGCTCGCCGGCATGACCGGCACCGCCGATACCGAGGCGATGGAATTCCGCCAGATCTACGGCATGGACGTGGTGGTGGTGCCCACCAACCGGCCGATGGTGCGTAAGGACGCCAACGATCTGGTTTACCTAACCCTGCAGGAAAAATTCGACGCCATCGTTGAGGAAGTGCGCGACTGCGTGGAGCGCGGCGCGCCGGTGCTGGTGGGTACCGCCACCATCGAGGCCTCCGAATACCTGGCCCAGCGGCTCACCAAGGAAAAGATCAAACACCAGGTGCTCAACGCCAAGCAGCACCAGCGCGAGGCGCAGGTGATCGCCCAGGCCGGCCGCCCGGGCACCGTCACCATCGCCACCAACATGGCCGGCCGCGGCACCGACATCGTGCTGGGCGGCAACGCCGAGGAAGAGATCAAGCACATGGACGAGCCTTCCGAGGAGAAGGCCGAAAAAATCCGCGCCGAGTGGGAAGCCAACCACAACACCGTGCTGGAAGCCGGCGGCCTGCACATCATCGGCACCGAGCGCCACGAATCCCGCCGTATCGACAACCAGCTGCGCGGCCGCGCCGGCCGCCAGGGCGACCCGGGCTACACCCGCTTCTTCCTGTCCATGGAAGACGACCTGATGCGCATCTTCGCCTCCGACCGGGTGCGCAACATGATGCGCTCCCTGGGTCTCAAGGACGGCGAAGCCATCGAGCACCGCTGGGTGACGCGCGCCATCGAGAACGCCCAGCGCAAGGTGGAAACCCGCAACTTCGACATCCGCAAGAACCTGCTGGAATACGACAACGTGGCCAACGACCAGCGCCGTGTGGTGTACAGCCAGCGTGAGCAGATTCTCGAAGCCGAGAGCCTGGCCTCCTCGGTGGAGAGCATCCGCCGCGACGTGATTCCCGAGATGGTGCACAGCTACATGCCGCCGGGTTCCGTGGAGGACCAGTGGGACGTGGAAGGGCTGGAGAAAAGCCTGCAGGCGGAATACAGCAGCGATATTCCGGTGCGCCAGTGGCTGGACGAAGACAACGGCCTGCACATCGAGGGCGTCACCGAGCGCATCATCGAGCAGCTGGAAGCGGACTACGCCCGCAAGGAAGAGGAGATCGGCACCGAGACCCTGCGTCCGATCGAGAAGCACCTGATGCTGCAGATCCTCGACCGCCACTGGAAAGAACACCTGGCCAACATGGACCACCTGCGCCAGGGCATTCATCTGCGCGGCTACGCCCAGAAGAACCCCAAGCAGGAATACAAGAAAGAAGCCTTCGAGCTGTTCCAGACCATGCTCAACCAGATCCAGCATGAGCTGGTGCGCGTGCTGCACAACTTCGAAGTGCGCCGCGAGGACGAAGTGGAGCGCCTGGAAGCCCAGCGCCAGGAAGAGGCCCGCGTGCAGGCCGAGAAAATGAAGGCCGAGCAGGAAGAGGTGGCCGCGCCCACCGCCCAGGGCGACGGCACCGGCCAGACCCAGGGACCGCCGGAGAAGCCGCGCACCGTGGTGCGCGAAGGCCGCAAAGTGGGCCGCAACGAACCCTGCCCGTGCGGTTCCGGCAAGAAATACAAGCAGTGCCACGGAAAGCTGGACTAACCATGACACAGACCGAATGGTTCCCGGTGGCCGGCGTTAAACTCGCCGCCATCGCAGCGGGCATCAAAAAGCCCAACAAAAAGGATTTGGTGGTCATCGAGCTGGCCGAGGGCAGCCGCGCCGCCGGCGTGTTCACCACCAACCGCTTCCAGGCGGCACCGGTGCAGGTGGCGCGCCGCAACCTGGCCGAGAAAGCGCCCCGCTACCTGATGATCAACACCGGCTACGCCAACGCCGGCACCGGCGACAAGGGCCACGCCTACTGCGAGGAAACCTGTCTGCTGCTGTCCGAGCTGGCGCACTGCGCGCCCTCGGAAGTGCTGCCGTTCTCCACCGGCGTGATCGGGCAGACCTTCCCCATGGAACCGTTCGAGGAAGGCCTGCCGCTGGCCCTGGACGACCTCAGCGAACACCACTGGGGCCGCGCCGCCGAAGGCATCATGACCACCGACACGGTGCCCAAGGTGGCCAGCCGGCGCATCGAGCTGGACGGCGACACCATCACCATCACCGGCATCGCCAAGGGCGCCGGCATGATCAAGCCCAACATGGCCACCATGCTCGGCTTCATCGCCACCGACGCCAAGATTGCCCAGCCGCTGCTGGATCAGTGGGTGAAAAGCCTGGCGGACCGCTCCTTCAACCGCATCACCGTGGACGGCGACACCTCCACCAACGACGCCTGCATGCTGATCGCCAGCGGCCAGGTGGGCGCCGAGATCAACGACCGCGCCGACCGCAACGCGGAGCTGCTCTACCAGGCCCTGGAAACCGTGTTCGTGGAGCTGGCCCAAGCGCTGATCCGCGACGCCGAAGGCGCCACCAAGTTCGTCTCCATCGAAGTGTCCGGCGCGCGCAGCGACCGGGACGCGCAGATCGTCGCCGAGACCATCGGCCACTCACCGCTGGTCAAAACCGCGCTGTTCGCCTCCGACCCGAACTGGGGGCGCATCCTCGCCGCCGTGGGCCGCGCGCCCATCGAAAGCCTGGACGTGGACAAGGTGGCGGTGTGGCTCAGCGAAGTGGAGCTGGTGCGCGAAGGCGGCGTCGCCGACAGCTACACCGAAGAGCAGGGCGCCGCGGTGATGGCCCGCCCGGAAATCACCATCCGCGTCGACCTGGGCGCCGGCGACGGCACCGGCCAGGTGTGGACCTGCGATTTCAGCTACGACTACGTCAAGATCAACGCCGAATACCGCACCTGAGCTTGTGGGAGCTTGCCTTGCAAGCGAAAGGCCGGCGAAGCCGGCCGGCAGGATTCCAGAGACTTCTATGATGGCACTAGTCAGGGCTCTGGAATCCTGCGGGGCAACCTTTGCCGGGAGCTTCGCTCCCTTTCGCGGGCGGGGCCCGCTCCCACAAGGCCCGCTCCCAAGAGACACACCCTGACACCGCGAGCCTATGTCTGAATTTCTCCCCGAAATTGTTGTGGTTGCTGCGATCATCCGTGATCGGGAGAATCGCCTTTGCCTGAGCAGACGCCCCGAGCACAAACACCAGGGCGGCCTTTGGGAGTTCCCCGGCGGCAAAGTGGAAGAGGGCGAGCCCCTCGAGCGCGCCCTGGCCAGGGAGTTGGACGAGGAACTGGGCATGAAAGCAGTACGCTCCCAGCCCTTTATGACCGTGCGGCACCGCTACCCGGACCTGCGCGTGACGCTGCATTTCCGCGAAGTAACCGCTTACACCGGCGAGCCCCATGGCCGAGAAGGCCAGCCGGTGGAGTGGGTGCCCTTGCAGGAACTCAGCAGCCGCCGGTTTCCCGCCGCCAACCAGCCGGTGGTCACCGCCCTCAAACTGCCCCGGCAGCTGGTGATTCCCCCGGAAGGGCTCGGTTACCAGGACGTACTCGCCGGCATCGACCGGCTCGACCCCGACAGCCACGGCCTCTACCTGCGGCAATGGTCGCAAAGCGACGCACTCCCCGAGCTCGCCGCCCGCTGCCGCGCGCGCGGCGTCCGCTTCTGGATCCGCGACGACGCCCACCTCGCCACCCGCGAACACGCCTTCGGCCTCCACCTGACAGGCCTTGATGGGAGCGGGCTCTTGCGAGAGCGGGCCTCTGTGGGAGCGGGCCCAGCCCGCGAAAGGGCGCGAAGCGCCCGGCAGGATCCCAGAGACCTTGAAGAGGCCCTCCAAAACTTCCAAGGCATCCTCTCAGCCTCTTGCCACAACGAACAGGAAATCGCCCAAGCGGTAGAGTGGGGCGCCCAAATGGCCACCCTCTCCCCGGTCCACGCCACCCCCACGCACCCGGACGCCCAACCCCTCGGCTGGGACCGCTTCCGCGCCCTGGTGGAAGGCAAACCGCTGGTGTTCTACGCCCTCGGCGGCGTCACCCCCGATGACCTGGACACAGCGCTCCACAACGGCGCCTTTGGGCTCGCTGGCATTCGCGCCTTTTGGTAGGCAGCCTGTTTGTGGGAGCGGCCTTGTGGGAGCGGGCCCAGCCCGCGAAAGGCCGGCAAAGCCGGCCGGCAGGATCCCAGAGCCCTATCCGATACCCTCAGCTCGGGTTATCGAAATCGTCCATCGGGTCGGTGGGCTCGCCGGGAATCGCGTGGCGCTCCGACGCCCAGTCGCCCAGGTCGATCAGCTTGCAGCGCTCCGAGCAGAACGGCCGCCAGGGGTTGTCGTCCCAGCGTGAGGGTTTCCGGCATTGCGGGCAGGGGTAAATACGGGTGGGCTGTTCGTTATCCGCCATGTCGTTGCGCGAGTTCCAAATACGTTTCATGTAAGGCGTCGAGCCGCTCATGCAGGTGTCGCAGCGGGCCGTGGTTCTCCACCACGTCGTGGGCCGCCGCCAGGCGGCGTTCGCGGTCCATCTGGGCGCGCATGATCGCCTGCACCTGCGCCTCGGGCACGGTGTCCCGCGCCACGGTGCGCGCCACCTGAAGTTCCGGCGGCACGTCGATCACCAGGATACGGTGCACCATCTCTTTCTGGCTACCCTCGAGCAGCAGCGGCGACACCAGCACCGTGTAGGGCGAATCGCTGGTGTGGATCTGCCGGTAGAGCTCACGGCCGATGGCCGGATGGGTGATCGCCTCCAGATCGCGGCGCGCCTGCTCATCGCTGAACACGATATCGCGCAGCGCGCGGCGGTCCAGGCTGCCGTCGTCCTGCAGCACCGCGCCGAACCGGTCGACGATAGCGTCCAGCGCCGGCTCGCCCGGCGCCACCACCGCCCGCGACGCCAGGTCCGCATCGACAATGGTCACACCGCGCCGCGCCAGATGATCCGTGGCCGCGGTCTTACCGCTGCCGATACCGCCGGTCAGACCGACAACAAACATAGGGACTCCGCAATCTGAGCGTGTTTGTGGGTGCGGGCCTTGTGGGAGCGGGCCCAGCCCGCGAAAGGCCGGCAAAGCCGGCCGGCAGGATACCAGAGAAGCGCGTTCGGTGGGATTGACCGCTACCCGAGGTTAAACAGCCCCAGGTAGGAGCTCACGATCACCTCACCCCAGAGCAACGCGATCCACCCGGCGATCGCCAGATAGGGCCCGAACGGAATCCCCTGATCACGCTTCACACTGCCGCTGGCCATCATCGACACCGCGAACACCAGGCCCACCACCGACGACAGCAACACCACCACCGGCAGATACTGCCAGCCCAGCCAGGCGCCCAGGGCGGCGAGCAGCTTGAAGTCGCCGTAGCCCATGCCTTCCTTGCCGGTGAGCAGCTTGAACACCCAATACAGGCTCCACAGCGCCAGATAGCCGGCCATGGCCCCGATCACCGCATCGGACAGGCTCACCGGCGAGATGCCCAGCACCGCCGCCAGCAGGCCCGCCCACAGCAGCGGGTAGGTGAGATCGTCCGGCAACAGGGTGGTATCCAGATCAATCACCGCCAACGCCAGTAGCGTAAAGCTACCGTACAGCATGAAGATCAACCAGGGATCGTACCCGAAGCGCCAGGCGCACAGGCCCGCCACCAGGGCGGTGAGCAGCTCGATGATCGGATAACGCTTGCTGATCGGGGCCTTACAGCCGCTGCAGCGGCCCTTGAGCAGCGCCCAGCTCACCACCGGCACGTTCTCGTACCAGCGGATGCGATGATTGCAGTGCGGGCAGTGGGAGCCGGGCGTTACCAGGTTGAAGAGGGGCGGGGTCTCTTTCCCTTTGGGCGTGGGCTGCTCCAGCAACTCGCGCGCCTCCTGGCGCCAGGTGGCCTCCATCATCTTGGGAATACGGTGGATCACCACATTCAGGAAGCTGCCCACCAGCAGGCCGAACAGCACGCAAACCAGGATCAGGGCGGCCGGGTTGGCCGCCAGGTAATCGAGAAGCAGCACCGTTAAACCACCGCGCCGAGCTGGAAGATGGGCAGGTACATCGCGATGATGAGGCCGCCGATAAGCACGCCCAGAACAGACATAATCAATGGTTCAAGCATGCTAGTTAAACCATCAACCAGATTATCAACTTCGTCTTCATAGTAGGTGGCAACTTTACCCAGCATAGAGTCGAGTGCGCCAGATTCCTCACCAATGGCGGTCATTTGCAAGGCCATGGCTGGAAATACTCCTGTAGCACGCATGGCGAACTGCAATTGTTGGCCGGTGGCCACATCTTCTTTCACCTGTAGAACCGCTTTGCGATACACCACATTACCCGTAGCACCAGCACAAGCGTCCAGAGCTTCAATCAAAGGTACGCCGGCCGCAAAAGTTGTGGATAAGGTCCTAGAGAAACGGGCCACCGTCGCTTTGTGTGTGATCGGCCCAATAATGGGTAAACGCAGCAAGAGGCGGTCAACCCCATCCTTGAAGCTCTGCGAGCGTTTGCGCGCTTCCATAAAGCCTATAATAAGCGCGGCGAAAATAAGCAGTATCATCAGGAAATTGGCCTGCAGCCCTTCAGAGATACCGATGACAAACTGGGTGAATGCTGGTAGCTCGGCACCGAACCCTTCAAAAAGTTCCTGGAACGTCGGCACCACTTTCACCAGAAGAATGCCGGTAACAATCACGGCCACACAAACCACCGCGATGGGGTATTTCACGGCTTTCTTGATCTTCTGTTTCAAGGCTTCAGTTTTTTCTTTATACAGGGCTACTCGGTCCAGCATAGTTTCGAGAGAACCGGATGCTTCGCCGGACTCAATCAGGCTACAGTACAGGTCATCGAAAAGATGTGGGTGCTGACGGAGGGCTCCGGCAAAGTTGTTGCCGCTCTCAACATCGGCTTTGAGTTTGAGGATCACCTCTTTCATAGCTGGATTTTCCAACCCGTCGGATACGATCTCGAAAGCTTGAACTAGCGGCACACCCGCTTTCATCATGGTTGCCATCTGGCGGGTGAAGAGGGCAATGTCCATGGGCTTGATCTTTTTCTTGCCGCCCAAGGACATCTCTCGTTTTTTGACCACCTTCTTGGCCTGGATGCCCTGCTTACGCAGCTCGGCGCGCACCAGAGCCGGCCCTTTACCGGTGATTTCCCCTTTGACCCGGCTGCCTTTGCGGTCGATACCTTCATAGGTGAAGGTCGCCGGTTTTTGTGCTGTCGCTGTTTTTGCCATAGTCGAAACCCTGACCCACCGAAACCTATAATAGTTTAGTGCCCGCTGGTCACCCGGCTCACTTCCTCAAGACTGGTGACGCCGTGCATGACCTTGATCAGGCCGGAACGGTACAGATCGTTGAACCCCTCTTTACGGCACTGGTCGGCGATCTGGATGGAATTGCCTTCCTCCATGATGATGCGCGCAATGCCGTCGGTGATGCGGACTACCTCGTAAACCCCCACGCGCCCCTTGTAGCCGCCTTTGCACTTCTCGCAGCCTTTGCCACTGGGGCCGTACACAGTAAACCCGGATTGAATGTCCTCGTCCGTGAAACCCATCTCAACCAGGGATTGCTTAGGGACATCCACCGGCTCCTTGCAATTCTCGCACAGCCGCCGGGCCAGGCGCTGGGCAATAATCAGAATCACCGAGGTGGCGATGTTGAACGACGGCACGCCCATATTGCGCAGACGGGTCAGCGTTTCCGGCGCGCTGTTGGTGTGCAAGGTGGAAAGCACCAGGTGACCGGTCTGCGCCGCTTTCACGGCGATCTCGGCGGTCTCCAGGTCCCGAATCTCCCCCACCAGGATGATATCCGGGTCCTGACGCAGGAAGGCGCGCAACGCGGTGGAGAACTCCATGCCCTGCTTGGGGTTCACATTGACCTGGTTAACCCCTTCCAGGTTGATCTCTACAGGGTCTTCCGCCGTGGAGATGTTGCGCTCTGGCGTATTGAGGATGTTCACACCGGTATAAAGCGACACGGTCTTGCCCGAGCCGGTGGGTCCGGTGACCAGAATCATGCCCTGGGGCTTGCTCAGGGCGTCCATATACATCTGCTTCTGGTTTTCCTCGTAGCCGAGGTGATCGATGCCCATCTTGGCGCTTTCCGCGTCCAGGATCCGCAGCACGATCTTTTCGCCGTAGAGAGTAGGGCAGGTATTGACCCGGAAATCGATGGCCCGGGTCTTGGAAATCTTAAGCTTGATGCGGCCGTCTTGAGGCACCCGGCGCTCGGAAATATCCATACGTGCCATCACCTTCAGGCGCGCGGCCAACTTACTGGCGGTGGTGATCGGCGGCTTGGCCACCGTTTCCAGGATACCGTCCTGGCGGAACCGAACGCGGTAGGTCTTCTCATAGGGCTCGAAGTGGAGGTCCGAGGCCCCGCCTTTGATGGCGTCCAGCAGCAGTTTGTTAACGAACCGGACAATAGGGGCGTCGTCGGAACCCGCCGACGCGTCCTCGCCACTGGGCGTGGCGTCGGTATCTCCGGTCTCAAGATTGTCCAGGTCATCATCAAGGTTATCGAACGCCTTGCCTTCCTGCTCCGACTCCAGCTGGTCGATCCAGCGTCGCAGCTTGTCGTCCTCGACGATCACCGTTTCCACGTTCAGGCCGGTGTTAAAGCGAATCTCTTCCAGCGCCGGCAGGTTGGTGGGGTCGGACACCGCCACGAACAGCCGGCTGCCGCGCCGCAACAGCGGCAGAATGGAGTGCTTGGTGATCAGCTTGGGGTCGACCAGATCCTTGACCATCATCTCCTTGGAGAAGGTATTCAGATCGATCAACGGATCGCCGAACTCCTCGGCCGCGCAGCGCGCCACCACACCGGCACCGACGTGCCCGCCGGCCACCAAATGATGGACCAGCGCCACCCGCGCCTGCCGCGACTCGGCGGCGGCGGTTTGCGCCGCTTCCATGGAGAGATGGCCTTCCTTTACCAGACGGCGGGCCAGGCCGCTTAAAGACGCTGCGGAACTATTCATAAGAAGTGGTCATGGTTATTTATACTTACCCCCAAAGCAGATTGGCAGCCTTCCCGCCGGCTGTAAAGAGCGCATGATCAAGGGCTTGGCCGCGTTACCTGCATTGGAGTCTTAACTGACGGAATAGGTCATAGGGGGTGACGTTTATTGTCATCCTCTGACAAAAAGCGGCAGTTCCCCGGCCGCGAAAGTGACACAAAAAGCCGCAAACCCGGCGCGTCAAAGTTGGCCCAATAGCTGCATAGTCCCAGTGCAGGCGCTCGCCTCGGGGGTGAGCACATAATAAAGTTTCGACTCTGGAGATTCCGAAATGAAACAAGTGCAGAAGGGTTTTACTCTTATCGAACTGATGATCGTGGTTGCGATCATCGGCATTCTGGCAGCCGTCGCGATCCCTGCTTACCAAGATTACACTATTCGGTCTCAGGTATCTGAAGGGCTAAGCCTTGCAGCAGGAGCAAAAACTGCAATTACGGAAAGTTATTTGAATACTGGGGTTGTGCCTGCTGATCGGACTGCAGCAGGAATGTCTGCTACTCCTACTGACACTCAAGGCCAATACGTTACTGATCTGACGGTGACGAATGGTGAAATTATTGTCGCTTATGGCAATAATGCTAATGCCGACATTAATGGTTTGACGCTGGTTCTTACCCCTTATGAATCTGCTGACGGTTCCCTTTCCTGGCAGTGCAGCAGTTTGACTGCTGGTCCGGCCCCCACTGGTACGGCGTTAAATGGTCCTACTGCAGGTACCCTTCCGTCTCAATATGCTCCTTCTCAGTGCCGCTAATTAGCGTCTGAGAATATATTTAACTACGTTGAATATATAAGCGCTGATTCTTGAAGCGCTGGGACTTCGACAAAGCTCTAGTCGTTTGGCTGGAGCTTTGTAGTTTTGGTAAAGCCGTTACCACATAGAGTTCTTGGTTACCTCTCTTCTCCCGCCACGAATCCCTTACTTTGTAGAAAGCAGAGCCATCAGTCGATTGACGATGCGTGCACTCGACGGTTATTCGGGGGGCTGCTGTGCTGCTAATTCAACGTAAGAAGGGAGTAGGGCGGCGACTTGATGGTAAGGCGGTTGAGAGTTGGGTCTGATGAAAAGCAATTAGTTAACCAGATAACCCTCGCCCCGGCGTACATTTCTTCACCACCAGACTTTTCTCCTGCTCCGCTTCGCGTCCCCGGCTTTGCCGGCAGCTCCGATCACGGCACCGCCGGCCGCGCCTTCGTCGGCAACGGCGCGGCAGTCGGTGAGGTCTTGCTGGTATTGGGCTTCGTCGATGCCTTGCTTGTCCACCACCACGCGCTTGGATGAGGCGCAGGCGGTGGTGAGCAGGGCGGCGAGGGTAATCAAGGCTTAAGAGAGGTCGGCCGGTAGTCGGCTATCATCAATGGTGAGTCGACGGGGGAGGTCGTCTCTAAGCCGGTTGTAGGTGTCGACCAGCATTAGCGTGGCGGCTTTGGCTTGTTCTAGAGCAGCGGCGAAGTCAGAGGCGTTGCGCATGTACTCATGCATAAGGCGTCCATGGGCAGGGAATCGGCCCAGGGTTTGTGGTTGCTCATAGGGCGCGTGCCGTTTCAATGGCGTGGGCGTGGGTGTGGACGGGGTTGAGTGTTACCTCCGGATCGACGACCAGCACATCGAAGGGCTGGTCGCCAAGGCGTAGCTGTAGGCGGGCGGTCAGACGCAGTTCCTTGCCTAGTCTGTCCTCACAGACGTGCGGCAATGAGATGAGAAGGTCGATATCGCCGCCGCCGATCCGGTCATTCAGACGGGATCCGAACAGACGCACCTCGGCGTCGTCGCCGAAAACCTCGGCAACCGTCTGCTTTATGACCTTAATTTGCTCGGTAGTCAGGCGCATTTCATTCCGCCTCGCCAGATCAATTCTTCGATGTTAACCGGTAGAGCCGTGGGTGTGAAAGGTGTCGCGTAACGCCAATAGGCCGGCTCCTTTTGGCTCCAAAGTCTTGCGTAATTTGTCTTCGATTTCCTACATCCCATCTCGACCGGTTCATTCATCCTTGGATAGCGGCAGAAAGTCTACCCATCGGGTATAGCTCTAAAGCTATATAGCCTGTAAGCTATCAAGGATGAAAGATGACATGGAAGGTACACACCACGAACAGATTCGACCGGTGGTTCGACGCGTTGCCTGATTCGGTTCGGGCCAGCGTTATCGCGGGTATGCTTGTTCTGGAGCGCGAGGGTCCTCTGTTGGGGCGTCCTTATGCGGATACTGGGTGATTAAAATGGGAAGAACGCTAGAACAAATCCTAGAGACCGAAAAGCCAGCGGTAAAAGCACAGGCCGAAGCGCAGGCGAAGGCCATGCTGCTTAATATCCAGCTGGCCAAAATTCGAGCGCTAGCACAGAAAACCCAAGCCGAAATGGCCGAGACGCTCGATGTAAAGCAGCCCACGGTGGCTGGCATCGAAAGAGTAGGCCAGGACTTAAAATTATCTACGCTGAAACGCTATGTCGAGGCGGCCGGTGGGAAGGTGAGGCTCGATATAGAGCTCCCGGACGGTAACCACCACGAGTTTTTGTTATAGAAGGCGGCACAGCCGCAGGCAAGGGGGCGCGGCGATGCGTAAGTAAATCCTTCGGATGCCTAGAAGCACGTCCAGTTGGACGCCCATGTGTACAGGTGAGAGGTGAAGTATGGCTGGAACATTAAGAGTGCCGGCTCGTCAGCCCACCAGTGTTGGAATGATGCTCAAAGAAGAGTTTCTTGCTCCGTTGGGCATTTCGCTGGGGCAGCTCGCAAAAGCTATGGGCGTGAGCCGGAAAACGGTGAACGAGCTGTGTGGTAATCGGCGTGGTGTGACCGCGGAAACTGCGTTCCTGCTGTCAAAGGTGCTGGGCACTACTCCGGAATTCTGGCTCAATTTGCAGGTTATAAACGATTTATGGTTGGCTAAGCATAGCGAACGTTTGGCCACCAAACTCAAGCACGCTCATCCGCTGGTAGCGGCTTAGTTTAGACCCGATCGCCCCGCTCCCACCGGTGCTGACCTGGTCGGCGAGAGCGCTCTGGTGTAGAGGGAGAGGGTCGGATTACGCTGGGCTAATCCGACCTACCGGGTAGACATCGACCTACTTGTTGTCGAAAACCTGGTCCAGCGAATTGGCTTCCAGTACCCGGTCGGCCCAGACGTCTATCTCCTCGGCGGTGGCCTGTTCCAGGCGCTGATGCGTGTCCTCCGGTAACGGGCCGAAGCGATGCGTAAGTAAATGGATTAGCAGTCCTGCTCGACCCTGCTGCACACCTTGCTGTACGCCTTCTTCCTTAGCGAGTCGCTCGAAGCTGGTAACGTATTGCATGTGACTCTCTCCTTCGATGGCGGTGAGGCGGAGCCGCAGGCTTTGTTCCAGGTGCGGCGGCAGCGCCATGAGCCAGTCGATGATGCGTAACAGTTGAATAATACGGCTTTTCGCCCATCCCTTGCCATAGAGCAACCGAATCAGGCGGTATTTGGCGCGGTAGCGCCGCGCGCTCTGGTTGCGGGTGCCTTGGGTGCGAAGATGAGCAAGGGTGACCAGGCCGAAGGGATTGTCGCTGCCGGCGAGGTCTTTCTCTTGCCGACGATAGTCGAGCAGCTTCGCGTTGGGGAAGTCCAGAATCCAGTGACAGCCGAGCATCGACTGCCGGTAGGGGCCGGGCCGCCAGCCGGGCTGATTGTCGGCCAGCACGGCCAGGCTGGCCACAGGCCGGCGGAAGCGGTCGAAGATGCGGTAGTGGTAAATCATCATGCGTTCGGCGAAGTCGGATTCACGACTGCTTTGGATCTCGATGTGCAGGTGGATCCATTGGTCGCCGCCCTGCACCAGGGCTACTTCCACCAGTTTGTCGACGACGCGCCGCCCGGTGCCGGACTCCGGCAAAATCTTCTGAAGCTCCTGATCCAGGAAGCGGTGGGGTTGTTGCCAGTCGATCGCCTGCCAGGCATCAGGAAAATAGAACGCCATGAATTCCGCCAGCATTATCTCGATGGCTTCTTTCCAGGGCGAGTCGTAGTCGTCTTGCTGGGATTCTTCTGTTGTTGTCACAGGCTGCCTCCATCCGTTGAGGAGGCAGGGTGTCATTAAGAGGATCGTATTGGCTGTCAGCCTCCTCTGAAAAAGACGTCAGTGATTTCAGGTCATGGTGGTCAGTTCAACACCCTATAACCCCGCCCGCGCATACAGTTCTTAACCACCTGGCTCTTCTCCTGCTCCGCGTCCCCGGCTTTGCCGGCGGCACCGATCACGGCGCCGCCGCCGGCCATGCGTCCGGCGGTGCTGGAGTTGCCGAAGATGGCGCCCAGGATGCCGCCGATGATGGCACCGCCGGCGGCGCCTTCGGCGGCGTCGCGGCCGGTGCTGACTTCGTCGGCGACGGCGCGGCAGTCGGTGAGGTCTTGCCGGTACTGGGCTTCGTCGATGCCTTGCTTGTCCACCACCACGCGCTTGGACGAGGCGCAGGCGGTGGTGAGCAGGGCGGCGAGGGTGATCAGGGCTTAAGAGAGGCTGGCAGGTAGCCGGCTCTCATGGATGGTGAGCCGGCGGCGTCGCGCATGTATTCATGCATAGACGTCCAGGGGCAGTGAATCGGCCCAGGGTTTGCGACTGCTCATAGGGCGCGTGCCGTTTCGATGGCGTGGGCATGGACGGGATTGAGTGTTACCTCTGGATCGACAACGAGCACATCGAAGGGCTGGTCGCCAAGGCGTAGCTGTAGGCGGGCGGTCAGACGCAGTTCCTTGCCTAGTCTATCCTCACAGACGTGCGGCAATGAGATGAGAAGGTCGATGTCGCCGCCGCCGATCTGGTCGTTCAGACGGGATCCGAACAGACGCACCTCGGCGTCGTCGCCGAAAACCTCGGCAATCGTCTGTTTTATGGCCTTAATTTGCTCGGTAGTCAGGCGCATTTCATTCCGCCTCGCTAGATCGGTCCTTCAATGTTAACCGGTAGAGCCTTACGTGTGAAAGATGGCCCTTACGGAGAGAGCGGGCGGGGTCAGGTCTTGCGTTTTGCTTCTCATGAGCTGTCAGAGCCTTAGCCGGCGTTTAGGTGATCCGGGCTAGTTGCCGATGTGGCCCGATTTTCTCAGCACCTTGGCGCGATTCTGGCGCGGTAGCGAGGCCGTTACTCCCAGACCTGATCAGGGTCGAGATGGTGTGCCAGTTCCATGGCGTCGTGCAGTACGCGCCCGACGACAACGCACTCACTGTCCAGCCGGCGGTAGATCAGGAAATGTCGGGGGCGTCGCACGATACCGGTGTCCATCCGAGCCCGGTCCCGGCTCAACGCCAAGTGCCAGGAGTGAATCTCCTCGCCCAGTTCGGGTCGCTCTAGGCTGCCTGGTCTGGCGGGCTGGTGGGCAATATCGCGCAGCCCGGTCACGATGAGCGCCTCGTAACGCTTTCTGGCCGCTTCTCCGAACTGCTCGTGAGTCCAGGCCAGAATGTCGATGATGTCCGCTCGCGCCGCGGCGGAAAGCCGATAATGCACTTAATTCGCCGTTTGATCCCGAGTGGCGGCCAGCCCCAGTTGGCCGATGTAGTCATCAAGCTGGTCGTCCGCCACATCGTCGTACTGGCCGGCGCCAATATCCGCCCAGCCTTTGGCGGCTGCCTCTTTCAGGACCTGAAGCTTGACCGCTTCCCGCTGGTCGCGTTGCTCGATAATGCGAAGGCCTTCACGCAGCACCTCGCTGGCATTTTGATAGCGACCTGACTGCACCAGGCGTTCGACCAAGGCATGTTGAGAATCGCTAAGCACGACGTTGCGTGTCGGCATGGAAAGGCTCCTGTCGGGACGGTTTGTCGTAGCATATCGCCATTGGCATATTATGCCAATGGCAGTAGGGTCAGGTCTTGCTGGTACTGGGCTTCATCGGTTGTAACATGTATCGATACAGGCCACAGTTGGCCGTGATCTTCCAATGGAAGGCAGGGGTTGCGAGCGGCGTCTATCTGGACGCCCACGTGTACAGGTGAGAGGTGAAGTATGGCTGAAACATTAAGAGTGCCCGCTCGTCAGCCCACCAGTGTTGGAATGATGCTCAAAGAAGAGTTTCTTGCTCCGTTGGGTATCTCTCAGGGGCGGCTCGCCAAAGCCATGGGCGTGAGCCGGAAAACGGTGAACGAGCTGTGTGGTAATCGGCGTGGCGTGACCGCCGAAACCGCGTTCCTGCTGTCAAAGGTGCTGGGCACTACTCCGGAATTCTGGCTTAACTTGCAGGTTATAAACGATCTATGGCTGGCCAAGCATAGCGAACGCTTGGCCGCCAAACTCAAGCACGCGCACCCGCTGGTAGCGGCTTAGTTCAACACCCGATAACCCCGCCCCCGCATACAATTTTTAACCACCTGACTCTTCTCCTGCTCCGCGTCCCCGGCTTTGCCGGCGGCACCGATCACGGCGCCGCCGCCGGCCATGCGTCCGGCGGTGCCGGAGTTGCCGAAGATGGCGCCCAGGATGCCGCCGATCACGGCACCGCCGGCGGCGCCTTCGGCGGCGTCGCGGCCGGTGCTGACTTCGTCGGCGACGGCGCGGCAGTCGCTGAGGTCTTGCTGGTACTGGGCTTCGTCGATGCCTTGCTTGTCCACCACCACGCGCTTGGATGAGGCGCAGGCGGTGGTGAGCAGGGCGGCGAGGGTAATCAGGGCGATGCGGTGCATGGTGCCTCCTTGCCGGGTTGGCCGGTGCTTACTTCATTGGACCGTTTATAGCATGGCTTGGTTCGGAGGGTGAGGGACCTGGCATTAGGGTCAGGTCTTGCGTTTGCCCGGTCGCGGTGTTGATCGGGACAGCTCGCTGGGCTACCTTTTATGCGTTTAATTGCTTATCGGCCGAGTTGGCGCAAAAGGTATCTTTATGAGAAGCGCGTTCGAACACATCAAGCGGGGTCTGGAAGAGGCCATTGCCCATGCAGAGGGCGATGAGCGTGATGTCGTAATGAGTGGCAGAAACCTCGGCGCGGAGATTCTTGACGGCATCAGTGAGATCAAGCAATTCAAGAAGGAAAAACTGGCCCTTCGCACTCATGAGCTCGACTAAACGCGCCCCCCTGGTTAGTTGCGCTCGAAAACCTGTTCCAGCGAGTTGGCTTCCAATATGCGGTCGGCCAAGGTTTCAATCTCCGCGGGCGTGGCTCGCTCCAGGCGTGGGCGTACCTCGTCTGGCAAAGGGCCGAAGCGATGCGTGAGCTGGCGGATCAACAGCTCGACTTGGCCTTGCTGCACGCCGTCCTGCTTAGCGAGGCGTTCAAAGCTGGTAACGTATTGCATGTGTTTCTCTCCTTCGATGGCGGTAAGGCGTTGCCGCAGGCTTTGTTCCAGGTGCGGCGGCAGCGCCATGAGCCAGTCGATGATGCGTAACAGTTGAATGATACGGCTTTTCGCCCAGCCCTTGCCATAGAGCGACCGGATCAGGCGGTATTTGGCCCGGTAGCGCCGTGCGCTCTGGTTTCGGGTGCCTTGGGTGCGGAGGTGAGCAAGGGTGACCAGGCCGAAGGGATTGTCGCTGCCGGCGAGGTCTTTCTCCCGCCGACGGTAATCGAGCAGCTTCGCGTTGGGGAAATCCAGAATCCATTGACAGCCGAGCATTGATTGCCGGTAGGGGCCGGGCCGCCAGCCGGACTGATTGTCGGCCAGCACGGCCAGGCTGGCCACAGGCCGGCGGAAGCGGTCGAAGATGCGGTAGTGGTAAATCATCATGCGTTCGGCGAAGTCGGATTCACGGCTGCTTTGGATCTCGATGTGCAGGTGGATCCATTGGTCGCCGCCTTGCACCAGGGCTACTTCCACCAGTTTGTCGACGACGCGCCGTCCGATGTCGGACTCCGGCACGATTTTCTGCAGCTCCTGATCCAGGAAGCGGTGGGGTTGTCGCCAGTCGATGGCCCGCCAGGCATCAGGAAAATAGAACGCCATGAAATCGGCCAGCATTATCTCGATGGCTTCTTTCCAAGGCGAGTCGTAGTCGTTTTTCTGGGATGCTTCCGTTGTTGTCACTGGCTGCCTCCATCCGTTGAGGAGGCAGGGTGTCATTAAGAGGATCGGATTGGCTGTCAGCCGACTCTGAAAAACGCGTCAGTGATTTCAGGCCATCGCGGTCCGCTCGAAGCTCGGCCTGCCCTCAGCCGAGCCGCAGCGACAGGTCGATGGCCTGCACGTGCTTGGTGAGCGCGCCGGCGGAGAGGAACAGGTCGCGGGCGCCGGGCAGTTTTTTGACGTCGTCCAGGGTGCGGTTGCCGGACACTTCCAGGGCGCTCTGGCCGGCCAGGTCGAGGGCGGTTTCCAGCATTTCCGGGGTGAAGTTGTCGAGCATGATCTGGTCCGGGGCGAGGGCGGCGGCTTCGCGCAGTTCGTCCAGGTTTTCCACCTCGATGATGATCTTCTTGCCGGGGCCCTGTTCGCGGGCGGCGCGGATGGCGGCGGTGATGGAGCCGCAGGCGGTGATGTGGTTTTCCTTGATCAGGAAGGCGTCGTAGAGGCCCACCCGGTGGTTCTGGCAGCCGCCGCACAGCACCGCGTATTTCTGCGCGGCGCGCAGGCCGGGCAGGGTTTTGCGGGTGTCGAGCACGGTCACGCGGGTGCCGGCCACGGCGTCGGCGTAGCGGCGCGCGGTGGTGGCGGTGGCCATCATGGTCTGCAGGAAGTTCAGGGCGGTGCGTTCGCCGGTGAGGATGCGCCGGGTGTTGCCGGTGAGCGTGCAGAACACGTCGCCGGCGGCCAGCCGGTCGCCGTCCCGGGCGTGCCATTCCAGGCTCACGCCGCCGAGCTGGCGGAACACTTCCTCGGCCCAGGCGGTGCCGCACAGCACCGCGTCCTCGCGGGTGAGGATGGTGGCGGTGGCGGTGTCGTCCGCGGCGATCAGGCCGGCGGTGAGGTCGCCGTCGCCCAGGTCTTCTTCCAGGGCGAAGGCGACCGCGCGGGTCAGGTGGTCGCCGACGTAGTCGGGCAGGGTGCTGTCTTTATCCATTGGTTTTGAAGAACTCGTTGCTCAGGCGGACCACCACCGGCGCCAGCAGCAGCAGCGCGATCAGGTTGGGAACCGCCATTAGAATATTCATGATGTCCGCCAGGGCCCACACCAGGTCCAGCCCGACGATGGCGCCCACCGGCACCACCAGCACCCAGACTATCCGGAAGGGCAGCAGGGCTTTGTCGCCGAACAGGTACTGGGTGCAGCGCTCGCTGTAGAGGCTCCAGCCCAGCAGGGTGGTAAAGGCGAACACCGCCAGGCCGCAGGCCACCACCGCGTTGCCGAGGGTGCCGAAGGTGCTGGAAAACGCCAGCGCGGAGAGCGGCGCGCCTTCCTCGCCGCTGGTCCAGGCACCGGTGGCGACGATGGCCAAACCGGTGACGGAGCATACCACGATGGTGTCGATAAAGGTGCCGAGCATGGCGATGCTGCCCTGGCGGGCGGGGTGGTCGGTGTGCGCGGAAGCGTGGGCGATGGGCGCGCTGCCCAGGCCCGCTTCGTTGGAGAAGATACCGCGCGCCATGCCGAAGCGGATCGCCTCTTTCACGGCGGCGCCGGCGAAGCCGCCGGCGGCGGCGGTGCCGGTGAAGGCGTCTTTGAAACACAGAGCGATGGCGGCGGGCAGGGCGCTGGCGTGGTCGGCCAGCACGAACAGGCCGGCCAGCAGGTAGGTCAGCGCCATGAACGGCACGATGAAGGTGGCCACTTTGGCGATGCGCTTCATGCCGCCCAGCACCACCAGGCCCACCAGCACCGCCAGGGTCAGGCCGGTGGCCCAGGTGGGTACGCCGAAGCTGTCGTTGAGGCCGTGGGCCACGGAGTTGGCCTGCACGGTGTTGCCGATGCCGAAGCCGGCGAACATGCCGAACACCGCGAACAGCAGCGCCAGCCAGGCCCAGTTCTCGCCCAGGCCCTTGCGGATGTAGTACATCGGGCCGCCTACGTACTGGCCGAGGCTGTCTTTTTCCCGGTAGTGCACGGCGAGCACCGCCTCGGCGTATTTGGTGGCCATGCCCACCAGGGCGATCAGCCACATCCACACCAGGGCGCCGGGGCCGCCGGAGTGGATCGCGGTGGCCACACCGACGATGTTGCCGGTGCCGATGGTGGCCGACAGCGAGGTGGCCAGCGCCGCGCCGGCGCCGATGGTGCCCACCCCGGTGGCCGGCGCCACGATCTGCCGGAAGCCGAAGCCCAGCCGGCGGATCGGCAGGAACGTCAGGCGGATGGTCAGGTAGATGCCGGTGCCGGCGATCAGGATCAGCGCCGGCCAGCCCCACAGCAGGCCGCTGATCTGTTTTAGGAGGTCAACAAATTCGGTCATGCCCTTCACGCCCCGTCAACCGTAAAATAGCCAGAGTAGGGAAATTGACCGGTGAGGGGAAGCGGTTCAGATTGAGTCCGATCGCGGTTCTTTGTACGGTGTTACCAGATATTCCCCGAATCGCGGATTGGTTCAAACTTCTCGGCACAGGGCGGTGCTAAGGTACTCTTCGTACGGAAATTCGTAGTGGGCTTCGTAGTTCACGTTTGTCGCCGCCAAGGTGTGTGCCATGTCCAAAGTTACCCGCCTCAAGCCGCTGGAAGGCGGTAAAGGCCGCGCGCTGAGCCTGCCCAGGCCGCTTGAGCGCGTGCGTGAGCGCATTACCGAGCGCGCCGGCGGACTGCTGGCGGACATGCTCGACGGCGCCGACGACACCCTGTTCGATCTGGCCGAGAAAGAGACCGACAGCGAGCGCGACCGCTACTTCGACGCCATGCGCGAGCTGCGCCTGCAGCGCGGCGCCCTGGAGACCGGCTTCCGCCAGGCGCTGGGCAATCTGTTCCAGGACAGCGCCCGCACCCCGGATGACCGGGAGCGCGCCACCGGCAAGGTGGCGGTGGAAGACCTGGCGCTGGTTAAACACGAAGAGCTGGAAACCACTGTCGCCCTGGACAACCTGGCCCGCCGCGCCCGCAAGGGCCACGACGAGGCCCTGCGCGCCTTCCAGCACCGCCTCGAGTACCTGTTCGAAAGCAAGGTCGATGTCACCGAACGGAACAACCCCCTGGAGCCGCGCAACCTGGCGGCGTGTTTCTCCGCCTGCCTGGAGCGGCTGTCCCTGGATATCCGCGCCCGCCTGATCGTGCTCAAACTGTTCGAGCGGGTGGTGATGGACGAAGCCGGCGCCATGGTCGACGAGGCCAACCAAGTGCTGGCCGACGCCGGCGTGCTGCCGGATATGAAAACCGTGCCCGTGCCCCGGGGCCGCCCGGCCGGCGAGGGCGGCGCGGGTGCCGGCACCTCCGGCTCGGGCGCTTCGGCGGCCCCGGAACAATCCCGCGCCGCCGGCGGTTCGCCGTCGGCGGGTGAGGGCCCCGCGGCCGCGCCGGCGGGGGACAACGCCATGTTCGGCCTGCTTCAGGAACTGCTCACCACGCTGCGCGGGCTGGGCCCCGCCGGCGGCGCGCCGGCTTCCGGTGCGCCCGCGCCCACCGGCGCCGGCGCGCCCGTGGCCGGCGGTGGCGCCGCGCCCACCTCCGGCATGGCGATCATGCACAACGGCGTGGCCCACCTGAACGGCGCCCCGCTCACCGCCGATGCGCCGGTGCAGGCGGTCAGCAGCCAGGACCTGTTCGGCCTGCTCACCCGCTTGCAGCGCCTCGAGCATGCCCTGGAGGGCGGCGCCGATGCCCAGGACCGCAGCGTCAAGGACGAGCTCTCCGACCTGCTCGAGAGCGAGAACAGCGAGGCCATCCACGCCCTGGATCAGGCCGACGACGACGTCATCAACCTGGTCGCCATGCTGTTCGACTTCATCCTCGACGACGAGGGCCTGCCCTCGGAAATCAAGGCGCTGATCGGCCGGCTGCAGATCCCTCTTTTGAAGGTGGCGATCGCCGACAAGACCTTCTTCAGCAACGAAGAACACGACGCCCGCCTGCTGCTCAACACCCTGGCCCGCGCCGGTTGCCAGTGGGACCCGCAGCAGGGCTACGACGACGAGACCTACCAGCGCATCGATCGGGCGGTGCACGCCATCATCGACGATTACGACGAAGACGCCGCCCTGTTCAGCGAGCTGTTGGCGGAGTTCGAATCGTTCTTCAGCGACCAGCGCGCCCGCGCCGAGCGCGTCGCCGAGCGGGTGCGCGAAGCCGAGGAGGGCAAGGCCCGCGCCGAGCAGGCCGCCGACGCGGTGCGCCGCTATATCGATGCGCGTCTGGCCGGCCGCCAGGTGCCGGACGTGGCGGTGCGCCTGCTGCGCCAGGGCTGGCAGCAGGTGCTCTACCTGACCTGGCTGCGCCAGGGCGAGGACAGCGACACCTGGCGCCGCTACGCCAAGGTGGTGGACGCGCTGGTGTGGAGCGTGATGCCCCACCGCGCCCCGGCGGACCTGGAGAAGTTGCGCGACCTGAGCCCGAAAGTGGTGCGCGCGCTGGAGCACGGCCTGGAATCCATTCAATACGACGCCGGCGAAACCCGCGCCCTGCTGGACGACCTGCTGGCCGTCCACGACAGCCTGATCAAGGGGCTGGAGACCGAGCGCGTGGCGGTGCCCAAGGCGCCGGAGCCCGAGCCGCCGGCCCCCTCGGCGCTGCCCGACGACCACGAGCTGGTGGCGCGGGCCCGGCGCCTGCGCGCCGGCCAGTGGCTGGAAATCGGCGACGGCGACGACGCCCAGCGCGCCAAGCTGGCCGCCAACATCCGCGACGGCGCCAAGCTGGTGTTCATCAACCGGCGCGGCATCAAGGTGCGCGAATACGACGCCGCCGGTCTGGCCCTGGCACTCCACGATGGCGAGGTCAAACTGATCGAGGACGGCGCCCTGTTCGACCGCGCCCTGGAAGCCGTGATCAGCGACCTGCGCCGCATGCAAAGCGCCTGACGTCCTGTGCGAGCGGGCCCTTGTGGGAGCGGGCCCGGCCCGCGAGAATAGCGCCATGCTGACGCTCACCAATCACTGGGTGGACCAGGCGCGCAAAGTGCCGTCGCCCAACTTCAACGCCCGCCCGGACCAGGAAGACATCTCCCTGGTGGTGATCCACAACATCAGCCTGCCGCCGGAAGAGTTCGGCGGCCCCCAGGTGGAAGCCTTTTTCCAGAACCGCCTGGACCCGTCCGAACACCCATACTTCGAAGAGATCCGCGACCTGAAGGTGTCCTCCCACTTTCTGATCCGCCGCGACGGCGAGCTGGTGCAGTTCGTCGCCTGCGACCAGCGCGCCTGGCACGCCGGCGTCTCCCGCTGGCGCGACCGGGACAACTGCAACGACTTCGCCCTCGGCATCGAGCTGGAAGGCGCCGACCACGTCCCCTTCGAGGACGCCCAGTACCGCAGCCTGCGTGCGCTGCTCGGCGCCCTGATCGCCCACTACCCGCGCCTGTCCAACGACGCCATCACCGGCCACGAGCACATCGCGCCGGGCCGCAAGACCGACCCGGGCCCGGCCTTCGACTGGACCCGACTCTAAGACGTGGTATAAACGAGAGTATGAAACTACTCGTTATTCTTCTTGTGCTCGCCCTGCGCCGTCGCGACGGCGGCTGGCCGCTTTGGTTGACCCGCGAGGAGCGCCATCAGCGCTTTATCGACCGGCTGTCGCCGGGCGGCGGCGCGCTGGCCTGGTGGCTGGCGGTGGCGTTGCCGACACTGCTGGTGGCGCTGCTGTTCAGTTGGCTGTGCGGCCTGGCGGGCGCGCTGCTGACCCTGCTGCTGGGCGGCGGGCTGCTGCTCTGGCTGATCGGCGTGGAGAGCGAGTTCCGGCGCATGGACACCCTGCTGGTACGCGGGCGCATGAACGACCGCGACGCCCTGGCCGGCAGCGCCGCCCGGGCCTTCGACACCGGGCCGCTGGATGACGGCCCGGACAACGAGCGGGCCTGGTTCAACGATCTCGCCGGCCGCTTCGTGCTGCGCGCCGGTGACCTGTTCGCGGTGCTGTTCTGGGTCACGGTGTTGGGCTTCGGCGCGGCGCTGCTGTTCGTGCTTAACCGGGCCTGGCTTCGCCGTCACCCGGAGCACAGCGACTGGGCCCGCAGCCTGGACATCGCCCTGGCCTGGATCCCGGCGCGCCTGACCGCCCTGGCGCTGGCCCTGGTGGGCCATTTCGGCATGGTCGCCCAGGCCGTGAGCGGGCGCATCTGGCGCCTCGACGACAGCCGCGGCCTGCTCACCCTGGCCGCCGACGCCGCCCTTGGCGGCGACGCCGACAGCGACGAGCCCGCCTTCCAGGCCGGCGTCAACCGCCTCGAAGCCCTCCAGGAGCTGATGCTCCGCGCATTAGCGGTGTGGCTTATTTTCGCCGCGCTCTGGGCTGTATTGCCCACCTGATCTTTGTGGGAGCGGGCCCAGCCCGCGAAAGGGCGGCCTCCTGGGCCGCCCGGCAGGATTCCAGAGCCCTCTCTAAAGGCGGCACAAACCACCTTTCTGGGATCCTGCCGGCAAGCAGAGCTTGCCTTTCGCGGGCGAGGCCCGCTCCCACAAGCGACCTTCATGGACATGAAGCTGTCCGTTCTTGCTGCTATGATCGGGTGACGAGACGGCCTATATACCCCGCGCCGTTTCCGTCGTTTACCCCGCCGTCGCGGCGATCCCGCGCCGGCCAGGCACTGCGAAAAAGGACGCGCGCCCATGCAGAACAGAAACTTCTTTGAAGACGTGGACCCGGAAGAAACCCGGGAATGGCTCGAGGCACTGGAATCGGTGCTGGAACAGGAGGGGCCCGAACGCGCCGGCTGGCTGCTGGAAACCCTCACCAATGAAGCTCAGGAACAGGGCGTTATCCGCACCCACCTCGACACCCCTTACCTCAACACCATCCGCCCCAAGGACGAAGCCCCGATCCCCGGCGACATCTACATGGAACGACGCATCCGTTCCCTGGTGCGCTGGAACGCGCTGGCGATGGTGATCCGGGCCAACAAGGACAACGACGACGAACTGGGCGGCCACATCGCCACCTTCGCGTCGTCCGCCACGCTCTACGACGTCGGCTTCAACCACTTCTTCAAAGCCCCCCACGAGGACAACCCCGGCGACCTGGTGTATTTCCAGGGTCACTCGGCGCCGGGCATTTACGCCCGTTCCTACCTGGAGGGGCGCATCACCGAACAGCAGATGGACAACTTCCGCCGTGAAGTGGACGGCGAGGGGCTGTCGTCCTATCCGCACCCCTGGCTGATGCCGGATTACTGGCAGTTCCCCACCGTGTCCATGGGCCTGGGCGCCATGCAGGCGATCTACCAGGCGCACATCATGAAGTACCTGCAGAACCGGGAGCTGATTCCGGACCGCAAGCGCAAGGTGTGGGCCTTCCTCGGCGACGGCGAGATGGACGAGCCGGAATCCCTGGGCGCGCTGTCCATGGCCGGCCGCGAGCAGCTGGACAACCTGATCTTCGTGGTCAACTGCAACCTGCAGCGCCTGGACGGGCCGGTGCGCGGCAACGGCAAGATCATCCAGGAGCTGGAAAGCCTGTTCCGCGGCGCCGGCTGGAACGTGATCAAGGTGGTCTGGGGCCGGCTCTGGGACCCGCTGCTGGAGAAGGATTCCGAAGGCCTGCTGCGCCGCCGCATGGACGAAGCGGTGGACGGCGAATACCAGGCCTACAAGAAAAACGGCGGCGCCTACACCCGCGAGCATTTCTTCGGCAAGTACCCGGAGCTGAAGAAAATGGTCGAGCACATGAGCGATGAGGACGTCTACCGCCTCAATCGCGGCGGCCATGATCCGTTTAAGGTGTACGCGGCCTACCACGAGGCGGTGAACCACACCGGCCAGCCCACGGTGATCCTGGCGAAAACCGTCAAGGGCTACGCCACCGGCGCCGGCGAGGCGGTCAACAAGACCCACCAGATGAAGAAGATGGATCTGGAAAGCCTGAAGGAATTCCGCGACCGCTTCGACATGCCGTTCACCGACAAAGAACTGGAAACCGTACCCTATTACCGGCCGGACGAGGACTCCGCGGAGCTGCGCTACATGCGCGAGCAGCGCGAAAAGCTGGGCGGCTATATGCCGGTGCGCCGCCGCCACGCCAGCAACAAGCTGACCATTCCCAAGCTGGAGTTCTTTGAATCCTTCCTGGAAGGCAGCGGCGACCGGGAGATTTCCACCACCATGGCGTTCGTGCGCATGCTCAGCACCCTGGTGAAGGACAAGAGCATCGGTGACCGGGTGGTGCCCATCGTCCCCGACGAGGCGCGTACCTTCGGCATGGAAGGCATGTTCCGCCAGCTCGGCATCTACTCGTCCAAGGGCCAGCGCTATGAGCCCGAGGACGCCGGCCAGGTGATGTATTACCGCGAAGACAAGAAAGGCCGCATCATGGAGGAGGGCATCAACGAAGCCGGCTCCATGTCCGGCTGGATGGCCGCCGCCACCAGTTACAGCGTGCACGACTTCACGCTGATTCCGTTCTTTATCTACTACTCCATGTTCGGCTTCCAGCGCACCGGCGACTTCTGGTGGGCCGCCGGCGACAGCCAGGCGCGCGGCTTCCTGCTGGGCGGCACCGCCGGGCGCACCACCCTCAACGGCGAAGGCCTGCAGCACCAGGACGGCCACAGCCACGTGCTCACCAGCACGGTGCCCAACTGCGTCAGCTACGACCCCACCTACGCCTACGAGCTGGCGGTGATTCTGCAGGACGGCCTGCGCCGCATGTACGAGGAGGAAGAGAGCGTCTTCTACTATCTGACGCTGATGAACGAAAACTACCTGCACGGCGCCATGCCCAAGGGGGCCGAGGAAGGCATCCGCAAGGGCATGTACCTGCTGCGCGAAGGCAAGGGCAAGGGCGGCAAGAAAGCCAAGCGGGTGCAGCTGCTCGGGTCCGGCACCATCCTGCGCGAAGTGGAAGCGGCGGCGGAGCTGCTGCGCGAGGACTTCGGCGTGGCCGCCGACGTATGGAGCGTCACCAGCTTCAACGAGCTGCGCCGCGAAGGCCTGCGCGCTGACCGCGACCGCCTGCTCAAGCCGGATATGAAAGTCGCGCCCACCTGGGTGGAGCAGTGTCTGGACAAGCGCCAGGGGCCGGTGATCGCCTCGACGGATTACATCAAGGCCTACGCCGACCAGATCCGCCCCTGGATCAAAGCGCCCTACCGGGTGCTGGGCACCGACGGCTACGGGCGCAGTGATTCCCGCGCCAAGCTGCGGCACTTCTTTGAAGTGGACCGTTACTTCGTGGTCCTGGCGGCGCTCAGCGCCCTCAAGGACGAAGGCGAAGTGGACGCCGCCACCGTTAAGGAAGCGATCCAGAAATACGGCATCGACCCGGAAAAACCCTACCCGGTGATCTCATAAGGAGCCTGCCATGAGCAAGGAAACCATCCGGGTACCCGATGTGGGCAGCAGTGATCCTGTTGACGTCATCGAGGTGTCCGTCAAAAAAGGCGACAGCGTCGAAGCCGAAGACACCATTGTCGTGTTGGAGTCCGACAAAGCGTCCGTGGAAGTGCCGTGCCCGAAAGCCGGCACCGTTCTCGAACTGCTGGTGAAAGCCGGCGACCGGGTCAAGGAAGGCGACCCCCTGTTGGAGCTGGACACCGAAGCCGGCGACGGCGGTGCCGAAGACGACCAGTCCTCCGGCGACGAACCGGAAAACGAGCCGGCGGCGGAAAAGGATCAGTCCGGAGACAACGAGCAGGGCGAAAAGGAAGAGAAGGCCGAACCGAAAGCGGACCAGAAGCCGGCGAAAAAAGAGAGCGGCGGCACCCGCGAACAAACCATCCCCGCCCCGGACCTGGGCGACATCGACGAAGCGGAAATCATTGAGCTGTCGGTGAGCGAAGGGGACACCGTGGAAGCGGAACAGACCATCCTGGTGCTGGAATCCGACAAGGCGTCCCTGGAAATCCCCAGCCCGGCCGCCGGCACGGTGAAAAAGCTGCTGGTGAAAACCGGCGACAAGATCACCTCCGGCACCGAACTGATGGTGCTGGAAACCGCCGGCGGTGGCGAAGACGAATCCGGTGATGACCAGCCCGCCGAAGAGACGTCCGGCGACAGCAAGCCCGGTGGGAGCAAGTCCGGTGAAAGCGAGTCTGGTGGGAGCGGGCCTGCCCGCGAAACGTCCAGCACGCAGGATTCCGGAGGCATCGGCGAGCACCCGGCCAAATCCGGCGCCGCCGCGGCCGGCCGGCCGTCCAGGAACGTGCACGCCGGTCCGGCGGTGCGCAAGCTGGCCCGGGAAACCGGCGTCGACCTTGGCGCCGTGCCGCCCAGCGGCCCCAAGGACCGCATTCTCAAGGAAGACGTGCACGCCCACATCAAGCAGCGCATGGAACAGCCGGCCGCCGCCGGCGGTGGCGGCGCCCCGGACCTGCCGGAGATCGACTTCAGCGAATTCGGTCCGGTGGAACGGGACGAGCTCAACAAGCTGCGCAAGGTGGCGGCCCGCAATCTGCACCGCAGCTGGGTCACCATTCCCCACGTCACCCAGTTCGACGAGGCGGATATCACCGAGCTGGAAGCGTTCCGCAAAAGCCAGAACAAGGCATTGGAGAAAGAGGGCGTCAAACTCACCATGCTGGCGTTTCTGGTGCAGGCCTGCGCGCGGGCGTTGCGCAAGTTTCCGAGGGTGAACAGCTCGCTGGAACCGTCCGGTGAGGCACTGATCCTGAAGGACTATGTGCATATCGGCATCGCCGTGGACACGCCCAACGGCCTGGTGGTGCCGGTGCTGCGCGACGCGGACAAGAAAGGGCTCAGCCAGATCGCCACGGAAATCGGCGAGCTGGCGGCCAAGGCCCGCGACCGCAAACTGTCACCGGCGGACATGAAGGGCGCCACCTTCAGCATCTCGTCGCTGGGCGGCATCGGCGGCACCGCCTTTACGCCCATCGTCAACTGGCCGGAGGTGGCGATCCTCGGCGTCAGCCGTTCCGACACCAAACCGGTGTGGGACGGCAACGCCTTCCAGCCCCGGCTGATGCTGCCGCTGTCGTTCTCCTACGACCACCGGGTGATCGACGGCGCCGACGCGGCGCGCTTCACCACCTACCTCAGTGGCCTGCTCGGCGACATGCGGCGCGCCCTGTTGTAACGGAAATGCTTTGGCATAAAAAACCCGGCCTGAGGCCGGGTTTTTTTGAAAAAAAAGAGGGCGCTATCAGTTATTACCGTGGCGCTCTTTCCACTTTTCCTTCTTTTCCTGCCATTTTTCCATCCGGTCTTTCTGGTGCTGTTCGTACTGGGCGCGTTGCTCGTCGTTCAGCACGTCACGGATTTCTTCCTGGGTTTCCTTGTGCAGTTCGCGCATCTCTTCGCCTTTCTCGCGGTAGATTTCGCGCACTTCCTGCTGCTGCTCCTCGCTGAGGTTCAGCTCCTGGGTCATTCTCTGAACGTGGCGGTCGGCGCCTTTTTCCATCGGCGAGCCGGCGAAGGCCGCGGCGGAGAACAGGGTCAGCGTGACAATCATCAGTTTTTTCATCGTCTTGCTCCTTGAGTGATGACGTTCCGGGTTGCCCCGGATTCCCTTACAGATTGGACTGACATTGTGCAGCCAGTATGCAGCGAATGTGGAAACATCGCTACAAGCTTCAGGCTGCAAGCCACAAGCAAGCCGTGCCGATCAGACAGGCTTCGCCGCCAGAACGGCCTGCTTGTGGCTTGCAGCTTGTAGCTTGCAGCTGACCGGGTTCAAGCTTCTTCATCAGGATTTTGCAATCGATAACCGACGCCATAGACGCTGCCGATCCAGTCGTGGTCGCCGGTCAGGCCTTCGCTGAGTTTGCGCCGCAACTTGCGGATATGGCTGTCGATGGTGCGGTCGGACACCACCCGGTGGTCGGAGTAGATCACGTCCATCAGCTGGTCGCGGGTCCAGATGCGCCCGGCCTGGCGGGACAACGCCGCCAGCAGCTCGAATTCGATCGCGGTGAGCGCCACCCGGGCGCCGTCGTGGACCGCCTCGAAACGGTGCCGGTCCAGGGCCAGGCCGCCCTCGGCCGGGGGCTGGGCGGCGTTACCGGCGCGGCGCAGCACCGCCTTGACCCGCGCCACCACTTCCCGGGGGCTGAACGGCTTGCAGATGTAATCGTCGGCGCCGATCTCCAGGCCCAGTAGGCGGTCCACTTCTTCCACCCGGGCGGTGATCATCAGAATCGGCACCTGGGAGAAACGGCGGATCGCCTTGCACACTTCCATGCCGTCGCCGTCGGGCAGCATCAGGTCGAGCAGCACCGCGTCGAAATCACCGTCGCGCACGCGCTGCTCGGCGTCGGCGGCGCTGCCGGTCTGCTCCGGCTCGAAATGGCTGTGGCGCAGATAGTCCGCCAGCAATTGCGCCAACCGGGGCTCATCCTCGACGATCAGAATTTTCGCCATGTTCCGTTCCTTTCATTCGCTGTGGAAGCCCACCTTGTGGGAGCAAGACTTGTGGGAGCGGGCCCCGCCCGCGAAAGGGTGGCTTATAAGCCACCCGGCAGGATTCCAGCGCCCTCTCTAACAGCGGTACAAACAGCCTCTCTGGAATCCTGCCGGGAGCTTCGCTCCCTTTCGCGGGCGAGGCCCGCTCCTACAATGGCAACCGCACCGTAATTCGAAGACCGCCCAGGGAGCTATGGTCGGCCTCCATCGTGCCGCCGTGCGCTTCGACGATGCGTCGTGCGATGGCCAGCCCCAGGCCGGCGCCGCCGGTCTGGCGGTTGCGCGAGCTTTCCACCCGGTAGAGGTGATCGAACAGTTTCGGCAGGGCGTCGTCGGGCACGCCGGGGGCGCTGTCGTTCAGGGTCAGGCGCCAGTCGTCGCCGTCGCGGCCCAGGGTAAGGTGCACCTCGCCGCCCTCGTCGGTGTACTTGAGGCTGTTCTGCAGCAGGTTGTCCAGCAGCTGGCGCAGGCGCACCGGGTCGCCGTTGACCCGCGCCGGGCTCAGGTCGGTGCGCAGGCGCACGCGGCGGCGGCCGAACGCCGGGCGCACCGCGTCCACGGCGTCCTCGCAGAGCGTGTCCAGATCCAGCGCGGTGAAGTGATAGCGCAGGTTGCCGGCGTCGGCCAGGGCCAGGTCATGCAGGTCGCTGACCAGATGGGTGAGCTGGCGTACCTCGGATTCCAGCGCCGCGATAGTCTCATGGTTGAGCGGCCGCACGCCGTCGACCACCGCTTCCAGCTCGCCCTGCAGCACCGACAACGGCGTGCGCAGCTCGTGGGCGATGTCCGAAAACCAGCGCTGGCGGGCTTTCTGGCCCTGGTCCAGGCGCTCGCCCAGGCTGTCCACATGGCGGATCAGATCCCCCAGCTCGTCGCGGCGCCGGCTGCCCAGCCGGGTCTGGTAGTCGCCCTCGCGCAGCTTGCGGGTGTGGGCGCTGAGCGCCGTCACCGGCGCCACCAGGTGGCGCGCCAGCAGCCAGGACACCAGCAGCGACAGGGCCAGGCCCACCAGGGCCATCCAGCCGGCGAAATTAAGCTGGCGCTCCTGGAAGCGCCGGTCAAGCTTGTCGCGGATCGCTTCCTGGTCGGGGTAGGCCAGCCAGCCCACCAGATCGTTGTCGGTGCGGATCGGCACCAGACGGCTGAACTGTTGCGTCGGTGGCGGGCCGATCAACGGGCGCCGGTCCGCCGTCAGCAGGGTCAGATGGCGGGGCGCGTCGCGGCGGTCCCGCTTGCCCGGCTCGGTGTCGGTGTTGCGGTCGCCGGCCAGCCAGTAGAGCCGGCCCAGCACCCGCGGGTCGCTGAGCAGGAAGTCCCAGCTGCCCCGTTGCGCGTACAGCACGCCGAGGTGGTCGGCCAGGCGCTCCACCTGGGCCTGCTGACGCTCGTCGATGTACTTGCGCAGGCTCTGCTCGAACGCAAAGAAATAGAAACCGCTGGCGGCGACGATCAGCACCACGAAGGTGCCGAGAAAGGTGAGGAAAAGCTTGTTGCGTATGCCCATGGTCGGCCGGCGGTCCTCGCCAGAATAACGGAACCGCCAGTCTAAGCCCTGCCGGCCCCGCGACCCAGCGCCTTGCACATTCTTTCAAAATCGCAAGCGCCCCCTATATATGACCACCGGGTCTGTCTCATTAGCCAAATTAATGTGGAAGTTAATGTCAGGGTAATGCTAGGTTTCCCGCGCAATAAAAACCAATAAAAAAGGGGACAGAAAAATCGCCCCAATAATAAGGACGTTTAAAAGATGGATGATATTCAGAATAAAAAAACGGGGAATCAATACCGGTATATTTACAGAAAGGAAGCCTGCCGATTCTGGTGGTGCGCGCTGCCCTATGTGGACGAGAAGGGGCGTAAACGGCAGTTCAGAAAGTGCTTCCGCGACAACCGCTACCACAATAAGCGGGCTGCCCTGGACGCCGCCGTGGCCTGGCGGGACGCCCAGATGCGCGCCTTGAAACGCCAGGGCACCCTGGGCACGCCGCCCCGATTAAGGCGCGTCGCCGTCAACGAGCTCAATACATTGAAAGCGCGGGACAACAGCTTCGGTATCATCGGCATCACCGTCACGCGTCGGCAAAAGCCCAAGGGCATCAATGTGTCGGTGACTGCGCAGCGCGGGCAAAAGAAATGGTTTTCCATGCGCCGGCACGGCGCGTTCGAAGCGTTCCGGCTGGGCGTGCGTCAACGCTGCGAATGGATACAGGTGCCGGTGCCCAGCGACGAAGAACTACGCCGCCGTTTTCAGCACTGGCTGAAGAACAACCTGCGGTGCCTGCAGGAGTACGACATCGCCGTTAACGATCCTGGCGACGCACCCATTGCGGCTCATCGGTGCCGGTACGCAGGTTGATGGCGCGGGCCATCACGAACAGCAGATCGCCGACGCGGTTGAGCACGGCGCGGCTGACCGGGTTGACCTGGTCGTCGTCGCCGACCGCGATCAGGTCCCGTTCGGCGCGCCGGGCCACCGTGCGGCAGTGATGGCACCAGGCGGCGTCGGGATGACCGCCGGGCAGCACGAATTCCTTGAGCGGCGCCAGTTCCGCGTTGAGCATGTCGGCCTGGGATTCCACTTCCACGAGATCGTCGTCGGTGAGGGTGACGGTGCCGGGCACCGCCAGTTCGCCGCCCAGATCGAACAGCAGGTGCTGGACCCGCTCCAGCAACGCGTCCAGATCGTCGTCCAGGGCCCGGGCGCGCAGCACGCCCAGGCCGCTGTTCAGCTCGTCCAGCGCACCCAGGGCCTGGATGCGCGGATGATCCTTGGCGATGCGGCTGCCGTCGGCCAGGCCGGTGCGGCCGTCGTCGCCGCTGCGTGTGATCACCCGGTTGATGCGGGTTTTGTCGTCCTTGCCGTCGCTCATGGTCAGAATTCCATTCCCAGGCTTACCCGGTAGTGCCGTTCCGGCAGGGGGTAGGCGTTATAACTGAGGTTGTTGGTGGCTTTGACGCCGTAATCCGCCGCCAGTTCATCCTCCAGGTTATAGGCCCCGATGCGCAAGTAAGCATTTTGGTAGCGGGCGGTGGCCTCCAGGTCGGTCATCCGGTAGCTGTCGATCTGCTGGAAGTCGTTGGGCTGGTCGTTGTCGAAGCGGCGCTTGCCCACGTAGCGGTGCGCCAGGGACAGCTCCAGCCAGGACAGCGCCTGCCAGTTGGCCTGGGCGTAGAACAGCTGGCGCGATACCAGCGGCACGTCGTTGCCTTCCCATTCGCCCTCGTCGAATTCGGCCCGTTGCAGGGTGCCGTTGAGCACCAGGGTGAGGTCCCGGTCCAGCCGCCAGCGGCTGTTCAGGCTCACGCCACGGCGCAGGGTGCGGTCTTCCAGGTTGACGTTGGATCCGAAGCCGCCGGCATAAGGATTGAAGACGATTTCGTTGTCGAAGCGCCCCTGCCAGGCGGTCAGCGTGGAGGTCTGGAGCCCTTTTTGCCAACTGGCGCCCAGGGTGTACTGTTCGCCGGTTTGCGGCTCCAGCAGTTCGTCGTCCGGGGTGATTTCGTCGGCGTTGACGATGCGCACGCTGCGCTGGGCACCGGCGAACACGTCCAGGCCGCCGTCGAAGTGATAGCGCACGCCGCCTTCGTACATTTCCGCGTCCTGGCTGTCCTCGCCCTGGCCGGCGCTGAAGCCGGTGGTTTCGGTCTCGGTGTCCACGTCCAGGCGACGCGCGCCCAGGGTGAAGGACCAGCGGTCCAGGGTCATCACGTCGTGGAAATACCAGGCGGTTTGCCGCTGGTCCAGGTCCTTGGTGCTGGTGGGGTCGCCGATGCGCGATTTCTCGCTGGCACTGCGGTTTTCCAGGCGGTAGTCGTACAAATCCCAGCCCACCGTGGTGTTGTGGGTCAGGCCGGCGGCCCGGAACTGGCTGGTAAAGCGCGGGTTGACGCTGTAGCTGTCCACGTCGGTTTCACCGTAGGTGGAGAAGCCGGGGAAGTAGAAGAAGTAGCTCTGCTCCTTGCGGCGACCGGAGAAATCCAGGTGCAGGCGGCTGTGATCACCGATGCGCACGTTCATGCCCGGCATCACCGTGATGGTGTCCTGGTCGGCCCAGTCATAGGGGGTGTTGGCGCCGTCCGGATCGTTCTCGAACTGGTTCTCGCCGGTGGCCAGGTTGACGGTGCGGCCGCCGGGCAGGTCCAGGTTCTGGCGCTCGCCGGTGGCGGTCAGGTAGAAGGTCAGATCGTCGCGGCGGGTGCGCAGGTCGGCGAAGGCGTTGCGCTGCTGCAGGTCGTTGTTCTCCCGGTAGCCGTCGCTGTGCAGGGCCTGCACCGAGGCGGCGGCGCTGGTGTGGTTGTCGGCGCCGCCTTCGTCCTGATGGTGGCCGGTGGCCCACAGACCGCCGCCGGTGGTGCTGAAGCTGCCGCCGGTGACTTCCACGCCGGCCTGGTTCCGGTAGCGCTCGCGGGTGACGATGTTGACCGCGCCGCCGACCACGCCGTTGCCGTATAGCGCCGCGCCGGCGCCGGGCAGCACTTCGATGCGCTCGATCGCCGCCAGCGGGATCGAGGCGATGTCCGGACCGGACAGGTCCACGTTGCTGTAGCGGCGACCGTTGAGCAGCACCAGGGTGTTGGAGGTGGCGCTGGCGCCGAAGCCCTGCATATCAATGGTGGCGCGGGCGCCGTTGATGCCGAAATTGCGGCGCACCTGGACGCCGCCCAGGGTGTCCAGCACGTCCGCCAGATTGTTGGCGGGCATTGCCTCGATGGTGTCGCGGTCCAGGATCAGGGTGCCGGTGGGCAGTTCCCGCGCCACGCTGGCGGTGCGCGAGCCGGTGACTTCCACCGGGGCGAGTGTGTTGTCGGCCTGGGTCACAGGCGCGTACAGGCAAGCCGTGGCCAGAGCCAGCTTTACAGCGGCGGCCACCTTAAGGGGGTGGGTATGCATAGTATTGTCCTCCCGATGCACCCTCCGTACATGGGGTGCGCCCCGGCCGTGGTCGGCGGGGGCGCGCCAGTGGCGACAGGCCGGTCTCCGGGCTCGAGGGGTGGCGCCGTTACCGCCTTCCCAGGACGTGCCTGGTGGCGTTGTGGTAACGGCTACCTCATACCGTTGCGGGGGCAGCGCCGGCCTTTCACCGGCTTCCCGTACACCTGAAGCGGTGGCAAACATAGAGCAACGCCGGCCCCGGCACAACTTTCGCGGGCGGGGCTCCCCTACAAATGCCTCCCTTCAGGGATGGCGGGCTTTGACCGCCGCGACGAGGCGGCGGTGGGCCGGCAGGTCGAGGCCGAGGACGTCGGCCTGGCGCAGCAGCCAGCCGTTGATGGCGTCGATTTCGGTGACGGCGCCGGCCTGCATGTCGGCGCGCATGGAGGAGGTGTTGCCGGCGGTGGCTTCGGCCAGCGCGCGGACGCCGGGCAGGGAGTCGCCGGGCCAGGTGGGGTCCAGGGCGGTGAGCACCCGGTCCGCTTCGCGGGCCAGTTGTTCGGCCTCGGCGGCCAGCGCCGGGTCCTCGAAGATGTGCCCGTTGGCCACGTCGTGCAGGCCGGTGAGCGGGTTGATCACCGCGTTGCCGACCAGCTTGCGCCACTGGCGGTGGCGGAAATCGTCGGGCCAGTGCAGCTTCGGCCAGTGCCGGGCCAGGGGGCCGAACCAGGCCGGAGGCTCAGCGGCCGCCGGACCGCCGGGCGCGGCGCTTTCTCCCATCCAGGTGTCATTCTCGGCGACCACACGGTTGGCGTCGCCGTCGCGCTTCACCGCCGAGGCGCTGACCACCTCAACCTTGCGCGCGCCGGCGGGCAGCAATCCATCCAGGCTGCCCAGGCCGTTCTGCAGCCGCAGCACGGTGGCGTCCGCCGCCAGCGGCAGCCCGCCCAGCGCCGCCGCCGAAAACGGCGCCTTGCAGGCCACCACCAGCCGCCGGATTGTGGTGCTCTCGGTTGTGGCAGCGGACCTTGTAGGAGCGGGCCTTGCCCGCGAAAGGCCGGCAGAGCCGGCCGGCGGGATACCAGAGGCGTTGTTGGTGCGGTCGTTAGAGCGGGCTCTGGGATCCTGTCGGGGCTTCGCCCCTTTCGCGGGCGGGGCCCGCTCGCACAAAAGCTCCGTTTCGTGGGCCACAAGTGGCTCGCACAAGAGTTGCAGTCGCACCCTGTCCCCGTCCGGGAGAATCAGAGTGCGTTCCAGGGTCGGCGCGTCGTCGCGGCGCAGGGCGATGACGGTGAAGCCGGCGCGCTGCAGGTAGTGGGCGGCGAGCAGGCCCATGTTGCCGGCGCCCAGCAGGTACCAGGGTTCGGCGTGGTCGGGGGAGGCTGGCGTGGTCATGGCGCTATGCTAGGCGCGCCGGCGGCCGGCCACAATCGCGGCGTGGCGTCCGGGGTGGCGGCGGTTGTTAAATGTTCCCGGGCCCGTGTTGTGCTGTGCCGCGCAAACCGGGACTATGTTCGCTTTCGCCGACCGATCCGAATAAGTACGGGAAAGCCATGCCTCCCCTGAGCGATACGTTCCGCACCGCCTGGCAGCTCTACAGCCACCCCCGCGTGGTGGTGATGCTGTTCCTGGGGTTCTCCGCGGGGCTGCCCTACCTGCTGGTGTTCTCCACCCTGTCCGCCTGGCTGGCGGACGCGGACGTGGACCGGGCCGCCATCGGCTATTTCAGTTGGGTGGGCATCATGTTTTCCATCAAGGTGTTCTGGGCGCCGGTGGTGGACCGGCTCAAGCTGCCGCTGCTGAACCGCCTGTTCGGCCAGCGGCGCGGCTGGCTGCTGCTGGCCCAGGTGGGCATCGCGCTGTCGCTGGCGGCGATGGCGCTGGTGGAGCCGGTGGGCCACCTGGAGCGCTTCGCCCAGCTGGCGCTGCTGGTGGCGTTCTGCTCCGCCACCCAGGACATCTGCATCGACGCCTACCGCATCGATTCCGCCGACGAGTCCTTCCAGGGCGCCATGGCCGCCACCTACATCTTCGGCTACCGCACCGCCATGCTGGTGGCCGGCGCCGGGGCTTTCTATATCGCCAGCTACGACTCCTGGAACGGCGCCTACCACGCCATGGCCTGGCTGATGGGCGTGGGCATCGTCACCACCCTGATTATCCGGGAGCCGAACACGCCGCCCCGGGAAAGCTTTGGGCGCGACCCGAAACAGTGGCTGGAAACCGCTCTGATCGCCCCGTTCCGGGACTTCTTCGGCCGCTACGGGCGGATCGCCCTGGGCCTGCTGGCGCTGGTGGCGATCTACCGGATCAGCGACATCACCATGGGCGTGATGGCCAACCCCTTCTACCTGGACATCGGCTACACCAAGAACGAGATCGCCACCGTGGCCAAGTTCTTCGGCTTCTTCATGACCATGCTGGGCTCCGCCGTGGGCGGGCTGGCGGTGCTGCGCCACGGCCTGGGCCGCTCCCTGCTGGTGGGGGCCGTGGGGGTGGCGCTGACCAACCTGCTGTTCGCTGTGATGGCCACCTATTCGCCGGTCACCGAGGTGCCGGTGGACCCGGAGCAGGTGCGCTGGGTGTCACTGGCCTGGCTGGCGGCGGTGATCAGCGCCGACAACCTGTTCGGCGGGTTCGCCAACGTGGCGCTGATCGCCTTTATGTCGAGTCTCACCAACCGCAACTTCAGCGCCACGCAGTACGCCCTGTTCAGCTCGCTGATGACCCTGCCCGGCAAGTTCATCGGCGGCTTCTCCGGCGAGGTGGTGGAAGCGTCCGGCTACACGGTGTTCTTCAACTACGCCGCGCTGCTCGGCGTGCCGGCCATCCTGCTGACGATCTGGTGGTTGCGGCGGCGTGACGAGACCGCCGCGCGGTAGCCGCCTCCTCTATGGGAGCAGGCCTTGTGGGAGCGGGCCCCGCCCGCGAAAGGGGCGAAGCCCCGGCAGGATGCCAGAGACCTTTCTAACGGCAGCACTATCAGCGTTTCTGGGATCCTGCCGGCCGGCTTTGCCGGCCTTTCGCTTGCAGGCAAGCTCGCACAAGCCCTGACCTCTGGTCAGGGCCGCCAGAAGCAGGACTTGGGAACGCGGGCGCCAAGTATGGTGACGCCCTCATCGCTGAGCCGCTGGATCTGAGTTTCGCCGCTGGGCGTGCCGGCCAGCGGCAGCACGCCGTCGCCGCGGATGACCCGGTGCCAGGGCAGGGCGGAGCCTTCCGGCAGCCGCCCCATCAGACGCCCCACGAAGCGGGCATGGCGGGGGTAGCCGGCCTGCCGTGCGACCTGCCCATAGCTGGCCACGCGGCCGGCCGGGATGGCGCCGACGATCTGATACACCGCGTCCGTGAATTCTTGGTTCATGAGACTAGCTTCAGGCTTCAAGTCGCAAGCTACAAGCCGATGGATTGTGGGAGCGGGCCCCGCCCGCGAAAGGGCGCGAAGCGCCCGGCAGGATGCCAGAGACCTAAAAAGCGGAACACCATCGGCGTCTCTGGTATCCCGCCGGCCGGCTTTGCCGGCCTTTCGCGAGCAGGCTCGCTCCCACAGTCCTTTGGCCCCGGCACGTCTAGCGGAGGCCGCCGTCGGTTTCGATCACGCGGCCGGTGAAGTAGTCGTTCTCGAAGATGAACTGCACCGAGCGGGCGATGTGCTCCGGCTCGCCGAGCCGCTTCAGCGGCACCGAGCTCACCAGCCGGTCGCGGGCCTCGGGCTTCATGGCGGCGATCATATCGGTGTTGATGGTGCCGGGCGCCACCACGCCGGTGCGGATGTTGAAGCGCGCCAGCTCCCGCGCCCAGACCTCGGCCATGGCCACCACGCCAGCCTTGGCGGCGGCGTAGTTGGTCTGCCCGAAGCTGCCCTGGCGGGCGATCGAGGAGATGTTGACGATCACGCCTTCCTCGACGCCGCTCTCCAGCATGCAGCGGGCCGCCTCGCGGCCGCACAGGAACACCCCGGTCAGGTTCACATCGATCACCGCCTGCCACTGCTGCAGGCTCATGGACGATTGCAGCTCGCCGTCCTTGAACTTCACCAGCAGGCCGTCACGGGTGATGCCGGCGTTGTTGACCAGGCCGTGCAGGGCGCCGAAGTCCGCCACCACGCCGTCGAACAGGGCGGTGACCTCGTCTTCCCGGGCGACATTGGCCAGGTAGCTCTTGGCTTCGCCGCCGGCGCGCTCACAGCGGGCCACGGTGTCGCGCAGGTCGTCCTCGTTGAGGTCCACGCAGGCGATGCGCGCGCCGCGGCTCGCCAGGGCTTCGGCGATGCCCCGCCCCAGGCCCCGGCCGGCGCCGGTGACTACCACTACCTTATTGTTCAAATCCATGGGTCGCTCCTCGTCAGATCGGATTAAAGGCCGGAGTATGCCCAGCGCCGCCCGGCGGGCCAATGACCAAAACACACAGCTTGAAACGGGCCCCGTCGCCCCCATCTCGCGGGACACGGTGACGAAACAGATTTCGTCACCCACCTATTGACTGCCGTGAAGCGGTAACTATGATTAGCACTCGACTCGTGAGAGTGCTAATTCCGGTTCGCGGGGCCAGGCCCCGGTGACCTTAGAGCCAACTTGGAGAATGGAGACCATGAAAATTCGTCCTTTGCATGATCGCGTGCTGGTGCGCCGCGAGGAGGAAGAGACCAAAACCGCCGGTGGCATCGTGCTGCCCGGTTCCGCCGCCGAGAAGCCGTCCCGTGGCGAAGTGATCGCCGTCGGCAACGGCAAGATCCAGGAGAACGGTGACGTTCGCGCTCTGGACGTGAAGGCCGGCGACAAAGTGATTTTCGGTCAGTACTCCGGCAACACCGTGAAAGTGGACGGTGAAGAGCTTCTGATCATGAGCGAAGCCGAGATTCTTGCCGTCATCGAAGGTTGAGAATTAACAGGGAATACAGGCTCCGGGTTCCGGTGCCGAGAATACTGCAGAGGTATTGAATAATGGCTAAAGAAGTATTGTTCCGCGACAAGGGTCGTCAAAAAATGGTCAAGGGTGTTAACACCCTGGCCGACGCGGTCAAAGTGACCCTGGGCCCGAAAGGCCGCAACGTGGTGCTGGAGAAATCCTTCGGCGCGCCGCTGATCACCAAGGACGGCGTGACCGTCGCCAAGGAAATCGAGCTGGAAGACAAGTTCGAGAACATGGGCGCGCAGATGGTCAAGGAAGTCGCTTCCAAGGCCAACGACGAAGCCGGTGACGGCACCACCACCGCCACCGTACTGGCCCAGTCCATCGTCAACGAAGGCCTGAAGGCGGTTGCCGCCGGCATGAATCCGATGGACCTCAAGCGCGGCATCGACAAGGCCACCGACGCCATCGTCGAAGAGATCAAGAAGCTGTCCACCCCGTGTGACACCACCAAGAGCATCGAGCAGGTGGGCACCATCTCCGCCAACTCCGACAAGTCCGTGGGTGAGATCATCGCCCAGGCCATGGAGAAGGTCGGCCAGGAAGGCGTGATCACCGTGGAAGAAGGCCAGTCCCTGGTCAACGAGCTGGAAGTCGTGGAAGGCATGCAGTTCGACCGCGGTTACCTGAGCCCGTACTTCATCAACAACCAGGAAAAGATGCAGGTGGAGCTGGAAGACCCCTACATCCTGCTGGTTGACAAGAAGATCTCCAACATCCGCGAGCTGCTGCCGGTTCTCGAGAACGTGGCCAAGGCAGGCAAGCCGCTGATGATCATCGCCGAGGACATCGAAGGCGAAGCGCTGGCCACCCTGGTGGTCAACAACATGCGCGGCATCATCAAGTGCGCCGCCGTGAAAGCGCCCGGCTTCGGCGACCGCCGTAAAGCCATGCTGCAGGATCTGGCGATCCTCAGCGGCGGCACCGTGATTTCCGAGGAAGTCGGCCTGAGCCTGGAAAACGTGGCCCTGGAAGACCTGGGTTCCGCCAAGAAGGTGAATATCGACAAGGAAAACACCACCGTGGTCGGCGGCAAGGGCGAGCAGGCGGACATCGACGCCCGTGTGGAGCAGATCCGCAAGGAAATCGAGAACTCCTCCTCCGACTACGACAAGGAGAAGCTCCAGGAACGCGTGGCCAAGCTGGCCGGCGGCGTGGCCGTGATCAAGATCGGCGCCGCCACCGAAATGGAGATGAAAGAGAAGAAAGCCCGCGTCGACGACGCCCTGCACGCCACCCGTGCGGCCGTTGAAGAAGGCGTGGTGCCCGGCGGCGGTGTCGCCCTGGTGCGTGCCCTGGCCAACATCGGCGCGCTCAAAGGCGACAACGAAGAGCAGAACGCCGGTATCGCTCTGATCATCCGCGCACTGGAATCTCCGCTGCGTCAGATCGTCTACAACGCCGGCGGTGAGCCGTCCGTTGTGGTTCAGGAAGTACGCAACGGCAGCGGCAACTTCGGTTACAACGCCGCCACCGGTGAGTACGGTGACATGATCGAGATGGGCATCCTGGACCCGGCCAAAGTGACCCGGTCCGCCCTGCAGGCCGCCGCTTCCGTGGCCGGTCTGATGATCACCACCGAAGCCATGATCGCCGACAAGCCGGAAGAAAACGCCGGCGGTGGCGCCCCGGATATGGGCGGCATGGGCGGTATGGGTGGCATGGGCGGCATGATGTAAATCAGCCGGTCCCACGACCTCCCAAAAGCCCCGGCGGGTTCTCCCGCCGGGGCTTTTTTATGTGCGAGCGGGCCAAGCTTGTTGGGGCAGGCCCGCTCCCACAAGGCAAGACCTGGCCTCTGAGTTCACTTATCCTGCCACGATGCAAACTCGCGATCCCAAACTCCTTCCTCACGCCTTGGCGTTCATCGCCGTCGTTCTGGCATTGGGCCTGGCCCACCAGTGGGTGAACCCCTGGCTGCGCTACGACCGCGCCGCCGTCGCCGGCGGCGAGGCCTGGCGTCTGGTCACCGCCCATCTGGTGCACCTGAATCTCTGGCATGCGCTGCTCAATCTGGGCGGCCTGGTGCTGATTCTGTTTTTCTTCCGCGACCTGCTGGACCGGCGGCGGTTCTGGCTGTGGTTCGCGGTGAGCGCGCCCCTGGTGGGGGCGGTTTTCTTCGTGCTGGACCGGGACCTGGGCTGGTACGTGGGGCTGTCGGGACTGCTGCAGGGGCTTCTGGTGCTCTGTCTGGTGATCGGCTGGCGCGGCAATCCGGTGCTGCACAGCCTGGTGCTGGCGGTGGTGGCCGGTCGCCTGGTGTGGGAGCAGCTGCCCGGCTACGACGTGGACTATCTGCGCGCCTGGATCAACGGGCGCGTGTACGTAAACGCCCATTTGTACGGCGCGCTCAGCGGCGCGCTGCTGGCCGTGGCCATGCTGCTGGTCGCTGGCCGCCGGCGCATAACCCTCGGACGGCGCTCGGACATTTGCTAAGCTGTACGGCCGGCCGCACAGGACACCACCATGAATGAAGCGCAGCGTCAGAGTTATCTCCGCGCCCTGGGTTTGACGCCCTGGGTGGCGCGCACGACGCTGCCCGGCGCGGCGCCGTCCGAGCCGCTGGACTGGGCCGCCGAGACCGACGCCGGGGAAAGCCTGGCGGCGGCGCCGGTGGAAGCCACGCCGGTGCGAACCGCGCCGGGCGTGGGCGACGCCGAGCAGCCCGCCAGGGAGGCCGCGGCGGCCGGTGCCGCGGCGGTCGACACCACCGCCGAGGCACCGGCAAGCCGGGCCCCGGCGCCCCGTGACAGCGTCGCCGAGACGCCGGCCCGGGCGACCGCCCCGGAGAGCACGGCGGGTCTGACCTTCACCCTGGAGGCGCATCTGGCCGGCGACACCTGGGTGGTGTTCCAGCAGGAAGACCCCCAGGCGCCGGAGCTGGGCCGCTACACCGGCGCCCTGGCCGCCTCCCTGCTGACCGTGTTCGGCGCCGCCCCGGAGCGCCCGCGCCGGTTCTATTGCCCGCTCACCAAGCAGCCCATGAGCGCCGGCGAGGCCGCCCAGGCGCTGACCGCCTTCTTTGCCGGGTTGAGCCGCCAGCACGGTGGCCGTCGGGCGTTGTTCTGCGTGGACCACAGTCTGGCCACGGCGGTGCTGGGCGGCGAGCGCTTCCAGGCGGTGAAGCTGGGCGAGATGCCGGCGCTGGCGGTGGACAGCCTGCAGGAAATGCTCGACCGGCCGGCGCTGGCCAAGAAACGCAGTTGGCAGGCGATGGTAGCGCACGGCTTCGCCGGGTCGCGTGGATGACGGTGGGGCCGGACGGCGCCCGCATGCGGGCCATGACCAGCGCGGATCTGCCGGCGGTGCTGGCGATCGAAAACGCCAGCCAGCCCACCCCCTGGAGCGAAGGTAATTTCCGCGACTGTCTGCAGGGGGCCTACCGTTGCCGGGTGGCCGCCGTGGACGGCGAGCCGGTGGGCTTCATGATTCTTTCCAGCGTGCTCGACGAACGCCATCTGCTGAACGTGGCGGTGGCCCCGGCGCGCCAGCGCCGCGGCCTGGCCCTATGGATGCTGGAGGACGAGCTCGACGAGGCGCGCACCGCCTCCATGTCGGTGATGTACCTGGAGGTGCGCGCCGGCAACGACGGCGCCCAGAGCCTCTACCGGCGCCTGGGTTTCGTGGAGAACGGCCGCCGCAAGGGCTACTATCGGGCCGGCGCCGGCCGTGAGGACGCGGTGCTGATGATGCTGGAGTTGCTTGGGCATAAATAGCACAAAGTGCTATGAATCGGGGCCGGTTGGGGTTTCTGGTTGGGCTACGCGCCAGCCTTCTTCGGTGCGTTCCAGCATCAGGCGGCGCTCCTGTTCGAAGTTATCGCCGTCCTCGAAGTTGCCGAATTCCACCCGTACCGCCGCCAGGGCCATGACCATGGCGAAGCGATCCATGGCGTCCCGTTCCTCGTCGCGTTTTACCGCCTTGCTGTACTCGGACAGGTCGCGCTGCGCTTCCATGGTGTAGCGCACGTCCAGGGCGACGTGGTCGTCGTCTTCCGGGTAACGGCCGGCGGTTTCCACGTCGGTGACCTGGAACAGCTCATCAAGATGGGCCTGCTTGAGTTCCTGATTCAGGGCGTCGCGGATCACGCCGTCGTCGGGGGTGTCGCTGCAGGCCGCCAGCAGGGCGAGAAGCAAGAGGGCGGGGGCCAGGTAAAAGGCGCGCATGGGATCATCCTTGTTGTGATTGTCGGTGTGTTGATCGCATTCCGTGCGACGAACTCTACCATGACCGCAACGCTTAGTCCTGATACCCCATGGCCTGCTGCACCTGGCGCGCCCAGGCGGTGCTGTGGCGGTAGGCCACTTCGTAGTAGGCGCGCTCGCTGAGCAGCGAGAGCGCGTCGAAACGCCCGGCCTCATAGGCTTCCACCTCGGTGAGCACCGCGCCCAGCGGCCCGCGGCGCTCCAGCAACGCGCTTTTCACGTCCTGGCTGAGTGGCACCTGTTCCATCAGTTCCGGCATGGCGATGTCCATCAGGGCATCCAGCTGGGACAGCAGGCCGACGATAAAATGGTTCACCGAGGTGCTTTGCTGGCCGCCTTCCTGGTCGCTGAGCTCCGCCAGCACTTCACACATGCGCCCGCGTATCAGCATGCCCCGGGTGAGGGCCTCCGGTTTGTGCATCTCGCCGTCGATCAGGAACAGGTTGGCCCAGCGTTTGATTTCCTCCAGGCCGAGCAGGGCGATGGCGTCGGACAGGGAATTCACTTCCCGGCGCAGGCCCATGGCGGCGGAGTTGACGGTTTTCAGCAGGCGGTAGGTGAGGCCGGCGTCCTTGATGGCGATCTCTTCCAGCCGCGCCGGCGAGGCGTCCGGGCTGTGCAGCTCGGTGAGCAGTTGCAGCAGCAGCAGCTTGTTGCCGGCGATCTTCTTGCCTTTCACCGGCGACGGCGTGCTCAGGAAATCGCCCTGGTAATAGTCGAAGCCGAGCTCCAGGCATTGCTGGAACCGGGTGCGGTCGGCGATTTGGTCGGCGAGCAGTTCAACGCCGTGGCCGCGCAGTTTTTCCGAGGTGCGCCGCAGGCTGTCGGCGTCGCTGTCGCGGACGTCGATCTTGACGATGTGGACGATATCCAGCAGCACGTCCAGTTCGTCGTCGCCCGGGTCATAGCCGTCCATGGCCAGCCGGTAGCCGCGCCGCGCCAGCGCCTTGAGGCGGTCCACCAGCTCCGAGGTGAGCATCAGGTTGTTGGGAATTTCCAGAATGTACTGCTTCTTCGGCAGGTTGGGCAGCTCCGGCGCCATCAGCACTTCGTCGGTGACCTTCAGAAAGCTGGGGACCGAGCGGGTCTTGCCGCCCTGGAAGACGTGGGTGTAGGTGCCCAGGATCACGGTGTTGGTGGCTTCGATGTCGGACAGCGACGCGCCCTCGGCGGGCTTTTCGCCGTGCAACAGTAACTGGAACGCGGCCACGTCCTGGTTGCGGGTGTACACCGGCCGGCAGGCCAGTATCACGTCGAGCTTGTCTTCCGCCTCGATGGCGTCCCGTGCTCTGGTCACTCTTGGGGCTCCCTCTTTGCTGGCGTTTCAGACGCGGCTGCTGACATGGCCGCCGGCGGCACGGGCCTGGCCGTCGGGTCCGTACAGGCCCTTGCCGGCGGCTTCCTCGATGAAATTGAGCATCCGCTGGTTGTGCTCCAGACGAATGCCGATCAGCACGCCGTTGGTGCGGTTCAGGCGCGCGGCCTGATCGGCGCGTTCACGGATCGACGCCCACAGGGCGGTGCAGCCGGCGTCGGCCGCGGCCCGGGCGTCGCCGGCGCGGTCGTCGTCGTAGCCGAGCCGCCGCTGCACCTGGCGGCGCTGGGTCTCGAAGCGCTCCAGCGCCTGGAACTGTTCCTGCTTGGCCTGCGCCACCCGGGCCAGGCCGTCACCGTCGACGGCGCCGTCGCCCAGCAACCGCCGCTCGTCGTCAAGCAGGTCGATCAGGGTGTCCAGGCGCGCCCGATGGCGCTCCAGGTGCTCCGCCAGGCTCATTGCGAGTCCGCGTCCAGCAGGTCGCGGACGCTGGCGATCAGGCCGTCGGCGATCTTGTCGGCGCGGATTTCCAGGCGCCCCTCGGAGATCGCCTGGCGAATCTCGTCGACCCGCGCGGTGTCGATGTCCTGGCCGCTGTCGGCGGCGGGCTGGCGCAGATGGGCCACCTCGCCGGCCGTCGCGTTGCCGCCTTGCTTGGGCGCCTCGGTGGAAACCTTGTCGCCGCCTTTGCCCTGATTCACCGTGCCCGGCTGGGTCAGGGGGGAAATGTTGTCAATTTTCAAGGGAAGCCCTCCGTCACGCGTTCATCCCGGTTATCGGCAGCGCCGGGAAAACCTTTAATACTTAAAACATCACCCGGGCGCGGCCCGGACCGGTGACCTGTGCGGTCACCACTTCCCGGTTGGAAAGGCGCACCCGCACCCGGCCGCCCAGGGCGCCGTCGTCCAGGGCGTGCCCCTCGCGGCTGATGCGAAAACCTTCGCCGCCGGCCACCAGGGTGACCGCCTGGCGGCGCTCCACCAGGGCCGGCTTGCGCAGTTGGTGGCTCTGTATCACGGTGCCGGCGGGCAGTGGCCGGGCGGCCTCCTGGCCGACGATACGGTCCCGTTCCAGTACCGCGTTGGCGGGCAGGCGGCTCAGGTCGCCCTGTTCGGCGCTGAGCATGCCGGCGCGGATCGGCGTGCCCGCCGGCAGTTCGCCGGCACTGACCCAGTAACGCCCGGTGACGGTCACCCGGGCCTGCATATAGCGCACGCGGCGCTGATGCTCGCCGCAGCGCACCCCCACGGAGACCCGGCCCCAGGGCTTCTGGCCGCGGCCCGGCATGAACACTTCCGGGGCCACGCAGGGCGGCAGGTGGGCGCTCGGTGCCCGGACCTCCACGGCGACGCTGTCGCCGAGCCCGCCGGCCCGTTCCAGCAGAAAGGCGCGCACCGCGCCGACCGCCGGCGCTTCGGCCGCGTCCGCCGCCGGCTGGCCGGCTGCGGCCACGGCCGGCGCCATGGCGAGCAGCGCCAGCGATACGACGAACCGTGCAATGTGATGGAACAGGGGGCCTGGCATAGGGCGCCTCGGGGTAACGGGTTTTTCCAGTCAGGTCCTTATTCTAGGTAACCGGCCGCCGGGTGAATAAACGAATTGGAATCAAAATGGTGGCCTGTTTGTGCCTTTGACCTGACCGCGCCGGTATTAATCTCCACTCTGACCTACAAGCCATTGGAGCTTCGGCATGATTGACCGACTGGCCGCCGCCCTGCAATTCGACCAGGAAGCACTGAACCTGCGCCACCAGCGCCAGCAGGTTCTGGCCAACAACATCGCCAACGCGGACACACCCAACTTCAAGGCGCGGGACTTTGATTTCGCCAGTGAATTGTCCCGCGCCATGGACAGCGGCCGGCCGGCCGAGGGTGGGCTGTCGTTGTCCACCACCGCCGCCGGGCACATCGCTGGCGGCAGCGGCTCGGCGCCGGTCGGCGACCTGCTTTACCGGGTGCCGGATCAACCCAGTCTGGACGGCAACACCGTGAACATGGACGTGGAGCGCACCCGCTTCGCCGACAACTCGGTGCGTTACCAGGCGGCACTGACCATGCTCAACGGCCGCATCCAGGGCCTCAAGTCCGCCATGCAGCCTGAATAGGAATTGAACCATGTCGATGTTTTCGATTTTTGAGATTTCCGGTTCGGCGATGACGGCGCAGTCGCAACGCATGAACGTCACCGCCAGCAATATGGCCAACGCCGACAGTGTCGCCGGCCCCGACGGCGAGGCCTACCGCGCCAAGCAGGTGTTGTTCGAGGCGCGCGGCCAGAACGGCACCGGCGTGGGCGGCGTGGGCGTGCGCGAAGTGATCGAGGATCCCTCGCCCCTGCGCCGTGAGTTCCGCCCCGACCACCCGCTGGCCGACGAACAGGGCTATGTGTCCATGCCCAACGTGGAGCCGGTCAATGAAATGGTCAACATGATCTCCGCGTCGCGCTCCTACCAGGCCAACGTGGAAGTGCTGAACACCAGCAAGCAACTGATGATGAAGACCCTGACGCTGGGAGAAAACTGATGTCGACGATTGGCTCCAACGTGCTCAATTCGGTGAACGGCAGCGCCGCCGCCCAGGCCGCCGCCGCGGCCAGCAAGTCCGACGGCGCCAACCTGCAGGACAGCTTCATGACCCTGCTGGTCACGCAGCTTAAGAACCAGGACCCGATGAACCCCATGGAAAACGCGGAGATGACCTCGCAGCTGGCGCAGATCAACACCGTCAGCGGCATCTCCGAACTCAACAGCACCCTGGAAGGCATCACCGGCCAGCTCGACGCCGGCCAGGCGATGCAGGCCGCCGGCCTGATCGGCAGCGGCGTGCTGGTGCCCGGCAACCGGGTGCTGGTGGGTGAAGACGGTTCCACCACGCCGTTCGGCGTGGAGCTGGAGCAGGCCGCCGACGAAGTGCAGATCACGGTGCGCAATGACAGCGGCGAGGTGGTGCGCCGCTTCGAGCCGTTCGCCATGGACGCCGGCAGTGAGTCGTTCACCTGGAACGGTGAAATGGACAGCGGCGAGAACGCCCCCAAGGGCTCCTACACCGTATCCGTTGAAGCCAGCGCCGACGGTGAGCCTCTGGAAGTGGTCAATTTGAACTACGCCATGGTCAGCGGCGTGAGCCTGGATGACAACGGCGCGCCGTTGCTGGATCTGGGCGGCGTTTCCGAACAGGTCAGTCTCGGCGATATCCGCCAGATTCTTTAAACACGCTTTCGTAAAGAATAACTTCTAGGAGCACGAAGATGGGTTTTTCACAGGCACTCAGTGGTCTTAACTCCGCCGCGACCAATCTCGACGTGGTCGGCAACAACATCGCCAACTCCCAGACCGTGGGGTTCAAAGGGTCCGGCGCGCAGTTCGCCGACGTCTACGCCGGTGCCCAGGTGGGGCAGGGCGTGCGCGTGTCCACGGTGCTGCAGGATTTCTCCAACGGCACCCTGGAAGCCACCGGGCGTAACCTGGACCTGGGCATCAACGGCAGCGGCTTTTTCCGCTTCACCCAGGGCGACCAGACCGTCTATTCCCGCAACGGCCAGCTCACCCTGACCGCCGACGGCTATCTGGAAAACGCCCAGGGCGCCCGGCTCACCGGCTTCCCCGCCGGCGTCGGCACCGGTGGTCAGCCGGAAACCTTGCAAGTGCCGGCCGGTGCCATGGCGGCCACCGCCACCGATCAGGTAGAGGCGTCGTTCAATCTGGACGCCACCGTGGATGAGATCGACCGTGGCGCCACGCCGTTCGACGCCGCCAACGGCGACACCTATTCCTACGCCAACACCGGCACCGCCTACGACTCCCTGGGCGTGCAGCACACCATGACCACTTACTTCACCAAGACCGGTGAAAACCAGTGGGAAGTGCGCGTGTCCCTGAACGGCAACGCGGACGCCACCAATGTGGGCCAGTTGGCGTTTAACGGCAACGGTACCCTGGATGAAGGCGCCAGCACCTTCCCCGACTATGCGTTTACCCCCGGCGGCGGCGCGGACCCGATGAACTTTGGCATTGATTTCGACGGCACCACCCAGTTCGGTGAGGATTTCGCCCTCGATTCCCTCACCCAGAACGGCTACGCCTCCGGCTCCCTGGTGGGCATCGCCTTCGATGAAGTGGGCAATATCGTCGGCAACTATTCCAACGAACAGTCCCAGGTGCTGGGCACCATCGCGCTGGCCAACTTCCGTAACCCGGAAGGGCTGCAGCCGGAAGGCGACAACGCCTGGACCGAGACCGGCGCTTCCGGCCAGCCGCTGCTGGGCCTGGCCGGTGCCGGCCAGTTCGGCAGCCTGGAAGCGGGCACCGTGGAAACCTCCAACGTGGACCTGACCAGCGAGCTGGTGGACCTGATCGTCGCCCAGCGCAACTACCAGGCCAACACCCAGACCATCAAGGTCCAGGACGAGGTGCTGCAGAGCGCCGTGAACCTGCGCTAATCGCGTTACAGGAGAGCCCGGATGGATCGCATTCTTTACACCGCCATGAGCGGCGCGCGCCAGAGCATGGACCAGCAATCGGTGGTCAGTAACAACCTGGCGAACGCCTCCACCACCGGCTTCCGCGGGCAGATGCAGGCACTGCGCGCGGTGCCGGTGCAGGGCGACGGCGCCCTGGCCACGCGCACCTCGGTGATGGCGTCCACGCCGGGCGCCGATTTCAGCGCCGGACCCATGAACGCCACCGGCCGTGATCTGGACGTGGCCATGCAGGGCGACGCCTGGCTGGCGGTGCAGGCCACCAACGGTGACGAAGCCTACACCCGCCGCGGCGACCTGCAGGTGGACGGCGACGGCGTGCTCAACAGCGCCGGCCGTCCGGTGATCGGCGAAGGCGGGCCGATCATCGTGCCGCTGGGCGCCAAGCTGTCCATGGGCGCCGACGGCACCCTCAGCGCCATCGGCGCCGGTGAGGATCCGGATGCGCTGGTGCGGATCGGCCGCGTCAAGCTGGTCAACGGTGGCGAAGGCGAGCTGCAGCGCGGTGAAGACGGTCTGTTCCGTGGCCCTGATGGCGCCCTGCCCATGGACGAGAACGCCCGGCTGGTGTCCGGCGCCCTGGAAGGCAGCAACGTCAGCCCGGTGGAATCCATGGTGGCGATGATCGACAACGGTCGCCGCTACGAAATGCAGATGAAGGTGATCGACACCGCGGACCAGAACGCGCAGCGCGCGGACAGTCTGCTGTCGATCCAGTAAGCCTGGCAGCCAGGCGGAGGGGAACCCAATGATTAAATCCTTGTGGACGGCCAAGACCGGTCTGGAATCCCAGCAGGTCAAAATGGATGTGATATCCAACAACCTGGCCAACGTCAGCACCAACGGCTTCAAGAAATCCCGCGCGGTGTTCGAAGACCTGCTGTACCAGAACCTGCGTCAGCCCGGCGGCGCCAACGACGTGCAGAACACCCTGCCGTCCGGCATGCAGGTGGGCAGCGGCGTGCGCCCGGTGGCCACTGAACGGCTGCACAGCCAGGGCGGCCTGGAGAACACCGGCAACTCCCGCGATCTGGCGATCAACGGCAAGGGCTTCTTCCAGGTGCGCATGCCCGACGGCAACGTGGCCTTTACCCGTGACGGCAGCTTCCAGCTCGACCAGAACGGCCAGATGGTCACGTCCAGCGGCTACCCGCTGGAGCCGGCGGTGATGATTCCCGAAAACGCCCTGTCGGTAAGCATCGGCAAGGACGGCCTGGTCACCGTTACCGAGCCGGGTTCCAGCCAGAGCGTGGAAGTGGGCCAGCTGACCGTGTCCACCTTCGTCAATCCCGCCGGCCTGGAAAGCATCGGCGAGAACCTCTATCTGGAAACCACCGCCTCCGGCATGCGCACCGAAAGCATGCCCGGCATGAACGGCGCGGGCGGCCTGTACCAGTCCTATGTGGAAACCTCCAACGTCAATGTGGTGGAGGAAATGGTCAACATGATCCAGACCCAGCGCGCCTACGAAATCAACAGCAAGGCGGTGAAAACCTCCGACGAAATGCTGTCCCGTCTGGCGCAGCTCTGATCCTGATGCGGGAGACCCTGGTGGACGCCATCGTTAAACATTGCCGCATCGGTATCGTGGTGTTGCTGCTGGCGCTGGGCGGCTGCGCGCAACTGCCGCAGCCCTCGGTGGTCGGCGAGCAGGAAAGCGTGGAAATTCCCCAACCGCCGCCGGCGCTGTCCAACGGTTCCATCTACCAGGCCGGGCGCGGCCAGAACCCGCTGTTCGAGGACCGCCGGCCGCGCGCGGTGGGCGACGTGCTGACGGTGATGGTCAACGAGCAGGTGAGCGCCAGCAAGAGCTCGCAGAGCAACGCCGACCGCAGCGGCTCCGCTTCCTTTACGCCCACCACCGTACCCACCGGCCTGGAGGATCTGAGCGACTACGGCTTCGACCTCACCGGCGAGAACGACTTTGAAGGCGGCGGCGGCTCCCAGGCGGAGAACACCTTCACCGGCACCATCACGGTGACGGTGCTGGAAGTGCTCACCAACGGCAATCTGCGCGTGCGCGGCGAGAAGCAGATTCTGATCAACCAGGGCACCGAATTCATCCGCTTCTCCGGGGTGGTGGATCCGCTGGAGATTTCCGACACCAACACGGTGCCGTCCACCCAGGTGGCGGACGCGCGCATCGAGTACGTGGGCGACGGGTACATCAACGAGGCGCAGCACATGGGCTGGCTGCAGCGCTTCTTCCTGAACATTTCGCCGTTTTGAACATGGGAGTGACGGTCATGGCACGGTTGCGTCTGGTCGCGCTGACATTATCGCTGGGGCTGCTGCTGAGCGCGTTCAGCTCGCCGGCGCGGGCGGAACCCCTGCGCGAGCTGGCGGACTTTTCCGGGGTGCGCGATAACGTGCTGGTGGGCTACGGCCTGGTGGTGGGCCTGGACGGCTCCGGCGACCAGACCATGCAGACCCCGTTCACCACGCAAAGCCTGACCAATATGTTCTCGCAGCTGGGCATTGCGATTCCGCCCGGCACCAACATGCAGTTGCGCAACGTGGCCGGCGTGATGGTGACCGCCGATCTGCCACCGTTCTCGGCCCCCGGCCAGCGCATCGACGTGGTGGTGTCGTCGATCGGTAACGCCCGCAGCCTGCGCGGCGGCACCCTGCTGATGACGCCGCTGAAAGGCGCCGACGGTGTCACCTACGCGCTGGCCCAGGGCAACCTGCTGATCGGCGGCGCCGGCGCCGAAGCCGGCGGCAGCAGCGTGCAGATCAACCAGCAGGCCAGCGGCCGTATCGCCGGCGGCGCGGTGGTGGAGCGGGAAGTGCCGCTGCAGCTGGGCGCCAACGGCGGGCTGCTGGAACTGCAATTGAAGACCGCCGACTTCGGCACCGCCGAGCGCGCCGTGCGCGCCATCAACCAGGAATTCGGCAGCACCGTGGCGGCCGCCCGCAACGCCCGCACCATTCAGTTGCGCGGCCCCGAGAACGAAAACGACCGGGTCAGTTTCATGGCGCGGGTGGAGCGCGTCTACGTAACGCCAACGGACGCCCCCGCCAAGGTGATCATCAACGCGCGTACCGGTTCGGTGGTGCTGAACGGCCGCGTCACCCTGAAACCGGCGGCAGTGGCCCACGGCAACCTGTCGGTGGTGATCGACACCGAATTCGGCGTCAGCCAGCCGGCCCCGTTCGGCGACGGTGAGACCGCCGTGGTGCCCGACAGCGATATCAGCATTCAGCAGCAACAGGGTTCGCTGCAGTTCGTCGAAGGCGCCGACCTGATGGAAGTGGTGGACGCCCTCAACGCGCTGGGCGCCACGCCCCAGGAACTGATGTCGATACTGGAAGCGCTGAAAGCCTCCGGCGCCCTGCGCGCGGAACTGGAGATTATCTGATGGCCGGTCTGGACGGTTCCATACAGGGTCAGTTCGCGCTGGACGTGCAGGGCCTCGACCGGCTCAAGCACAGCGCCGCCCGCGACCCGCAAAAGCAACTGCGCAGCGCCGCCGAGCAGTTCGAGGCGCTGTTTCTGCACCGCATGATCAAGAGCATGCGCGACGCCACCCCGCGTTCTGAGCTCACCGACAGCTCGCAGATGCGTTTTTATCAATCGCTGTTCGATCAGCAGATGTCGCAGCACATGGCCGGTCGCGGTCTGGGGCTGGCGGACCAGCTGGTGGCGCAGCTTTCCGGTAAGGGCACTTCCGCGGACGCCGCCCGGGCCGCCAGCGGCACGTCGCCGCTGGACGCCATTCCGCGCGGCGAGCCGCGCCGCCTGCCCGGTGTGGAAGCTGCGGCAGGCGATTCTGCGGCAGGCGACCCTGCGGCAGGCGCTTCCAAAGGCGATACCGCCGCCATGGACGATGCCGGCGCAGCCACCGCCGTGGCGCGCACCGAACGGCCCCGGCCGCCGCTGCTGAGCGCCGCCAACCCGGCCACCCCCACGGACTTCGTGCACCAGCTGTCGGAGCCGGCCCGGGAAGCGTCCCGGCGTACCGGCATGCCGGCGCCGCTGATCCTTGCCCAGGCGGCCCTGGAAACCGGCTGGGGACGCCGGGAAATTCCCACCAGCGAAGGCGGTAACAGCCATAACCTGTTCGGCATCAAGGCCGGCGCCGATTGGAAAGGCCCCACCACTGAGGTGGTCACCCACGAATACATCAACGGCCAGCGCACCCGGGTGGTGGACCGCTTCCGCGTCTATGACTCCTACGCTGAAGCGTTCGAGGACCATGGCCGCCTGATCAGTGACAACCCGCGTTACGCGCCGGTGCTCGACGCCGCCGATGCGAATCAGGCGGCGCAGGCCTTGCAGAACGGCGGCTACGCCACGGACCCGGCCTACGCCGACAAACTGGTCGCGCTGATGGACCAGATCGGCGGGCTTGTGGGAGCGGGCCCGGCCCGCGAAAGGGTGGCTTTAGCCACCCGGCAGGATCCCGGAGACGCTGATTGAACGGGTCTCTGGTATCCCGCCGGCAAGCTTTGCTTGCCTTTCGCGGGCAGGGCCCGCTCCCACAGGAAGCATTAAAGAAACGCGCGGCGCGGTCGATATAAAGGGCATTGGTTAACGGGAACAAAACGATGAGCATGTTTTCCATCGGGCTCAGCGGTCTGAACGCCGCGCAGAACGCCCTGAACACCACCAGCAACAACATCAGCAATGTCTACACGCCCGGCTACAACCGCGAGCTGACGTTGCTCGGCGAGCAGCAATCCGCCGGTGGCGGCGTGCAGGTCAACGATATCCAGCGCCAGTTCGACCACTACGTGGCCGATCAGCTCAACGCGGCGGGCAGCAAAAGCAGCGCGCTGCAGTCCTACCAGACCCAGGTGAGCCAGATCGATAACCTGCTCGCCGATCAGGACGCGGGTCTGGCGCCGCTGATGCAGGATTTCTTCTCGTCCCTGGAAGACCTGGCCAGCTCGCCGTCCGATCCGGCCGCCCGCCAGGGCGTGATCGGCGCGGCGGACACGCTCAGCGCCCAGTTCCGTTCCTTCGACGGTTATCTGCGCGATATGCAGAGCGGTATCGACAGCAACATCCGTGACGAAATCACCCAGATCAATAACAGCGCCGACCAGATCGCCAACCTGAACCGGGAGATCGCCCTGGCCAAGGCGAAGACCGGCAAGGCGCCCAACGGCCTGTTGAATCAGCGCGATCAGTTGGTGGCCGAGCTTAACGAGCGTGTCGACGTGCGGCTGACCATTCAGGAGAGCGGCACCTATAACCTCTCCATCGGCAACGGCCAGCCGATTGTCGCCGGCACCCGCAGCTTCTCGCTGGAAGCGATGTCGTCCTCCGCGGACCCCACGCGCACGGTGGTCGGCTACAACGATTCCGCCGGCAACCAGGTGGAGCTTGACGAGGACGCGATCACCGGTGGGGCGCTGGGCGGTTTGCTCACGTTCCGCTCCGAGACCCTGGATAAAACCCAGAACCAGATCGGTCAATTGGCGGTGTCCCTGGCCACCGCTTTCAATGAGCAGCACCAGGCCGGCTTCGACCTGAACGGTGATCCGGGCGAGGCGATGTTCGACGTGGGCCAGCCGCGTGCCTTCTCCAACGAAAACAACGCCGGCTCGGCCACCATCGACGCCGCGTTCGGCGACGTGGACCAGCTCACCACCGGTGACTACGACCTGGTGGTGACCGACGCCGCCGCCGGTGAGTTCGAAATCACCCGGCGCGACACCGGCGAGCGAGTCACCGCGACCCTGGACGGCAGTGATCAGCTCAACGTGGGCGGCGTGGTGGTGACCATCGGCGACGCCGGCACCCTGGCCGACGGCGACCGCTTCCAGCTGCAGCCCACGCGGCAGGCCGCCGGCGGTTTGGAAAACCGTATCAGTGAACCGGCGCAACTGGCCGCCGGGCAAGGCGGCGGCAGCGGCGACAACGAAAACGCCCTGGCCCTGCAGGACCTGCAGGACAGCCTGCTGGTGGGCGGCGGCGCCACCCTGAGCGGCGCCTACGCGGCGATCGTCGGCGATGTCGGCAACCGCACCAATATCGTTCAGGCCAACCTGAGTGCCCAGCAGGGCCTCACCGAACAACTGGAAGCGGTGCAGCAGTCCGAATCCGGCGTCAACCTGGATGAGGAAGCCGCCAACCTGATTCGTTATCAGCAATTTTACCAGGCCAACGCCAAGGTGATTCAGACCGGCTCCACCATCATGGACGCCATCCTCGGCCTGCGTTAACAGGAAAAGATCATGCGTATCAGCACCGTCACCATGTATGAGCAGAGCATGAATTCCCTGAATCAACAGCAGGGTGAGTTCATGAGGGTGGGCCAGCAGATCGCCACCGGGCGTAAGGTGGTCAACCCCTCCGACGACCCCCAGGCCGCTTCGCGGGCGGTGCAGGTGGCGCAATCCATGTCCGTCACCCAGCAGTACACCGATTCACGGATCAGCGCACGCAACGCCCTGTCCCAGGAAGAGAGCGTGCTGAACAGCGTCAGCGACGCCATCGCCAGCGCCAAGACGCTGATGATCCAGGCCGCCAGCGACACCCTGAGTGACGCCGACCGCGCCTCGGTGGCCAGTGATCTGCGCGGCGTGTATGAAACCGTGATCGGCCAGGCCAACGCCACCGACGGCAACGGCCGCCATCTGTTCGGCGGCTACCAGGACGCCAGTGAGCCGTTCGTGCGCGCCGCCGACGGCACCGTCAGCTACGTCGGCGATACCAATACCCGCGAGCAACGCATTGATGCCTCCCGGCTGATGCAGGTGGGCGACAACGGCCAGACCATTTTCCAGAGCGTGCACTCCAGCGCCGGTTATGTGGCGGAAGCGGACGCCGGCAACAGCGGCAGCGTGACGTTCAAGGGCCCGCAGGTCATCGATGAAAGCGATCCGGATTTCGGCAACAGCTTCCAGATCGAATTCTCGGTCACCGGCGGCACCACCACCTACTCGGTGGATGGCGGCCCGGCGCAGGCCTATGAAGAGGGCGAGCCGGTGGAAGTGGGCGGCCTGTCGATCACGCTCAAGGGCCAGCCCGCCGACGGCGACAGCATTGAGATGGGCAAAGCGGAGAACATGAACACCGACCTGTTCAAGACCTTCGAGAAGGCGCTGGCGGTGCTTGACCAGCCGGCCGGCAACGACGCCGAGAAGGCGGCCCGCGCCAACACCATCAATACCGTCATGCGCGAGTTCGATAACAGCCTGGACAATGTGTTGACGGTACGCGCGTCGGTGGGCTCGCGCCTGAACGAACTGAATGTGGTCGACGGCGTGGCCGACAACCGCCAGCTCAACTACACCGAAACCTACTCCAACCTGATCGGCGACCTGAGCGATCCCGCCAACTTCGCGGAAGTGGTCTCCCAATACAGCCTGCGTCAGGTGAGCCTGCAGGCCGCCCAGAAAGCCTTCGTCGACATTAAGGGCATGTCCCTTTTCGACCGCATGTAGATTTGTAGGAGCGGGCTGTGGGAGCGGGCCCCGCCCGCGAAAGGGTGGCTTCCAGCCACCCGGCAGGATTCCAGAGAGGTCTTTTCTGCGCGTTCAAACAGGTCTCTGGCATCCTGCCGGCAAGCTTCGCTTGCCTTTCGCGGGCAGGCCCGCTCGCACAAGGTCCGCTCCTACAAGCCGTTAAGAGAGAGGCGCGAGCGCCTCGACCAATTGGCTGAGGAACTGCAATCCTTCCGAGAACAGCCCCTGCAGGAAGCGGCCGAAATCGGTCATCAGTACCAGCAGCAGGAACAGCCCCAGGGTCAGGGACGTGGGGAAGCCCACCGAGAACACGGTGAGCTGGGGCGCCGAGCGGTTAAGGATGCCCAGCGACAAGTTAACGATCAGCAGCGCCGCGACCAGCGGCAACGCCAGCAGCAGGCCGGACACGAAGATGGTGCCGCCATAGCGCACCAGCATCTCGAAGCCGTTGGGGTTGAGCCCGCTGGTGCCCACCGGCAGGGTCTGGAAGCTGGTGGCCAGGGTGTCGATCACGATCAGATGGCCGTTCACCGCCAGGAACATCAGCAGCGTGATCATGTAGAACAGCCGCGACAAAATCATGGTGTTGGCGCCGTCCGGACTCACGAAGGTGGCGAACGCCAGCCCCATCTGCAGACCGATGAATTCCCCCGCCGCCTGCACCACGGTGAACATCACCCGCAACGCCAGTCCCATGGCGACGCCGATCAGCGTCTGCTCCACCACGATGCCGAGCCCGGCCCAGGACCACACCGGCGCCGCCGGCAGGGGCGGCAGCCCCGGTGCCACCACGATGCACAGCAGCGCCGCCAGGCCGATCTTGACCCGGTTGGGCACGGCGCTGTGGCCGAGCAGCGGCGCCGCCAGAAAAAAGCCGGAGAGCCGCATGAACGGCCATAGAAAGGCGGTGAGCCAGGCGTGCAGTTGGTCAAAGGAGACATCGACCATGGCGTGGGCTCAGGAAACCAGGAACGGAATGTTCTGGAACAGGGTGCGGGTGAAATCAATAATCAGGGAGAGCAGCCAGGGCCCGGCCACGATCAGCACCGCGAACACGCCGAGGATTTTCGGAATAAACGACAGCGTCATCTCATTGATCTGGGTGGCGGCCTGGAACAGGCTCACCAGCAGACCGATCAGCAGCGCGGTGAGCAGCAGCGGGGCGCCCAGGTAGAGGGTGACCATCATCGCCTGGTAGGCAATCGACATAACCGTTTCGGGGGTCATACGAAAAAGCTCTCCGCCAGGGATCCGATAATCAATTGCCAGCCGTCCACCAGCACGAACAGCATCAGCTTGAACGGCAGGGAGATGGTCGCCGGCGGCACCATCATCATGCCCAGCGCCATCAGCACGCTGGCCACCACCAGATCGATGATCAGAAACGGAATAAAAATGGTGAAGCCGATCTGGAAAGCGGTTTTCAGCTCGCTGGTGACGAACGCGGGCAGCAGCACCCGGAACGGCAGATCCTCCGGGCCGGCCATGGGGCCCACCTCGGCGAGCCGCGCGAACAGGGCGATGTCCGGTTCGCGGGTCTGCGCCAGCATGAACTCGCGGAACGGCTGGGCGCCGCGCTCCACGAACTCGGGGAATTCAATCTGTTCCTGTTCCAGCGGTACCCAGGCCTGGTCGTAGACCTTGTTGAACACCGGTGACATCACGAAGAAGGTGAGGAAAAGCGTCAGCCCCAGCAGCACCTGGTTGGGCGGCGCCGATTGCGTGCCCATGGCGGTGCGCAGCAGGCTGAGCACGATGATGATGCGGGTGAAGCAGGTCATCATCAGCAGCACCGCCGGCAGGAACGCCAGGCTGCTGAGCAGCAGCAGGGTCTGCAGCTTGATCGACCATTGCTGGCCACCGCCGGCGGTGG